>ERZ773263.2368-NODE-2368-length-10328-cov-2.840553_pt1 | contig 10328 bp, 20 predicted proteins | sample MGYA00511076_ERZ773263 | MGnify/ENA primary metagenome ERZ773263 (study PRJEB29015, sample SAMEA2738155) | human oral metagenome | biome: human oral; feature: human-associated habitat; material: saliva | place: China | collected 2195 ... | reverse complement strand
CATGTGGTGCTATGTAATAATCAGAATGTTCTGTATATCCGCTATAACCTAACATACTAACCTCTTATGATAAGGCGGATATTTCACCGCCTATATCTATCCAATCAATACTTTAATCAAAATCACAAACCCAAATATCAAAGCTACTAGCGATACACCCATGATCGCATTGAAAAATAACTCTTGTGCAAATCGGATTGCCTTTCTATTATTTTCTGCATCTCTATTAGCCATTGCTTTGAAGTCTTTTGTTCTTATTTGTAGTTGGTCTATATCACCTGTATACTTCCATGTCGGTGCGCACATATTATTTACCTGCTTTCAATTCTTCAACCTCAGCTACCAATTTAGTAACCAACTCTTCAAGTTGTTTGATTTTGCCTTTATGGTTAGTTTCGTATTCACTACCTTTACCAAGTCTAAAGGATACACCTGCATTAATCATTTTGTTGGCCAATGTAGTACCCAAGCTAAACATAACGTGTTCCGTTGGTGCATAGAACATACCAAGGGCTACATCATTTGCGTTTTTGTAGTGGCCGTAGCCTACTGCAAATGTTAGTTTGTCATCAGAATTGTATCCCAAGTAGTGTAGCGCACTTAGTGCTGCATTAGATGCACCAGCTTTTGCTACTTCATGCATCACGTTTGAGATTTGACCTACTGTGTTTCGTTCTAAATCCGTAATACGTGTTTCATGGCTATTAATTCTATCCGTATTGTTCAAAATGGCTTGGCTATTTTGCCCCACACGCTCATTTGTAGCGGTTAGAGTGTTATTAATCGTCGTAAATCCGTTATCCACCTTAGAGGTCAAATTAGAGATATTCGTAGTATTTCGTGTAACTCGTTTGTCTAAACAATTCACATCTTTTTGAAGTTTGGCAATGTGTGTTCCGTTTGTTTCAATTTCGTCATATGCAGCAAATAGCTGGCTGCCATTTACTGCATCTAAACTGCTAGGGTCTACACGGCCAGCACTTACATTATGTAATTGTCTGTTGTAGTTACTAATTCCGCTATATGTATCGCTTTTCTTACTGCCAAAGGATACTACGCTATTAGGGCTTTCACCTGCGAACACATGTGTTACCCCATTCAATACAACTTGTCGAACACCTACAGGGTTATCCGTCTGACTGTTTGTGCCAATCGCTACGGAATTTTGAATAGGTGCTGATGCATTATTACCAATAACCACCGCATCAATACCACGCACTACACTATGTGTGCCTACTACTACTGCGCCTTGATTATCTACAGTGTTGTTAGCGCCTAATACAGTTTGTTCTTTATTGTTGCCTACATAGTTGTTGTACCCAATTACGCTTGCTTGGTCCGCTTCAATTGTTCCGTTGCCACCACCGATTACAACGCTATCATTTCCTGTTACTTTATTATCACGGCCTAAAACGATTGTATTCGTGCCAGTAACTACTGTATTCGCCCCTACGGCTACAGAATTGTAACCGCTTACTACTGGTGCTTGTGTGTTAGGCTCTACAGGGCCTGTAACTACACCATTTGCAAACACATTACCACCAATTACACCCATAATCATTGTTGCTAACATTAATTTATTCATGTTTGTTTTCTCCTTTTACTGTCTACTTTCTGTCTATCTACTGTCTTTTCTGTCTATTTACTGTCTACTTTCCTGTACTACCGAACCCATTACAACCTCTTTCTGTTTCGTGCAATCGGTCTGTTTCTTCAACATCAGGCAATAATATCGGAACAATTAACAACTGGGCTATACGTTCGCCACGCTTAATCGTGTAATTCTTGCATGATACATTGTCATACACTGCACATATTTCCCCTGTATAGTCGCTATCGATTACTCCCATGCTATTTGCCATTCGTAGTGGTGTCTTATGCATACTACTACGAGGCACTAACAATCCAACATGAAAATCTGGTATTTGTACCGCTATTCCTAATGGTATTTTTTTCTGTGTATCTGCTGGTACTGTAATGTCGAACGGACAATACAGATCTAAACCAGCACTCCATTTACTACCTCGTGTAGGCAACTCAACATATTCATTCATTCGTTTTACTAACACTATTCCATTCTCCCCAATTCTTCGCTCTAACAACTCGATTGCTCGATATATTTAATTTGGCCATGATTTGCCGATTTGTCATACCTTGCTTGCATAGTTCAATAACCTTATCAGTCAATGCAAATTCATCTTGTATGCTTCTTTTGGTAGGTAATCCCCTACCTCTGTCAGTAACAATATGTATAGCTTCGCTTATATCTAGTTCGCCCCACACCACCGATGCTAACGCTAGCCAGTTTTTGCAATTGTGAGGAATACCATATGTCGCTGTATTAACAGCCATCACTAAACCCGCCTTTCTTATACATTTCAAACCAATCATCTGCCCTCATGGTGATTAACCATTTAGCATTATTCTTTCGATGTGCCACGATTGGCATCACATTCTTATGTTCACTATCATGAATTGCTTGTGCCATTGCTTTGTCGATATTTAATGCTTGAACACGTTTTACTTCGATGTGAATGTTAGGTAGTCCAACACAATCGCTGGCATCACCTGTATTTCCACAATACTGTTGCGTTCGCCTTACATCAAATCCATGTTCCTTACATAGACTAGCAAATTCACGTTCACCTCTTGCACCTTTTTGCTTGCTATTTACTTTCTTTTTCTTCTTTTCTACTGGCAATATATATCACCTCTCTATATATTGTTCACATCGTTTTAAAATATCCTGTACTAACATTAACGGAATGTGTGATCTAGCATTGTATCGATTGATACCTTTAACATTCATACTTTCAAACTTGATTGTGTTTTTGATGTCATTTTTCAACAATTTCAAATTGATATTGCTACCAAACTTTGTAGGCTTCTTAATTGGGTAATCATAGTTGTTGTAATAGGTTAGATTTTCATATTTAATATCGAACCCTATCACATTGGCTATGTATTCCCATATCCGCCCATATGCTGGGTTTTCAATTACAAATACTTTAGGTTGGTAACGCTCAATATTTTTTAACGTGTTATAGATACACATTTCACCATTGATACGTGTTAGAAATGACTTATCATACTTGAATTGGTAGTTTTCATAATCAATGTGATTTCTGATTGTGAATTTACTTCCTTGCTCGTACTCACCGAATAGGTTTATTGTCATATCCTTTTCTTGTTTCCAACACGCATTACCACCTTTCATCGCACTTGCTACGCTCCAGCTTTCACATGGTGGACTAGCTAGAATAACATCAGGTCTATCTAGTCCGTCTAGTGTTCCCCATAATGCTTTTGGATTGTGTAATGTATTGATTGCTAAATCTTGATTGATACACGCATTACCAATTCCTATTGAGGTTATTGTGTGCCGCCCCCCCATATTCACGTTATATTCATCTACTGCTTGACGATAACACCCATTGCCATCATCAAATAATCCCCATATGTGCATCTCCTAACCTCTAATCATTTACACTACATCCATATTTAGCTTTACGCATTTTATATCTAATTTTCTTGGCATTATTAACTATGTATGTATCGGTATCGTTACGCATCACATTACACTTCTTTTCTTTTTCTTTGTGTTTCTTATACATTCGATACATAGGACATCTAACATGACACCCTACTTCTCGGAATGTACACCCCTTACATGGTACTTTCATTTATTACTTCCTGTTTTCAAAAGGATTAATGGTTTCACGGATTACAAATTCTCTATTATCATATCCATGTCGTATTTCCCATTCACGAAATACCTTTGTTAATTCATTTTCCAATTCCTGTATATGTTCTTTCTTTACATCCAACAAATAATCTTCCGACCATTCCTCAATTTCATCGTCAAGATCACCATTTACAACCTCTTCAATAACTCGTTCAGCATCAACAGTAGGAACATAATAATAAGGGTTACCAACTCTAATCTTTGGTACTTCTTCTTCTGGATACGTTTTAGCAAAATCATTCACACAATCTTCTATGCTTTTTTCTGGATACCCTACACATCCATCGATTACCCAGCACCATTCATTCTCGTTTTTGACTAGCATTGTTATTTACCTCTTTAGCTCTCTACATTCAATAATGCAATTTGCAGGCGATACGGAAATAAATCTTCCTTTTTTATCTGTAAAGCAAATTAATTTTTCATACTCTAATTGCACATTTTGTATGGCACGTTCAAAGGCTTTTTTATCTTCAAAAGTTTCTGTTTCATATGTGCCTGTTCCACAACTCATAACAATTGTTAGCTCAACCATTTCTCTCACCTCTTAAAACGGGATATTTTCACCTTGATTGGTGTTATCAAAACTATCAAAGTTACTACCACTATCAAATTCACCATCTAATTTTCGTCCTACGAAATCAGCAACTACCTCGGTTACATATTTCTTTTGTCCGTTGCTATCCTCATAGGAACGTGTTTGAATACGGCCATTCACGAGTAATCGGTCTCCTTTCTTGCAGTTCCCAACCGCTTCCCCAGTCTTGCCCCATGCTACGCAATTGATGAAAGCAGTTTGTTCTTTTGTTTCGTTGGTTGTACTGTCAACGTATTTATTCGTAGCAGCTACTGTAAAAGTTGCCACGGCTTTCCCACTTTGGGTGAATCTTAATTCAGCATCACGTGCTAAATTCCCTAATAGTTGTACTTGGTTCATATATTCAACTCCTATTTTCTAATTCTACGTACCACACAGCCTTATTTTGGTACGTGTACTATTTCTTGCTTATGATTTATCGTCAGCAAAACAAACTCGCCTTACAAGGCTTTTAAATCAATTTTCAGTAACTAAGATGATTTAGTCTTGCTTCTACTTCATCCACGTACACATCATAGCTAGGATGGATATGGCAATCGACTGTTGCCTCGTTCCGTATAATATCAAGCAAATTCTCAACCTTAACCATAGCTTGTTCTTCGCTAGTTGCCATTACTGTAAAACTTACATCGAACGATACATTACAACTCACTTCAAATTCCTTTGGATTTTGTTTCATCTATCCCCCTATTGCCTGTTTTAACAACGCTTTCCCTTTATCAGATATTTTGCTTTTGTTGATTATTTCTGTTACATCTACTGGTTCTTTGGCTACTTCTACCAAGTTGCCTGTGCGTGTCATTTCAATTTGCTTTTGACCAGCACTTATCAAGGCTTTATCGTGTTCCGCCTTTTCTCGTGCTTTTAATAGTATGTGATTACCCTTGATTGAATTTGCCATACGTTGGCGGTGTTTCTCACGATCTATTAATTGCTCATAACATTTAATAAACTGTGCCCTGCAACTTGCCTCATTATATTCATGACCCATTCTAGGGTCAAAGGATGACCATATCGCCCTTGCAGCCGTTAAGGTTATTCCCTCTAAATGCTCTTTTCCGTTGTCATATCCATAAGTGCTAGCACATTTAATTACTTGTTCCCATGCAGTTTGTGCGGTTTCCACTTCATCATGCATGTTCACATATGCACTTAACGCGGAACACTCTTCTCTGATTTCTGCAATCGTAGGTAGAAATTTACATTTATTAATCAAGTTAGCTATGGCCTGTTCTAAAGTAACAGGGTTAACATCACTAAGCATATTGACATATAGCAGCATACGTTGTTCTGACATATCAGTAGACCACGCTATCTGTAACATCGATAGTGCTTTCAAAGTCTGTTGTTGGTTGTTCAGTTTCTACACCCCCTAACTTATTCATCAAGTTATTAACTACGTTGATTGCATCTTCCTTGCTATTCTTTTTAAAATTAGTTTTTCTGTATTCGCTACGCTCCCATGTTCTAACTGCTGCTTTCCAATCTTTCATAGAGTTCTTTCCTACTTTCCAGCCATTGCTTTCGTAGTGGTCAAAGAAATGTTCAGCGTTTACATTGTTATTTCTTTCAATACAATACTGCTCAATCTCGGATAGAGTTGGTTTAACAAAGCGTTTAGCTTTGGTAGGCGATTTATTCGCCTTAGTATCTAACTCTATCTCTAACTCTTTCTCTATCTCTATCTCTATCTCTGGTGTAGATTTCTCCAAGATTTCTTCAAGATTTCTTGATTGAGTTAGTTTCTTTTGTTTCCTTTCATCTGATATTCTTCGGTCATAAAGCCTTTGCCTATCAGCTTCTGTACTGCCTTTACCTATGAAGTTCTGAATATCCAACATATAGATAGCACCATTTTCTAGTATTTCTATAAGTCCTAGTTCTTTAAACATAGATAACGCTTGTTTGATAGTGCCTACTTGATGACCTGTTACACTTGCTAGCATTTCTGCGTTGTACGGAATACGTTCATTTACTACTAACTTTCCATCATTCTTTAGACTTCGTAGATAAAGTTTTAAAAGAATATTACTGTACAAATAGCCATCTTTCATGCTTTCTAGTATCTTCAACTCATCACTGTCAAAGAAATTTTCTTTCAGCCGTAGATAGTAATACTTTTTGTTATCGCTCATAGGCTAGTCCTTGTTTAGCGTTTCGATAAACTCATCTTCACTTAATGGCTTACCTAGTAATGCAATTCGTGCTAACACACTAGCAATTTCATCCGCTTTATTTTCTTCCGCATCTAATACGCTATCAACCATCGCATAAACTGCGTCTAGTTCTGAGATTATCCGATTATTAAACGTATTACTATTTTGGTCTTTTTTGTAATATTCAATGCGATTTGCTACGTATGCTCTAATCATTATTAACTCGTTCATATTTATCTGTCCTTTCTTCGACTTCTTTTAATAGGTTTCGTCTAATTTCTTTTGCGAACACACCATGCGCTTGATAATGGCAATCGGTACATAGACAAGCTAGATTTCTCAAATCACTTAATCCGCCTTGCGATCTAAATATTATGTGATGGCACTGACTGGCCATGCTTCCGCATATCACGCATAAGCCGTTATCACGTTCATAGGCTTGCTTTCGTGTTGTTGCGTATAGTTTGTTATCACGTTTTTTTCTGTTGTTCACTATCCCACCCCTCTATAAGCGATTGAATGTATTCGCTAGGTTCTAACTTAATACCTAGTTGTTCACATTCATCTGTTAGGCAATCAATAAGTCTTGCCATTTCTTTTGTGTTGTATACACTGCTGCCGTGGTAGCACATGATATTGTGATACCCTTTAAGACTTTGGCATTCGCCTGCATCTTCGGCTATCCACCCTATTCCGTGTGCTTGCCATATTTGGATGTATCTCTCTATGGCATCCTCACGTACTGGTACATAACTAAAATGGCTACAATCTTTGATTGCTTTTCGATACACATCCTCTTTAGATGTGTACGAATGACCGCTCATGACTTCCGCTATCTTTTGACATAGAACCCAGCAGTATGCATTAGCGTTCATGCTACGTGATTTTGATTTCTTTTTAATCTCAATCACATATTCTTTTTCTTTATCTAATTTCGCTAGTTCATTGTCATGTGGTGCTGGTATGACTACCATTACACCTAATGGGCTTCTTAATGTTTCGATGTTATTTGTTGTCCACTTCATAACCTTTTACCCAATCATAAAGTTTTGACATCTGATCTCGTGTGATGTTATCAATCACTCCAACACCAAACATTTTTGTAAGTTGTTGGTTTAGTTGCTCACTACTAATCCCATGTTCGCCAGCCGTTTGTAATACAATTGCATACGCATTTTGAGGGTTAAACTCTTTTTCTTTCTTTTCTTTTTCTGCTGCTGCATTTATTTTTGTATCTTGCAATCCTCTATATACATCAGCACCTCCCCCAATCCTTTTTGCTGCAGTACCTAATGCATCAGTAACGGCCATCTTAAAGGCTTCATCGTTGCCGTGAAAACCATTTTTATCTTTGTAGATTAAGAAATCGCCACCATATCCCGGAATTGGTTCACTCCATTCATCACCATCTTTGATGTATAGATTTACCAATACATACAACATAGTTTCTTTGGTTTCTTCGACTGGTACTTGTTGAGTACTAACAACTTCAAATTTCCAACCAATTCCACACATACCATATGTTTCGGTTAAGATTTCCCATCGCCATTGAGGGGAAATGTCATATTTTCCTTTAAGTTTCCCAAAGTCAATTACTTTCAACGCTGATTGCGGTACAGTTTTAACCGCTATATATCTACTATCCATCTATACCTCTTTATATTTGTAACCACGCATTTCCAAGAAATCAGTTAAGTCTTTTGCATCATCTTCTGTTAAGTCATATACAGTTACTGTTAAACCTACTTTTGGTTCTGATGCTTCTACTATTTCAACTGTTTCATTTTCAATGCTTGCCCTAGCTGCTTCTTCCATTTCATTACGTTTTGCAAATTTTGCATTGATAAATTCTCTAGCTTGATCTAATGGCATATCCTTTACTACACCCCAGCACTCATCAAAAGTAATCGGTGTGGCTAATTCGTATTGTTGGTTGCAAGTATCAACCACAAACTCAATCATTCCTTTTTTCTCTGCTAGAATTTGTTTGTAATCGTCATCCGATTGTTGTCGCTTTGCAATTTCAATCATCATTCCCTCAATAGAGGTTTCAATGTCTTTCATCTTTGCAGTTTTATTTAACCAGCGTTTATCACGTTGTAGTTGTTCCGCATATTCTGCACGAATGTTATACTTTTCAACCATCTTTTCAATAAACTTGTTGATGGTTTCCGTTTTTGCTTGTACTTCTTTTTCGTCAAAGTATTTAATTTGTTCCGCCAATGGTTTTTCTGCATCGTAAACAACTTTCAATACTTCATTTACTTCTTCCTCAAACAGTTCAATGGGTCTTTTGAGTTCTCTTTTTTTCTCTTTACAGAATTTATCAAGCGTTGTTCTATACTTAACGATTTCATTTTTAGCACTTACCATTTCCTTATAGTTTTCTTCGGTTACTACAAGTCCTTTATACTTTTCTAGTTGTGCTTCAAAATATGTTTTGATTTCATCTTTGTTCCATTTGAAAACTTGTTCGTTTTTACTAACAATCGGTGTTAAATTAATTTCCATTTATTTCTCCTTGTGTTAAAATACAAGTAGAGATATAAGACATACTCTCTACTAGCACGCTTGCTTTCCTACGGCCTAGCGTGCTTTTTTTATTTCTCTTACCCAGAAATTGGATAAGATTAAAAGCAAAAATCCAAGAGCGATTTGTAAAAACGCCGTGTAAGAGTCGATTTTGTTAATTTCAATTGACCCTATCGTGCCTATAACCATTAGGCACGCTACCACCCTTAATGCCCAAATCAATTTCATCATTGTGTCTTTCCTTTCTCCATTCTTCAAACTCGGCTAGGTTACTAGGGTTTTCAAAGAATTTGTAGATGCATTCAATTAAATCGTTCATGACAACTCACTCATAAATCTATTGATGAAATAGATCTGACCTTTACCAGTTACTTTTGGAGTTTTAGTAATTCGTAATGTGCCGTCAGAATTAACTATTGTTGTTTCTTTAATTTCAAACAACTTCATATCCATTGATTTTTGTGTTGGTACATTCTTACTAGAACCGCTTTTGATTAAGTAGCCGTCATTTCTCAAACGTTCAAATAATCGATTTTGACCGATGCTATATCCATTTTGTCTTAATAATTTAGCTAACTCACCAACCAAGATGCTTGTATGACTTGCATTAACCGCATCAGCAAACACTACTTTTGGTTTTTGCTCCTCTAATAATGCTTTGGTTTTGTTATGTGCCTCAATTTCACTAGCGTATGCTTTTAAAGCATCTGGTAACGTTCTAGGGATATCCATGCTATACGTTCCATATTTACGTAAGCTAGGAAGTACTTCATGTGTTATCCAACGTTTAAATTCTTTTGCCTCTGGCTTACGGCTGGAAAGCACCAAGCTATATAAGCCGTACTCATTAACTATATTCATCTTTCTGTTTTGGCTGCCGTCATTTAAAATGACATCAGTTTTCTCGTCTGTATCCAATCTGCTCAATGCTTGTCTAGAGTTACTAATTTCTAAACATTCACATACATCTTTAGCTACAAACCAAGGCTCATCATTTTGTAAGATAATCCGCACATCGCCAAACATTGCATTATTAAATACTTTCATTATTTCATTCATACTTAATTACCTTATTCTGAAAAAAAATAATATTTTGATATAATCACCTTGAAAGGAGGTGAAATTATGTCAATACACATTAATGCTTTATCTCTTTTGAAACAAATCTATGATGCTCAAAATTTATATGGAGCATTCAATGTAGTAAGAGATACATTTGATAATCTATCAGCTGAAGAACGCCATTCATTAGAAATGCAAGTAGAATATTTAAAAGAAGCTGGTTTTGTTAAAAACT
>ERZ773263.2366-NODE-2366-length-10333-cov-2.449115_pt1 | contig 10333 bp, 16 predicted proteins | sample MGYA00511076_ERZ773263 | MGnify/ENA primary metagenome ERZ773263 (study PRJEB29015, sample SAMEA2738155) | human oral metagenome | biome: human oral; feature: human-associated habitat; material: saliva | place: China | collected 2195 ... | reverse complement strand
AGCATCCATCCAGTAAAATAGCCAGAAAACATTGAAACGATTTCATATATTTTGGTTTTGTTTTCATTAATGAACATGTCGCCAGGTTTTATATCATCAAACTTTGATTTAAAGAGTCTAATTTCTTCCATTTTTTTCCTTTCTTTTTTGCTAAACTGAAATCATCTAATAATTAAGGAGATGATGAAGTGAGTGATTTAAACTTGCAATGTGTAAAAGATATTGTTGACTATCTGCATTCAAATGCCACTGACGTAAATACAATGTATTTTATGGATGATTTTCCTTTTGCTAATCGTTATTCACATTCTGAGCTGAATATAGCCGTTAATAGTTTGGTAAAGAATGGCTATGTACTATTTGATGAAATAAACGGAAATAATAAGACTAGCTATCGAATTGGAAAATTAACATCTCTTGGTGAAAAAGCTCATCAACAATTTCTTAATTTATAATCTTTGAGAGTACTGTTTTAATGGGGTCGCTCTCTTTTTTTATTAATTGCCAATCGGTAGCAACTAAATCGTCAAGCTTGGGATTCCAATTAGGCATTATCATTTTTTCTTTCTTCATACTCCAAATTTCAATGTGAGAAGGACTATTAGTTGGATAAAAAACGATATCAGAATCTTTTTTGCTTTTTCTTTGTATATAGCAATCTTGCTGAAAAGCTTTTTTTGCTGCTTGGTTAATGCCCATATCTTTATCCATACACATACCAATCCTCTGCAAGTAAATCGTCCAAATTAGGATTCCATCTATTGAGCTTAATTTTTTTCTTATTGAAAGGAATTACTATTACACATTTGTCAGTATTTGTTGGCAGTAAAATGGGTGGTTGAAATCCGTAACTTTTTCGAGTCATACCTCGTCCTTCTTTCTGTGCTTTCAACGTGACTTCTCTTATATTCATCTCTATTCACTTACTTTCTGTACTTTAGGCTACCAAGGAAGTTTTTTGCTATTCTTTTCCATCCAATCAGCAGCTGCGCTTTCATAGATACGAATTGTACGACCGTATCCTGGATGGATATCAAATACAAAATCTGGCTTGTACTTGTAAAAAATCTCTTCCTTAATCCAATCAATGCTTTTTCCGGGACAAAACTTTTTTCTGAATTGAGCTAAGGTAATTGTTTTTCCTTTTGATCCGTTTTTAGGAACAAAATCCAGTTCCTTCATAATTTCAATGATTTCTTTTTTTAGTTCTTCTCTTGAAATAGTTACTTCCATTGTTAATACCTCCTAAATATCTAGGTTAGTCTGTGCATTAACTTTATCGATCTCTCTCTTTAACAGTACTGACGAATACCAACCATCAACAAATTCGATTGCTTTATTAAAATCTTCTTTTCTTAATGCGTCATAACGTGGAATTTCAAAGTATTCTTTGAAGTCATGTGCCAACGCCATGAAAACCTTACGAGATTTAGTTTTATAGAAATTACTGTCTTTGCCGCCACAAACTTCAATAGCTCGCTTATTACGTGCTTTTTGCAATTGGAAGCGTTGAGTGGAATCTATCTCTGACTTGTTTTTTAAAAGAGCAATATCTTCTTCTGCATTTGTCATTCGTTCATCCATATGCACATTCGATTCAAGTAACAGTCTGATCTGCCCTTCTGGGGTTTGTGGTAATTGCTTAACTGCTTCTTGTTTACGAATATACGATTCCATCTTGTTAAAGGCTTCGATGTATTCTAGTTTGAATTCATCTGCCTTGCGTCCAGTAAACCCCATAGCAATAAAAGTAAAACCATCACGATTCATGTAGTACATTTTGTTTTGCTTTCCACTTGCATCTGCATATGTACTTTCACAAAACATTTCACTCACCCCAAAATTGGGGTCAGTCAATTTTGATTCAATCGCTCTAATTACACGATCATGTCTTTTTTCAAAAATTTTAGCTACTTCTAAACTAGTTGTTACTGCTTGACCATCTTTCATAATTACGAGGTCTTTTAGTTCGCTCATTCTTACTCACCTCTAATATTTAATGCATCAAAAATAGCTTTCCGATTGTCTTTAGCTGCTTGTGTTGGATAACCTTTAATAGCTTCATTAACGGCCTTAGGTGTTAAGCCTAATTTATGTGCTAAATCCACTTGGGTCATTCCACGTCTAACTAGTGCTGCTTTTATTTCTGCTTCCATTTGTCGCGTAGCTTGCTCTAACCTTTCTTCAATTGGCATTTAATTCACCTCATTTTTTATTAATTATCAACAGTCGTCTACAAATTACGTAATTTCTTACGTAAGTTATTGACTTCAATGAGTAATAGTGCGAATATAAAAGCATAATAAATAAGCAAAAAAGTGTTTCCCCAAACTTTATTTTTTGCATTTTTATTACCACAATTGTTTCGCAAATTATTACGTAATTCGTTGACAGTTAATATTATTGCGCATTATCTGACACATTGCAAGTATTTTTGTGCGTAATTTTACTCATAAAAGTCAACGATAAGGAGAAATCGTTGATATGACAACATTTGATAACATAAAAAAATTAGCAAAAGAACATGGAATGTCTTTAGCTGAATTAAATGATAAAGCAGGATTAGGAAAGAGAACCATATATAGATGGAGAACTGACAATCCCAGTTATACCAGCTTAGCTAAGGTTGCAAAGGTGTTAGGCGTGACTCCCGATCAATTGACAGATCAAAATACAGAGCTAGATTCTGACGACCAAGAAATGCTTGCCTTATTCCGTAAGTCTACCGATGGGATGACAGAAGAGGAAAAAGAGAAATTTAAGCAATCATTTGTTAAGCTCCTCAAAGTAGCAAAAGATTTAAATAGTTAGGAAGTGAATTGATATGGAGTTTAAATTAGTTTCTCCTGATGTCTATTGTAGCTGTCAAGAAATCGCTAATAGAATATTAGAGCAAACTTCGATAGCAACTCACAGAGGCATTACAAAGCTTAGAGCAAATGATGCACTAACTTACCTAAATAATAGATATTCACCTCAAATTGTTTTCTACTATGCTAAGCCAGAAGATGATTATGACGATTGGCATGTAGCAGATAATCAAATGAATTATTTAGCTAACATTAATGCACAGTTTGATATGAGGAACATAAATATCCATGCCCGCGAACTAGTTACAGTAGATGAGATTTTTGCCAAAAAGATATCTGGTTTTACATTCTTTAAGTACGAACCACCTACACTCTACTTAAATCTTTCTACAAACAACTTTGAGCGGATTGTATTTACAGCATTGCATGAGTATTCACACATGTACCAGAGTGAACGTGATCCAGATTACGCAAGAGTGGCTGCACTTATCAATACTAGCAAGCTTCTAAACATGAGCTATCCGGAAAAGTATCAGCCGTTAGAAACAGAAGCAAACATTGTTGCATCCCTCTTAATAGTTCCCGATGCAAGTTTAGATGCTGACATAAGATTACGGAACTTTAATGAGATACGTAACAAGTACTCAATTAGTGCACAAGCTTTACACAATCGTTTGATTAACTACTTTTACTTTAATTACGGTTTTGATTACCGAATGGCGCTTCAAGCAACTTTAGGCTTTCGTAATCACAATAAAGAAGTAATTAAGCAAGTTAGAACACATCTGCGTCATTCTAGGGAGGTTTAAGATGCTACCAGACTACGATCCAGAATACGTTGACTATCTATTTTCTCGGATAGTTCATGATATGAGTGAAAAATATATTATAGAAATATTTACTAAGTACTTTGATTGTTCTACTGAACAAGTCGAAAAAGCAATCAAAAAAGGATACGAAGCTGAGCGCCCTCTTATCTTCCACGATTACGTTGGTTCTGCATTACTAGATGCAAGTATCAATGATAATCCGGAACAAGCTAGAAATGCTTTAAACGATGATTTTAAAATTTGGGAATTAATAGAGCTTCGCAATAATTGATTTATTTTAGGGCAAAATAAAAAAGCCACCCTTGCGGATGGCTACTGCGTAAAACTGTGTAGTTTGTAAATATCTCAATCACTACACATTAATTATATCATATTTTGGAGGTGATATTAATGACTGACAATCATGAACATATTACTAGAATTGATCCTAATAAAGTGCAAAACAGATCATCCAGATCAGTAAGCAAGCAAGAACCTACTAAGCCAACTAAAGCACCATCACGAGATGATTAGTTTGATTTACGAGGTTGAATAATTAAGGCAACAAAATTTTGCTTTGTATTAATATACTCATATGTGAGATGTCTATCTTGATAGTGTTCATTCATCACCCGCTCATGAAGCTCATCGTAAGTTTCAAGCGGTGTTTCAGCAAAAGGATAAACAACTGATTGATAATTACTATTTTCGTCAGCCGAATATCTGTATATTTGTCCTGCACTAATTGGCTTATGATCTAATGTAAACAGGTAAATATAGGTTTGGTCGGATTGTGTTTCATCAAGTATCTTTTCCCATACATCTCCATCATCAGTAGTAAGTAACTTGTTTATTTTTAGATGATCTGTAACCCAATCATAGAACTTATAAGTTATCCGGTGCAATGGGTAAGCTAATAAGCTAGTACCGATCCACGCAATTAAAATGGTTAATAATGTGACGGTGATTTGAAGCCAATTAGGCGAAACAAAAGATTTGAACCATTGTAATAAAATTAGATAAATTACATAGTCAATTAATGACCAAACTAAGCAATATCCTAGCCTAATCTGATTAGCGTCTTTATAAAGCTGGGTCGTTCCTAGTTGATCGGTCACAATATAATTAATGAACCCTACTCCACCTATAGTTAAAAGCGTAAGCAAAATTTTATTAAGTTGATACATATATTAAACTCTCCATTTTTGCATTTCTACTTTTTATCACTTTAAAACTATCGTCCATAAAAAGCCAGTGACGTTAAACCTAAGGCACATCGGAGGTTCTATTTTATTTATGGAAGAAAAAAAGTTAATTAAGCGACGATTTATATGCGGTATCTTAATGGTAATCGCTTCAGGAATATTTTTACTACAAGCGTTAGCTGTTACAGGAATTTATTCTTCGATTTCAGATAATGCAGCGGGCCAAGGCTTTTTAGGAATTATTACATCCAGTTATGGGTTAGGATTAGGTATTTTTTATATAGTAACTCGTAATAGAAAGCCGGTTAAAAAAAGAGAAGCAATTTTAGATATTATCGTTATCGTCTTAGCCATTCTAACAAGTTTTAGCGCTTCAGCAGCTTATAGTGACTTAGCATTGTGTGGCTGGGTAATAGCAGTACTTAATATAATAGCTATGCCATGGGGTAAAGGATACAAAGAATATCCATGGAACGCCGCAGAAGAAAAAGGCAAAAAAGAAATTGTTTCTACATCTACCTCCGTACAAGGTACAGATGATCCAACTGCAAAACTTACTCAACTAAAAAATATGTACGAAAAAAATCTAATTAGCAAAGAAGATTATGAAAATAAAAAATCTGCTTTATTAGATAAAATAGTGAAATAGTAAAAAAGAGCGCCACTTTCCATCGCCAAATTTCAAGTACTGCTCTCTTTAAATTAAATATTTTTTAGATATTTAAATAGATAAAGGCTTATCTTTACCTAAGCTTTTATCTACTCTATTTTAAAAGAATGGAGGAATATATTCAATGGGCGTTTTTAAACGTGGTAAAACATGGACAGCCAGAGTTTTTTGGCGTGATCAACAAAAGAAAAGACATAGTGCCTCACAAGGTGGATTTAAAACTAAAAAGGAAGCCTCAGATTGGTTTAATGACAAAAAGGCTGAGCTAAATAAGGGTATTAACATAGGGAATAATCCAGAGTTTGTTGCTTATTTCTGGAAAAACTATGAAGTATTCCATAAGCCTCACTGTCGATATGAAACTAGACGTTCATATCATACGGCTAAACTTCCTTTAGAAGATTACTGGGGTAACACCAAAATTAAAGATATTACTCCTACAATGTGGCAAGCTTTCTTAAATAAGCTAGGCAAACACTATGCCAAAACTAGCGTTAAAAATTTTTATAAAAAATATCATTCAGCTATAAAGATGGCTATGCAAGAAGGGATCATCATTTCCGATTTTACATACGGGACAAAAATCACGGGTTCGACGGCTCGTACAAGAAAAGATAAAGTTGCGTTTCCATCCTTAGCACATACAAAAGATATCTTAAACAAATTAATTGAAAGACGATCCCCTTATTTGATGTCAGCTAAGGAGATAACCACTTATGGTCGTAAGATTGGAAAAGACAAAGGAAATATCTGTGACTATGTACTGGCCCTACAAATTTTAACTGGCGCACGAATTGGTGAAGCCTTGGCTTTAAGGTGGGAAGATTTACATCCCGATAATAATACCATTGATATACATCACTCGTATAACCCTGATACACGAGAATTAGGCCCTACAAAAACACCTTCTTCGTATAGAACTATTGCTATTTCACCTCAAATTTTTCCTCTTTTAGATGAACTCAAAGAGCATAATAATAGTGAGTACGTTTTTGGATCTCCTACAACGGGGAAGCCTCCTACTGCTAAATCCACTGGTGACGAATTAAAGCGAGTATTAAAGCTTTTAAATTTACCTACCTTAGGTTTTACCACTCACACTTTAAGACACGCACACGCCGCTATTTTACTTCATAAAAAGGTGGACTGGTACTACATAATGCAAAGATTAGGTCATTCAAGTCTTAATACTACTCTTAATATTTATGGCTACCTGATTGATGAAACTAAAGAAATTGATGAACAACTAGTAATTGATTCTTTTACAAAAATGTTTGGATAAAAAGCACTCATATCAAATGAGTGCTTTTTTGTGTGCCAAATGTGTGCCAACTTTAAAATTTTTATAGTTTTTTATAGTTTTATATTTTGCAAAAATATTGATTTAACAATACTTTAGTTTTATATAGTTTTATATCCGATTGCGTTCAGGAAATCGATAAGGACGCGGGGGTGTGTCTGGTAAATATTCACTAATTAATAAACCCTTAGCCACAATTTCTTCTTGCAATTCCTTATTTTCTTGCGGATAAAAATGATTCAATCCATTTCCAACCACGGCAATTGTTTTACCATTATTTTTCAAGGTTTCCTGATGAGCAATCCCATCAACTCCGCGAGCCAAACCACTAGCAATTACAAAATCTTGTTCTATTAGCTGCGGAATTAACTGTTTTAAAACAAACCGGCTGTAATTTGTGGGTTGTCTTGCGCCAACTATAGTCGTAATTTCTTTTTTAAGCAAGGATATATCTCCTCTAGTAAAAAGAATCGTCGGTGCATTATACATCTCGCGGAGTCCTTCTGGATAGATTGAATCAAAGATAGTGACAACATCACACTGCAATTTAATTCTTTCAATCCAAGAATTAAATTTATCATTTCTCATCGCAGCTAAAACAAGATTTTGGATATTTGATTTTAATGATAAACTCTCTATTTTGTCAACTGTTACTTCTTCGCCAGCCGTAAAATTTTCAGCGATTTTACCCAAAGTTATAGTACCGACGCCATGTTGCAATTTTAATCTTAAGCAAAATTCTTTTAAATTCATAAAATAAAACCTCCACTATCAAGTACGCAAAAGTGAAGGTTTATTTTTTATTTATTTTTCGTATTCGCTAACTGGTGCAAAAGATCGACGATGAATTGGCGTTGGACCATACTTTTTCAAGGCTTCCATGTGCTCACGTGTCCCATATCCTGCATTGTGCTTAAAATCATACTCTGGATAAACTTCGCCATAGGCATCCATTAAATTGTCACGGAAAACTTTAGCCACAATACTAGCAGCAGCAATTGAATTAGACTTAGCATCCCCGTGAATCAATTTGATTTGTGGAATATTCAACGGTACATTCATCGCATCGACTAACAAGGCAGCTGGCTTTACTTTTAAGCCTTGAACAGCATGCGCCATTGCCAGACGGTCAGCTTCATAGATGTTAATCCGATCAATTACATCATTATTAGCTAAGCCAACGCTAACGCTGACTGCTTTGGCCAGAATTTGAGGAAAAAGCGCCTTTCTCTTTTTAGGAGATAGTTTCTTTGAATCGTTAACGTCAATCAAATCAAAATTATGGGGCAAAATAACAGCAGCTGTAACTACAGGTCCAGCTAGTGGTCCTCTTCCTACTTCGTCAACTCCAGCAACAAGTTGATTTTTTTGCCAAAATTCTTTCTCATAAGAAAAACGATTTTGAAACTGAGCAAGTGCTTGCGCACGTTTAAGCTGTCTTTTTTCGTAGCTAACTAAGAGCTTTTGCACGCCTTTTCTTTCATCAGCACGTAATTCTTCTAATTGTTCGCTACTTACTTCTCCTTGAAGCAAGTTTTTTATTTCAGTAATGGTCATCTAAGATCAAACGTAATCCTTCCCAATTTTCCTTTACGTAAACGTTGAAGCATAAAGAGTGAAAACTTGTCATAATCACCCCGCATGCCGTATTTGTTAGTCATAGCTAGTAATAAATCAGGATTAGACATATTTTCAAGCTCCTCACTAGTTGCTTGGGCAAATTTGGCAAGATCCTTTTGATAGTTTTGCTTCAAAAATTCAATTACAAATAAGGCGACGTCATCAGGATGAAAAACATCGGCCTTAATTGCACCACAAGCTGCTAACTTATAGCCTACCTCTTGATCAGAAAATTTAGGCCATAAAATTCCTGGTGTATCTAGAATTTGAACATTCGTCTTGGTCTTTAACCAACTTTGACCACGAGTTACACCAGGCTTGTCTCCTACAATTGCCGCATTTCTTCCAACCATTCGGTTAATAATCGTCGATTTGCCGCAATTTGGAATTCCAGCAATCGCTACGCGGATCATCGGATTAGAAGCACCCTTTGCAATCAACTTCTCTGTCTTTTTCTTACCAGCTAATTTAATAATCTTAAACAAACTCGTCATATTAGTATTATGCTGAGCATCCATTGAGATGACGAAATTGCCCTCATCTTGGAAATAACGAGTCCATTTTTTAGTCTGAATTGGGTCAGCTAAATCTGACTTATTCAAGATAATAATATGAGGTTTCTTCTTGGTTAATTGTCCAATCATTGGATTACGAGAAGAAACTGGAAGACGCGCATCTAAAACTTCAATTAAGACGTCAATCAAGTCTAAATTGTCTTCAAGTTGATTTTTAGCCTTGTTCATATGTCCTGGATACCATTGAATAGTTGCCATTTTAGTCCTCCATATCCTTTAGATTTAAGCTCAATGCTTTCTTTAAAGCAGGATTATCATCTTGTAATTTTTGAGCGACTGCTAGATAAAGCTGAGCTTGTACTTGTCCATTTACTATACCATCTGTTGTCAAGTTATGTTCTTTTTGAAATTTAATTACAGCATTCTTGGTTTCATCATCAAAAACGCCAGTAACATGCTTTGGTAAATAGCCTAAGGCAGTTAAGTATTGCTGCAAGGTAGCCACATCAACACCAGTCATGGACTTCTTCAAGATGCTCATACTTTGGAATTGCGGTAATTTTGCTAAAGGTGATTCAGAAACTGGATAAGTTGGCTTAAGTCCCTTTTGATTAATCCAAGTTCCATTTGGCGTCAACCATTTAGCAACTGTATATTTATACTCTGAATCCTCAGTTTGTCCCACTTGCTGAACAGTTCCTTTACCATAGCTCGTTTGACCAACTGAAACCCCGCAATGATTTTGCACTAAAGCAGCTGTAAAGATTTCACTTGCCCTAGCCGTATTTCCATTAATTAAAATAATTGGCTTGAGTGAAGTATGAAAGCCTCCTGAAAGCTTCTTATCAGAGCGAATTACTTCTTTTTCCTTGCGGTCCTTGTATTGCATAATAATCTTCTTGTTTGGCAAGAAATAAGATGCAGATTTCAGAGCAGCATTCATTTCACCACCTGGATTATCCTGCAAATCAATAATTAACTTAGGAAATTTTTTAGTGTTGATTGACTTTAAGGCACTCTTCAAGTCATTAGCAGTATTCACGTCAAACTGCGTAATTGTAATAATTGTCGCATTACCTTCTGTACGTTTAGTTAAGCTAGACTGCGAAATTTTAGCGCGCTTTAAAGTAACATTAAAGGTTGAATTACCACGCTTGAGTTTAAGTGTTACTTTGGTGCCAACTTTTCCTCTAACTAAGGAAGCGACTTTAGTGAACTGAGCCGCGCTGACTTTTTTATTATCAACAGCCACAATTTCATCACCTGGCTTAATAGTACTCTTTGAAGCCGGAGAATTAGCAACAATAGAGTCCACAACAACTTTATTGTTGCGTACTGCCATCTGAATACCAACTCCGCCAAAAGTTGAGCCTTCTAAGATGTTATTAACTTGTTCTTGATTCG
>ERZ773263.2364-NODE-2364-length-10338-cov-12.024798_pt1 | contig 10338 bp, 7 predicted proteins | sample MGYA00511076_ERZ773263 | MGnify/ENA primary metagenome ERZ773263 (study PRJEB29015, sample SAMEA2738155) | human oral metagenome | biome: human oral; feature: human-associated habitat; material: saliva | place: China | collected 2195 ... | reverse complement strand
AAATACTTCCGGCTCAAACTCTGCTTCATATTCTGGTAGACGTACAATACTCATATGACTCTCTCCTATTCATCACATTTTACGGTTCTACAGTTCAGAAATACATCCTTTTATAGATGATGCCATAGCATAATTGCTTCTGTAACATTAACATGTTCTGTTACCTATCACAGACGTTCTGCTACATCGATTCTATGTAATAGTTCTTTTCCTAGTTCTTTGGCTGTTTTGAATTCCTCATTTGAAAGCACCATAAGTACAAAGCTATCGGTTCCGATGTCCATGCCTGCTAACGTATAGTTTTCCCATTTAGAATTAAGATCAGCACACCAGTCCATAATAACTTGATCTTCATCTAATGCTGATAGGTCAATAGTTAGATCTTCGCCGGTATCTAAAGACTTGTTACGTATTAATTTCTGTACATTATAAATAAAATCCTCTAATTCACATTTACAGCTTAGCTCTACAGCATATCCTTTAGAGACTAGTTTCTCATAAAGGTTCCACCAGCTATCTTCTAATTCTTCCATGGAACGCAACTTAGCCTTGGTCATAAACGATTTAGCTTGTTTAGCATCGCCTAGCAACAACGTTGCTAACTCTGTAAATGTCAGTTTCATCTGATCGATATCTAGATACGCTACTTCTACACATAAACTACAATCAAGTACTCTGCGTTTTTTCACAAAGGCCCGCATCATCTTCACTGCATCAGGATAACTTACATCAGCCATACGATACGTCTTACCATCTATGTCTAAGAATATATCTACTGCATCTGGTGTTTTTCCTACACGCGCTTTCATGGCAGTGCAACCATCGATGGCATAAGGTGGATACAATTCTATATACATGAAAAATCCATCATGCATAGCCTTTAGGGTATTATCTATTCCTACTATATTAAAACCATTTCGATTATAATCAGGGCTCTTCATATGCCACTCTTCGTAATTATCAAACAGTTTTTCTTGAATCCAATTGTAAATACTCATATAGATTCTCCCCTATGTACACTGATTTTTACAAGTACTTTATTTATCTAAATTATATCATGATAGAGGAGATGTTATCATAATCAAGAATACTCATATTTACTAAATTATAATTACAAAAAAAGATACGCATCTCTACGTATCTCTTTTATATACTTGTTAAGTTACTACTAATAATGTAAAAATTTAGTAATAGTATGAAGAAAGCCCATATCTAGCTTTAACTTCATAATACTAATGAAGTTCCTTCATAACATACCCACGCACTTGGCTTTTAGGTGTAACAGGTTCAAATCTACCTGCTGGTTAAGTATTTATATAATATCGTCACATATCATTTTTATATTTTGAAGAGTAGTCGAAACTCCAATTAACCGACCACTACAAACCTTTTTTTGATACAGAGAAGCACTTGCCTGTTTTATTAACACCGTATTTTATAGTATCATCCATAACATAAATATCTATACCATTAATATTTTGTGATACTCAGATATCAGTAACTTGAGAATTGAGTGAACCGAACAAGAATAACCCACATAACAATACTAATAACATCGGAATTTTGCTACAAACTTCATGCTATTCCCTCCCATATAATATAAAAATCTCAATAATTTCTACACAAATTCTCTTATCTTAACATATACAATATTGAAAATTAATAAATAATCAACTACTATAACCATATAATATCTTAAAACATATTTTCAAGCATAATAATAAGGGAAAAATATGTCTATTCAAAATATAACGCAAAAATTAAATTTCATATCTCAAAATACACCCGAAAAGTTCAGAAAGCTTGACAATTGGTTAAATACATATCTTGATTATATTCCATTAGAAAATAAAGATACTGAAAAAATTTTCCCAAACATTAAGCGTGGACAAATTCTTTATGTTAATTTTGGATATAATGTTTTAAGTGAATTTAGATATATACATTATTGTGTAGCACTTCACAATAGTCCAAGGCTCAATCCTAAAATAACAGTAGTTCCTATAACTTCAAAACCTCATCCTCACCAATTAGCAATCAATTACGAACTTGCAGATAATTTAGAAACCATCATTAGGGATAAAGAACGTTCCAAATTTTGGAGACCTTTTAGAAGAATTTATCCCGAGTTACAAGCGAGAGGGTTTACAGCAATTTCACCAGCCATTGGTTCTTATGATACAGTATTTACTAATTGTACCGCGTTCATTAATCAAGCTATGAAATATCTATCAGAAGATGATATTAAATTAAAAAACACGCTAAAAGAAATCCTAGTATCACTAAAAAATTTCGACGACTTCTATAAATCTGCTCCTAAGTTATTGCAATCTAGCTATTTAAAAGTAGAAGATATCACAACTATAAGTAAAGCTCGTATTATTTATCCTAAAACTAAAACACATCCCTTATACCAATTAAAATTATCAAACTCCACACTAGATTGCCTTGATCAAGAAATCATCTCTAAATTCACAAAGTCAAATTGACTAGCAATGAATCCACGCATATAATAAAGATATAGACAAGGGCTAGCCCCTTAGAATCAACTTTTTTAAAGAGTAGTTCGCCTACAAAAGCAGCTGTTATTAGGTCATTCTAATAACAGCTACTTTATTTTTATCATAAGGTTATAGGACAAAACATGTTGATACTTTAATCTCAATCATTGATTATCTATTTTGCGAGGATATGGTGGAGAAATCAAATGCAAATGAGATAACCTATCTTTATATCCTTCTCCATTCTTCGTTATACCATAACTATCTCTAAACCATTCTTTTCCTTGGAAATCTCTAAAGAATACGCCTATTACTAAAAATTTAGACATGCCTAAACCTTTATGTCTCATAGTAAAATGCTCACTATATCCCCCTCGTATCTCTCTAATATAACATACCTTGGAAATACATTGACCATTAAATAAATCCATATTATTTAAGCCCTGAAGAACAACAACATCATATACTTTAAAGTCAGATTTATTATAAATCACAATCGAACTTTCTGTTGCCTTAGAGACTATATGTTCATAGCTAGGTTCTATTTTAACTGCCTCACTAAGTGATTTATAATACTGCTCTTTTATCCAAAACTTTTCATTATTTATCCGAGATTTCCAGCTATTATATAAGCCAAATATCGAAATAACGAGACTAGATAAAGCTATAAAAAGCGGCCAATTAAGTTCGTACACATATACCTCCACACTATATTTTGATTAATTTATTGTTGTTGTAAAGAGACAATCATTTTATTAATAGCATCCGTTATTTCTTCGAGTGGAACTACAAACCACTCTTTAGCTTCCACATACTTCCCATTACCTAACTTTACTTTAGTAATAAGACGATAATCAGCAAATACTTTATGGAGATAATTTTCTACACTAGATGCAGATAAGTTTTGAATTTCATAGGTTGCAACAAGTTCTATTGGTGCATAGAAATATGTTGATTCATTTTCTGTATTATTAAATCGATTCTTAAGATTTTTGGTATATCCAATTTTATATAGATTATTTATATTACGTAAATCTTGATGTTCACCAGCATATTTAACTACATACACATAGCCAGTTGTTGTAAACAAACTTTCATCTACATCGTCCAAATCAGAAACAATCTTCCCGTACCTAGTTTTATCATATAAGGAAGACACTAGACTTAAGAGTTTAATATCATTTTCTTGTTGATTCTCATAAATAGTATGAACTTTAAATTCTCTTCCATCAGTCTCATTGTATGTTTGGCCTGTCTTTGGATCATAAATACTTTCAACATAAAGGAGAACACCTTTATCAATATAAAATGCATTAGCACGTATTCTATTTCCAGAATAATCTATTACTCTCCTTCTCCCATCAGCAATCTCTTGTTGCGTTTTCCTAAACATTTCACGGAATCTTTCAAAACCTTTATCCATACGTTTACGTTGACTTAATCCATCAGCCATATGAACAGTATTTTTGTAACGTCCCATATTAGTTAAAGATGCCAAAAGTTGATCGTCTTCATCTAGCAAGTCATCATCAAGAATCTCATCAAGACTCAATTCACTAGGTTCAAGTTTGAGCAAATTTAAGTAATCATACTCCTGTAAAGATTCCATTCGATTAAAATCCTTACGTAACGCTTCTAACCATTTAGCTAATTTTCGCTCTGTGATATTAGACCTTGAAATAGTTGGTTCGCCACCATTTGCTTTAATCCAATTGTTTAATTCTTCAAATTTAATAATATCTGGGTTTAAACTAACGGTGCCTTTCTTTTTCTCAACATCCTTAGCTAATCCTTCAAAATCCGGATCATTAAAGATATCATCTATACTAAAATCACCCATTATCTCTCTCCCGTCTTAATTCAACTAATTTAACAAGTGCATAGTACAGTTTAGTTTCATATTCATCATCTGGATTTTTTTCTGGACTTCGATTATGACTCTGCTTAAATTGCTTAATCTGTGGATATAAAATTTTCAAATCTTCTTCAGTAAAGTCATATTTCTTAGCATCATAAACTTTTAAGAATAGTCGTAATGTCTTTGCATCTACGTTACGGGATAAGATTTCATAAGCACTTTGAAATGGATTAATACTATCAATCAGTTCAATATTTAAATCATTGACATTAATAAATTTATTGGCCATTTTAATAAGGCTTCTATTTTCCTTATCTCGTTCTGCATGTGTTAAAACAAAATCTGCTATTACATGCTGACGCACTTCTTCTATTTCCTGGTTATTCAAATCTGGATATACAGTCGCAATAACACGTGGTATTAATACAAAATTAATATTTCGTGTATCTTCATTTGCTGCAATAGCTTCTCTAATTTTATCTTCTTGGAGTATAGTAGCCTTAAGCTCTGTTAGATCTTGTTCAATAATTTCCTTAGTTCTAGGAGTTGATGGTTCAGCAATTCCCTTCACATAAATATCTTTTTCTTTGCTTACTTGTTCAGGGGATGTTCTTGGTTTAAATCGATAATTAGGCGCCAGAACATTTTCCATTAATAAACTTGCAGAAATCGCTTTCATTGTATTATTAATAGCCCATGTAACTTCATCATCCTTGGCATCTGGTGCAGCTAATAGATTTGTAAACTGTGCAGTAGTTTTATTACTACTATCACGTGTGACACGACCAATAATTTGTACAACCTCAGTCAAAGAATTCCGATAACCAATTGTAAGGGCATATTCTGCGAAAGGCCAATCAAAGCCTTCTTTAGCCATACCTAAAGCAATTATGATATCTAAATCATTTAATTCTGACATATTAGCCAAATAACTGCTAACACGATCACGACCTTCTTCATTCACTAAATCAGCAACTTTCAATAACTTACCTGACTCAGTTTTTATAGCAATAATTCCAGATGTACTATCTTGCCCTTGAATCGTCCCTAATACATCAAGAATGGCATCAACCTCACCATATTTATCTTTTGTGGATTCACCAGAGTTTACACTCGGAATATGAATAATTGTTTTTTTATCAATAAATTCAGGCAATACTTCATGAATTGCATCTGTATATGTCCCTTGATAGAACTTATAATTCATACTAAAACTTTTTAGGTATTTATAACCTTCTAATTGTTCATAATATGTATATGTTACTCGATCAAACTCTAATTCATCTTCTGGTGAGAGAATCGGTTTACTGTCCCCTCGAAAATAAGAACCAGTCATAGCAAACACATGAGCATTAGAATTCTTGATAATACCACGTAGAGCTTCGCCAAGAACGGAATTAGTATCATCAGATACATGATGGAATTCATCAATAGCTACCAAAGTATCATCAAAGTCTGCATCAGAAAGGTCTTCTACAGCAAAGCGAAATGTTGCATGTGTTACGATTATCACATTATCTGAAGCATCTGAAGACCGCATAAACTTAATAAAACGCTCAACTTTACTACGATCACTCCCAATAGTAGTTAAATTATTTTCAGGTTTAACATACCAGTCAAAAGGAAATCCATGATCAGATAATTTAACACTAGCAAAAGACTTACCTATAGAACGTTCTGGCACTGCAATTATAGCTTTTTTTATACCCTGGTTATGTAATTTATCTAGCGCAATAAACATTAAAGCTCTAGATTTACCAGAAGCGGGTGGTGCCTTCACTAATAATTTTTTACTATTTCTTTTCTTATACACTCGGGCCTGCATCTCACGCATACCAAGAGAATCCGTATTTACACTACTACCTCTCTGACCATATGTTAACTCAAAAACTTTATCACTCATTAAACTCCACCTTATCCTTATACATGTTTAATAAAAGACTCAACCGTTCTTGATCATCCGCAAAAGCTTTTGTTTGATACAACTTATCCACTAATAAATCTAATCTTTGATGAATTTCTAATAATTCTTCTGGCATTGTCTTTGTATCATATAATTCTGCCAATGTTTTCCCTGACATCTCCCTATAATCCAGTATTTCAAATACACAGTCTTCAATCTCCGCTTTCGCTTGTTCCGAAATCTTAGGTACAGGGAATGTATTATATACCAGTCCCGCAGAATAACGATATCGTGTTTCTAATTTGCCCCCAATAGCACGCATCCATGTCATATGCATTCGAGATTCAAGAAGACCTAGAAGATATATAGGGGCATCATAAATAGCCATAGCTGAATCTGAAATTATGATATCGGGCCCGACAATCCCCATTGGTATATATTCACGATTTTCAGAAGATACTCTAGGAATAATTATAGACTGTGTTTTAGTAACATTAGTATCTCTAAAGCTCCATGGACGCTCAGCTAAATGCTTCGCAGAACTATTAATTCTGTGATTATATGTATGTAAAATACGAGTTTGAACTATTGAATTTGTAGCTACTTTATCATATTCTTCTCGACTCAACCATAAAGCATATCTATATTGACCTTTAATAAGTTCTGCTGCTCCAATATATTTCTTTATATACGGCTCTAACTCTGGATATACTTCAATGTAATCAAGTCTTTCTTCTGGTGTAATTACTAATCCACCCCCATCATTTGGCATATTTCCAAAACACATTTTCGGCAATCCATTAATTGTATTAGTCTCACTTTTTACAATAATATTTTCATTTGCTGTTATATATGGAGTTATATTACTAACTCTTCTTTTAAATCCAAACTCATCATATAAAAATCTATCTAATATAGTTCCTTTAGTACATAAGCCAATTATATTTACAGTTACACCCGCGTTATTACTAGCATTATTAGACCATTTAAAAGCAGCGTATGCAAAAGAAATATCAACATATTTTAGTAAATACTTCCAGATTAAAGCTACTTGTTCACCTTGACAAATGGAATTAGTTGTTACAAAAGCAGTCTGACAATTATTATATTTCATTAACTCAACGGCCTTAAAAAACCATCCAGCCACATAATCCATCATCCCATAAGAACCTTTATCTCCCACTACTAATTTTAAATCTTCTTTCTGATAATCCTCTTGTTTCTTACTTCCTTTATATGGTGGATTTCCGACAATATACAACTCTTTATCTGCCTCTATATCAATAAGTTGTCCCCAATCATGTTGTAACGAGTTCCCAACGTATATCTGTCCTGCATCATGCAGTGGTAATAATGATGCCTTTGCATTTTTTATACGAGCTTCCATCTCCACATTCATTTGATGTTCTGCAATCCACAAAGATAATCGAGTAATCTCATGTGCAAAATCGTCTAGGTCAATCCCTATAAAAGAATTCAAAGACACTACACTCTCATAAAATAATTTACCACCCTGAGAGTTTTCTTTTGGCATCAAGTCTTGCAGTTTACACAAGACCTCAATTTCTATACGTCTTAACTCTTTATACGCAATAATTAGAAAATTTCCTGATCCACAAGCAGGATCAAATATTTTTATCTCTGATAGTCGATTAAGTAATGCTTCTAATTCAAGCTGGAATCTTCGTCGATTACTATCTTTAGACCGCTCAGTTATATCTTTATCTTCATTATCATCAATTTGATCAAAAAGTTCTTGTTTTACACTATTAAGTTGGTCAATAAAAAGTGGATTTAAAACACGCAAAGTGTTCTCTACACTTGTATAATGCATACCAGTAACCGAACGCCGTTCACCATTTGCCACTGTTTGAATCATAGCACCTAATATATCTGGATTAATTTCATTCCAGTTAAGTAGTTCACCAGCCTCAATAATAAGTTCACGCGTCGTTTTATCAAATACTAAGTCAACGTGCGGCTCTGAAAAAAGCTTACCATTCACATAAGGAAAAGCTCTTAACCATTCAGGCTCTGCATCTCGATTTTCACGATCTAATGATGCATAGATTTCTGAAATAACCTGATTTAAATCAGATCCATCTACATTAGCACGTGTTTTAACAGCATTAGTAAAGATACCTTTCGGCATGATGTCAGTATCTTCTGCAAATAAGAGAAACAACAAACGAATTAAAAATAGATTAAACGCATGTTCTTGCGTTGTTTGATCCTTAAAACTATTAATCTCTCTTAGCTCATGATATAACTCTTTAAATCTTGATGCTGCCTTAATATCCGCAGGGTTTTCACGGCTATAATCTACCTTTTCAATACCATTCCAAGGCAAGAAAAAATCTGCATGTAACGGCAATTCGCTTATTCGAATAATCAATGAATCACCTGTCTTCGTATCAATAGCAGCTAATTCGTTAAAATTTGTAGCTATTACAATTCGAGGTTTATTTCTTTCTTCAGATACTTCTTTTACCATATCAGTAACACGAGCCATAGGCGATGATACTTCAGAAACCACTTCGTACATCGCCTTATTTTTTATTACTGTTTTACTTGCATTTCTTGCTCGTGTAATTGAAGCTACTGGAAAGTCGTAATTAGATATAAAATCATAGAAGAAATTTTCCTTATCTATTCCATCTTTTAAATATTTCTTAATATTATTCTCTATAGTAATAATATCTGCCATAATAAACTCCCTATAAAACACTACACACCCTAAAACACTTATTATAAAAAAAGAAGTTACTAACCCTAGTAACTTCCTTCTTTATATATAGCCAAATCAGAAAGTTGGCTGCCTGTGGTCTATTAAGTTTTTATCAATTATAAAACATAAATATCCCAATTTTTGGTGCGCCTAGAGGGATTCGAACCCCCGACTCACAGTTTAGGAAACTGCAGCTCTTTCCTCCTGAGCTATAGACGCATGTATACTTTATTATATCGTTTTTAACAAAGTATACGCAAGGCGTCCTTATTGTTGTAGGTATTGGTTATTCACTTGTTTTTGTTCTTCTGGGCTTAGGTTTTGGTAACCTTTGGCTAATGCACTTACCCAGGATCCATAGGCAGGGTTTGGGAATACGACAAAGGTAGTACCAAAGTCCTCTTTATGAGCATCTATGATAGCATTTCTTTCAGATAAGGTCTTACCTTTTGTGCCAATAGGAAAATCACCGGCGTTATCGCCCATATATACAACGACATAATATTTTTTAGCAATCATATCAAAGCGAGGTTGTTTATCAGAGTCTTTTTCGAATAGTAGTACATGGTCTTTATCGACAGATGGGAATCCTAGTTCTTTAAAATTCTGTATCGTTACGTCAAGGTTTACAGGTGCGTAGCGATTTGAAACATAGAAGATTTCTACCCCTTGTTTATGAACTTCATTTAAAAATTCAACGGCTCCAGGCATGGCTTGCGATTTTCCTTGATGTACGGCTTGGCGCCACCAAGGTGCATCAAAACGACCATTGCCGTTTGCTATACTTTCACCCATCAACTTGGTATTGTCCACTACTGTTTCATCCGCATCAAGAACGATAGCTAAAGGTTTTCTTTGATGAGATGGATCAATAACGGCCATCTTAACGGCATTCATTGCCACATTATACCCTTGATACGCCAATGCTCTGTACTCTGCAGAGGTACGCATCCATAGCAAGCCTATCGTTTCAGTTTCGGCTTGGTACTGTTGTTTTTGCTTGAGGGCTTCCTGTGCCGCTACATCATTAGTTACTACATTATTAGTTACTGTATGATTTGCTGTAGTACTAACTTTATCATTCTTAGCTGCTGTAACAGTAACAGGCTGAGCTGCTTGGGCTTGCATTACAATAGCTGCGGGAACAGAGTTATTTGCTTTCACCGTCGCTGGAGAATTCGCCTGTACTACGGATCCAAGACAAAGACTTCCTCCAATACAAGCCACCATCACATACCATGCCAAACTACTAGATTTCATAACTTCCTCCTATTCACATGTAACATTTCGTGCAAATTCAACACATCATATAATTCTACATAGTTATACTAAAATCCTTTTAAAATTT
>ERZ773263.2362-NODE-2362-length-10341-cov-2.433599_pt1 | contig 10341 bp, 9 predicted proteins | sample MGYA00511076_ERZ773263 | MGnify/ENA primary metagenome ERZ773263 (study PRJEB29015, sample SAMEA2738155) | human oral metagenome | biome: human oral; feature: human-associated habitat; material: saliva | place: China | collected 2195 ... | reverse complement strand
TTTTTTAGGAGCATTTTCCTGATGGTTTTTGTCTTTGTCGCTTGTAGCAGACTGAATATTCTCAGGAACCTTGTTGATTTCGTCTTTATCAATTTCAGAAGCATCTGTGCTGTAAAGATCGGTAGTTGTGCCTTTATGCTGAGAATATAGAGACGTAGATTTGTTACCAAGTTGTTTTCGTAATGTCAGCATTTTTTGATAATTGACTTTATAGTCAAACTCATTTGGATTTGTCGGAATAAAGCCAGCAGGAGTGTAGAATCGTAAAAGATTATGATTATTCAATAAATCTGAATAGTGTAGTGAAGTGCGTCCATAGCTAGCTAATTTATTGATTTCTTCTTTTTGCTTTTTATTAAATTTGGTAATTTTTTCTCCAGTTTGCTGGTTGTAAACTGTTCCTTTGGTTCCTTTACCGCCAATGAGTACGTACTTAGGAGTAATTATCGTGCCGTTTCTAAAGACAACGACTTGACGATATTGTTTAGAAAATAGGTCTTGTCCAAATTGAATATAATTCTTATTTAAAATTCCTAAAAGGTGCAGTAAGGTTGGAAGTACATCAATTTCACCACTAATTTTATTATCTACTTTACCTTTGATTCCATCCATATGTATCATGAATGGAACCTTTTGAAGTTCAGCAGTATCATAGGATGTCCAATTGTTGAAGTCTTTGCCTAGAACAGGTGCTAAAGCAGATAGTTCGTCGTCTGAACTACCCACACCATAATGGTCACCATAGAGAATGACCATTGTATTTTTATCAAGACCACTCTTTTTTAGATAATCAAAAAATTCTTTGATTGATTGATCAAGATAATGGGCTGTTTCGAAGTAGTTATTGATTGTTGTATTTGAAGTATCAGTAGTAGTAAAGTTATTGTCTTTATCTTCTGGGTCTAATTGGAATGGGATGTGATTAGTAACAGTTAAATATTTAACATAAAAAGGTTGCTGCATTTGTTCAAGATATTTGATACTTTCACCAAATAATAACTTATCTTTTAGTCCATATCCAATTTTGTCATTTTTCTTTTGTGAAAAGTAGTTTGCATCAAAGAAGTAATTATAGCCAAGATTCTTATATACTTCATTTCGATTCCAAAATGTTCCAGTATTACCATGAAAAACAGCTGAAGTGTAGCCAGTTTGACGAAGAATTTGCGGAGCACCTTGAAATGTATTTTCAGACCCTAGGGAAGAGAATAATGAACCGTCTGAAATACCGTATGTTCCAGTCTCAAGCATGTTCTCAGCGTCACTAGTTCTGCCTAAGCCTACTTGATGATAGAAGTTGCTAAAACTAACTGTATCTTTACTATGATAAAGCGAGTTGAGAAATGGCGTGACCTCTTGACCGTTAACTTTTAAGCCAATTAGAAATTGCTGGAAACTTTCGAGGTGTAAGACAATGACATTTTTACCTTTAGCTTTTCCAAAATATTCTGGATTAGCTTTAGCGTAATGTTTTTTAGTGAAAGCTAATACGTGATTAATATCTTCGGCATTAGCATTTTTCTTAACTTGGTTTGACTGTGCGCTTTTTAAAAGATCGTATACTGAATAAGTATCAATTCCTAAGTATTTAACTACATAGGAGCGATCAAAAGTGTTTCTTAACAGACGTGGACGTGAAGTTTCAGCTAAAAACATATTCAAAGTTAGCATGAAAACCCCAAATGATGAAACTGCAAATGGTCGCTTAAAGCCATATTTACGTGGATCAATTTTGATAACCTTTATAATTAATAAGATAATAATGATTATAAGGTCAAGCCAGAGAAGGATATCGCTGGGATGCAGTAGAGCAACAGTACTTTTACCTAGCCCTTGTGATACTTTACCGGTATTTTGGATAGTTTTACTGGTTAAAAAATCTGAGAATTGACGATAATAAATTACATTTGCAAAGAGTAAAATTGTATTTATTGTATCTAAAACCAGCATAGCAATGTATGAAATTAGTGGTTTAGAAAAATAAAGTCCTAAGCTCAAGATAATGATACATGTACCAAGTGGAGTTAACCAAACAATAAAATGCTGGTATGGATCACTTAAACCAAGCTTAAAATCAAAATAAGCCGCATACATATATTTTGCCCAAAAGCAAAGTGTAAGGATTGTTAAGAATCCAATTCTAGTTTGCCAAAAATTACGTTTTGTTTTATTCACGCTTCACTACTCCTTTTAATAAGGAATATTTTACTGGTAATTTTAAAAAACGACAAACTTTTGTTAAAGGTTTGCGATTTTTTAATATTTTAGAAAAAAATGTCTTTCATAGAGAGCTTTACGTTATAATTAAGCCAAAATTACGGAGTCGGTTAGGTTATGCTTTTTTTACAACCCTTATATGAATATATCTATCATCATTATGCAGCACATATTAATCATTTTGCTCTAATTAAGCTAATTTTGTATAGCTTAGATAAGACAATTTTTTATTTTATTATCTTTGCAATTATTCGTTTATGTTGGCTATTATTTATAAGACATCGAAGAACATTAAAATCAGAAGCATGCGTTTGGATTTTTAGCTTTTATGTCATTTTATTATTAATGCTTACGGTATTTAGAGATACATATTTTCCATGGCAATTAACCTTTAATTTTCATCGCAATTTAAGTGATATTAATCTAGTGTTTATGAAAGAAACGCTTAAGCTGGCCCAGGGAGAGAGTATGCTTGATTTTTTCTATAATTCGCTTGGAAATATTTTATGGTTCGTTCCATTTGGTTTATTATTTCCAACAGTTATTCAGAAAAAAAAAATGCTTTTAACGATTTTTTCCGGTGGTTGTCTTTCAGTTTGTATTGAAGGATTACAATTTGTTCTTGAAACTGGTGTAAGTGATATAGACGATGTCTTTTTTAATGTTTGCGGTACGATAATTGGTTTTATAATATATCGAGTTATTTATCGATTCTTATAATAAAAACTCTAGTTTTATGAAGAAGTAACTGCTAAAATAAGGTTTGTACGTGAAAAAAGTTACAAAAAAGGAAGTTTAAATAATGAGTAAAGTTGTTCACTTTGATGCAAGTAAATTAACTCCGTTTGTTCATGAAAATGAATTAAAGGAAATGCAAGCAATGGTAACTGCTGCAGATAAAGAATTACGCGAAGGTACTGGCGCAGGTAGTGACTTCCGTGGTTGGATTGATTTACCAATTAATTACGATAAAGACGAATTTGACCGTATTAAAAAAGCAGCTAAGAAGATTCAAAATGATTCTGAAGTTTTAGTTGGTATTGGTATCGGTGGTTCTTACCTTGGTGCCCAAGCTTCAATTGAATTTTTAAATAGTTCTTTTTATGGCAGAGAAAAAGAAAAGTATCCAACTGTTGTATTTTGTGGTAACTCTCTTTCAGGTTCATACCTCTATGACTTACTTGAATGGTTAGGAGACAAGGACTTTTCAATCAATATTATTTCTAAGTCTGGTACTACTACTGAACCTTCAATTTCTTTCCGTGTCTTGAAGGATAAGTTAATCAAGAAGTATGGTAAAGAAGAAGCTGCTAAGAGAATTTATGCAACTACTGACCGTGCTAAGGGTGCGTTAAAGACTGAAGCTGATGCAGAAGGCTACGAAGAATTTGTAGTTCCAGATGATATTGGTGGTCGTTTCTCAGTATTATCAGCTGTTGGTTTACTTCCAATTGCTGTAGCTGGTGGAGATATTGATGCAATGATGAAGGGTGCTGCAGATGCACGTGCTGCATACACTGATCCAGATGTATCAGAAGATAATCCTTACCAGTATGCTGCTCTTCGTAACATTCTTTATCGTAAGGGTTATACTACTGAATTACTTGAAAACTATGAACCATCATTAAGAATGTTTGGTGAATGGTGGAAGCAATTAATGGGTGAGTCAGAAGGTAAGGATCAAAAGGGCATTTACCCATCTAGCGCTAACTTCACTACTGATCTTCACTCACTTGGTCAATACATCCAAGAAGGTCGTCGTAATTTAATGGAAACTGTTATTCGTGTCGAAAATCCAGAACATGATGTAACTATTCCAGACGATAAAGAAAACTTAGATCAATTGAACTTCTTGTCAAGTAAGACTATGAACTACGTAAATGATCGTGCATATGAAGGTGTAGTTTTAGCTCATACTGATGGTGGAGTACCAGTTATGACTGTTGATATTGAAAATCAATCAGCTCACACTTTAGGTTACTTAATTTACTGGTTCGAATTAGCTGTAGGTATTTCAGGTTACTTGAACGGTATTAACCCATTTAACCAACCAGGTGTTGAAAGTTACAAGAGAAACATGTTTGGTCTTTTGAACAAGCCTGGTTATGAAGACTTACATGATGATTTGACTAAACGTTTAAAATAAATCTACTTAGCATATTTTGATAGTATGCGGATTAATATAACTATAATTAATAGTTAAAGAAAGGGTAGAGGCGATTGCCTCCACTCTTTTTTATTGGAGAAAAAATGAAAGTACAAACTAAAAATACACTTGCAGTTTTGGCAACAGCATTCATGTCTTTTGTTGGAATTTTAACTGAAACTAGTTTAAATGTAACTTTTCCTGCTATGATGAAGCAATTCCAAGTTTCATTGGACACTATTCAATGGATTACAACTGGCTATTTGCTGATGATTGCGATTATTATGATTAGCTCTTCTTATCAAAATGAACGATTTCCAGCAAGACAATTGTTCATTTCAGCAGTAGTTGCCTTTATAACTGGAAGCATGATTTCTGCTTTTGCATCAAGTTTCTACATTTTGCTTTTAGGAAGATTAATTTCAGCTCTGGGAGTAGGTCTATGCACTCCGATGATGTTTAATTTAATCGTGGAGGTAATGCCTAGGCAAAGCTGGGGATTTTACATGGGAATTGCTGGTTTAGTAATTGCAATGGCACCGACTTTAGGTCCTGCATTTGGAGGCAGTGTTTCGTATTATCTTAATTGGCGCTGGATTTTCATTATTGCTGCAATTTTTGCCCTCTTTGTCTTTATTTCCGGTATTTTTGTAATTGGAAGTTATCATCCGGTTCAAAAGAAGTCATTTAACTGGCTAGCTTATATATTTTTAAGTCTTAGTTTAGTAAGCTTAGTTATTGGTGTAAATCAATTAAGTAAAGGATTACAAAACTGGCGTCTTTGGGGACTATTAATCTTAACGGTTGTTTTGTTCATTTTATTTGTGACAATTTCAAAAAGATCTACTCGAAAGTTGCTTGACTTGAAAGTTTTTGAAGATAAAGCTTTCGTTTTTGGGGCATTTGCGTACTTTTTGCTTCAATTTATCAATATTGGTGTAAGTTTTGTATTACCCAATTATATTCAAATTGTTAACAAACAAAGCTCTTTAATCGGTGGTCTGGTTTTACTTCCAGGAAGTATTATTGCTGGACTTTTAAATCCGTATTTTGGCCGTTTATATGATCGCTTAGGTGCAAGAGTGCCATTATATGGTGGAGCTTTTTTAATGGCATTAGGGAGCTTCTTATTGGCTAATTGGGGACTAAACTTAAATACCTGGATGATTATCTGCTTTTATGGAATTTTGATGTTAGGACATCGAATGTCGTTCAGTAATACAATGGCCCAAAGCTTGAAAATAGTAGATAATAACCTTAAGTCAGACGCAACTGCTGTTTGTCAGACAGCGCAACAACTAGCTGGTTCAATGGGAACAGCAATTTTAGCAGCAATTATAGCTATTTTTCAGAATAAGCATACAGCAAAATACACTACTTTGACTGCTCAGGGAAGTATGGTAGCATTTTATTTCACTTTTGGCCTTGGAATTTTGATTTTGATATGTGATTGGATTATGTTTAAGCTGAGTAAAGAAAATAAGTAAAAGAAAGTGTAATTAATAATGAACAAGAATTTCTTGGCGGTAGAAAAAGATATCCATGGTTTTGCTCAAGAGCTTTATGTTAGAAATGAGGTTGCAATTGATCTTGTAGAAAAGGATGAACAGAAGGATTTACTGCATTTTGATAGAAAAGATGTTGCAAAATTGCAAGAAATTACCAGTGTTTTGCAAGATTTTTGTCAACCGCAGGTTCGTGCAATTTTACAAGTCAGTGAAAATACAAAAGATGTGAAAAACGATTTTAAATTGATTCAAAATCAAGCGCATCAACTAATCCAGAACTTTTCTAACTTAGAGAAATTAGTTACTTATTCAGAAACAAAAGCTAAGAAAAAAAGTAAAAATTTAAGTAAACAGTGGCTAGAATTAAAACAAAATCTGCTGAAAATGGACATTAATCGAATTAAAGAGATTGAGAAAAGTAGTAAAACTATGTCATAAAGTAGGATAATAAGTGATATAATTGAAAAGCTGCATCATGGTGAGTAAGACGTGATGCAGCTTTTTTCATTTAAAATTACTTTTTAAGAAAAATTATTATGAAACTTGACAGATCTACGATATTCAATTATATTTACATATGTTGAATTTGCCCGTTGGTCAAATGGTTAAGACGCCACCCTCTCAAGGTGGAGTTACGAGTTCAATTCTCGTACGGGTGATAATACTGAGATATAGCCAAATTGGTAAGGCACAGGATTCTGGTTCCTGGATGTTTCGGTTCGAGCCCGAATATCTCAATATGTTACCGTCAGATCGTTGATCTGGCGGTTTTATTTTATAATCCAGGTGGTAGGATGATAGAATTTTTTAAGACTCAGCATTTAATTGAAAGTATGGTTAGTGAGCGCATTGTACCAGGGGTAAACTACGCATTTATTAAGAAAAAACAGGTGTTTACATCAACAGTAGGTTTTGCTAGTTTGATGCCTGAGATTGAACAACTTAGTCCATTTGCACTTTATGATTTAGCAAGTTTAACTAAGGTGTTAGGGACTACTAATGTTTTCTTAAAATTAAAAGAAGAGGGTAAACTTAATTTTACTGAGCCACTTCAAGAGTTTATTCCTGAATTTAAAGATGATCGTATTCGCCTTAATCATTTATTGACGCATACTAGTGGAATTCGTGGTTGGATTCCTAATCGAGATGAACTAGCAGCTCCTGATTTACTAAAAGCAATTATCGGCTTACCAGTTACTGATGAATTTGAAACGAAAATGCGGTATGCAGATACCAATTTTATTTTATTGGGATTGGTACTTGAAAAAATATATGGCTTACCTGTCCAAGATGTAATTAGGCAGGAGATTATTTTACCAGCTAAGCTGAAGGAAACAACATTTCATCCAAAAGCATCTGATTGCGTGCCTACCGCTTATACTGAACAAGGTGAGTTACTGCAAGGAATTGTACATGATCCTAAAGCACGTGTACTGGGTAAGGATTGTGGGTCAGCTGGCTTATTTTCAAACTTAGAAGATCTAATAAAAATGACGCAGGCTTATTTAGGACTACGTCATGATATTCTACCTTTAAAGCAGGATACATTAGCTAACCTATTTCAAATTGAAACACCTAAAAACGTACATCCTCGTTCTTGGGGATGGGATTTACGCTTTGATCCAGTTGATCAGCATCCACTTATTTATCACACAGGTTTTACTGGTACTTTTATCTTAATTGATCGCCTTAATCAAACTGCGATGGTTGTCTTAACTAATCGAATCCATCCTAGTGGACATAATCATGTCTTTCTAGCGATGAAAGAAAAGATAGTTGATACCTTTCTAAAAGAAAATATTTATAAAGGCTAATAAAACTGTCATAAGCGACAGTGGCCTTTTATGTTACATACCTGCTTTAATAATTTTCTTTTCACCCATAGTTTTACGAAGTGAAAGCATAGCAGTGTATGTAGCCAGAATATATACTTTTTTAGTTGGTAATTTTGAAATTTCATCTAATAAAGCATCATTATTGGTAGCTGTGGTCATTAGACCCGGATTAAATCCAGCAACCTCTAATCTAAAGCCCATATCATGCCAGCGTTTCCCACCAACTAATACTTTTTTGATTTTATCTTTGTTGAGGCCTTCATAGTCTGCATCCCAAATCCAAGAGGTATCAATTCCGTCTGCATGGTTTGCATTCAAAAGAGCAACTAAAGAATAGTTATCTTTCTCAGTGTTGAGCATATGAAGAACTTCATCAAGGCCAACAGGATTTTTGACTAAGATTAAGTCGATTTCTTTGCCGGCATAATTAATTAATTCTTGGCGACCAAAAATTCGCTTGTTTTCAGCAAAACTTTGAGCAACTTCTTCCTCGCTTAAATCAAATTCACGCGCAACAGAATAAGCTGCTAAAGCATTGTAGATGTTATAAGTTCCTCCGATGCCAATACTGTATTCTTTTTCACCCATTTTGAATTTTAAACTATTTGGAGTTTGATCAATAATTTGATTTACACTATAAGTTAATTCTGGTCTATGATAACCACAATTAGGGCAGAAGAAATCTCCTAAATTTGCGTAAATTCGTTCATGATAATGTAAAATATGATCACATTTTGGACATAACACACCATCAGTATTTACTGGAGCTTTAAAGTCATTTTCAACTTTATCATCTGGTAGCTTAAATCCATAAAATACTTTTTTATTTGGAAGCTCAACTGAAGAGAAGATACTTGCATCCCCGTTAGCAATAATTGTAGCATTTGGGGCTAATTTAATTCCGTCAACAATTTTTTGGTAAGTAGTATAAATTTCACCATAACGGTCCATTTGTCAAAACAAATACGCTAGGATGAAGTAACTTAGTTACCATTTTGACGTTTGCTTCATCAACTTCTAGTACAGCAATTTTCTTTTTGGCTTTCTTATTTTTATGAGCTAAAAATGCTGTAACGATTCCTTGTTGCATGTTTGAGCCGGATGGATTGGTTAAAATATCGCCATATTTTTTCCTTAATGCTTCTACAATCAAAGCAGTTGTCATTGTTTTACCATTAGTTCCAGTAACAATGATCGTTTCATAGCCTTTTGCTAATGAATTTAATACTTCAGGATCAATTTTCATGGCAAATTTTCCAGGAAAACTCGTCCCGCCCTTTAATACATTATGAAGAAACCAGTAAGATGATTTACCGGCTACCTTAGCGATGCCTGATTTTAAATTCATATTCTTATCCCTCACTTTAAAACTAAATTTTACTATAGCATATCAATAAAATGAAAACGACCTTTTTATTTTTACCTGCACGATTTTTAAATTTACTTTATACTAATTAGGATAATACTAGTGAAAGTACATAAACTTGATAATGGAGGAATTTTGCAGTGGCGCAATTGTTTTTTCGCTATGGTGCAATGAGTAGTGGTAAGTCAATTGAAATACTAAAGGTTGCCCATAATTATGAGGCGCAAGGTCGGAAAATTGCCTTGATGACGAGTAGTGTGGATGATAGGAGCGGTGTTGGTACAGTTGCTTCTAGAATTGGCCTGCACCGTAAGGCAGAGCCGATTAGTGAAGATTTGAATTTGTTTGATTATGTTTCAAAAATGAATAAGAATGATGTTGAGTCTGGTAATGGGACTGTAGCTTGTGTTTTAATTGACGAGGCGCAGTTTTTAAAGAAACATCATGTTTTAGAATGTGCAAAAATATTGAACAAAAAATATAAAATTGGATTAATTAATTCATATATTGTGGTTAATTCAATAAAAGTCAGATAAAATTAAAATAAAAAAGGGGAAAGGAATGAAAATTAATACGCAAAGAATCAAAGATCAAGCAAATAGTGCATTAAACATTACCATGAAAATATCAAAATCTGTTGGCAAAAGTATGTCAAAAGGTGGGAGTCAATGTCTAAATTTTATTGTAAACAATCCTGAATTTATATTAATTATTTTAAGTTTGATAACTAATAAGAATAGCCTTAATCAAAGACGGATTAATGAATTGGAAGATACAGAGCAAGACAGATCACTAGATGATTCAACCTTTTCTGAACTGCTACAAGAAGAACAAGCTATTAATCATTTTTATCCTGATGAAAGAAAATCTCCTTGTGTACATTTATATCATCTAGGCGAAAATACTTTTGTAAGAGGAGGAACAGAACTAGAAAAAGAGGAATTCCGTAAAGAGAATAACTTGTAGTTTTACACTCTATATTTGATTGAAACATAATTTAAAAAGGACAAAGAGAGGTAATTATATGTCAAAATTATATACATGTGAAGAATGTGGTGGAGAGTTCACTAAGAGAGAGCTTAATTGGGATGGTAGCGATCATATTGATGGAGTTTACTATTGCAAAGACTGCTTTCATTTTTTAGAACAATGTGGGATTGATGCGATGGATCCTGATGGATTTGGATATGATGAGTATGGCAATTGGGATCAAGAACGTTTAGGTTTTTAGATTTTTGTGAGTTTTACTTTACTGTATTAGATATATTT
>ERZ773263.2359-NODE-2359-length-10354-cov-7.991067_pt1 | contig 10354 bp, 7 predicted proteins | sample MGYA00511076_ERZ773263 | MGnify/ENA primary metagenome ERZ773263 (study PRJEB29015, sample SAMEA2738155) | human oral metagenome | biome: human oral; feature: human-associated habitat; material: saliva | place: China | collected 2195 ... | reverse complement strand
GCACATCTAATTGACTATGTTGATGGAGATAGAATTATGTCAAAAGAAGGAATACTTAAAGCAACTGAAGTATTACAATCCTACGCAAATAAACTAGATGAAATGCAAGTACAGTATCGCTTTGCGGATATTACAGAACCATGCCGCATCCAAAACAAAGAAGAACTTGTAGCATCTCTTCAAACAACAGGATGGGATATCTACCCACTGAGTGGAAATGAAGAAGCACTCTATGACTTCTTAGGTACAAAGTACTCATATCCAAATCTTACAAACGGCATCGCATTTGATGTTGGTGGCGGTTCTACTGAATTAATTTCATTTAAAAACAGACAACCAATCGACGCGATGAGTTTCCCGCTTGGATGTGTACGTCTACGTCATCTACCAATTGATACTCCAGAATGTGAAAGAGAAATTCTTTCTGCACGTAGAGAATACTCTTCTCTTAATATCACTTGTGAGGAGTTGATTGGTATTGGTGGAACAATGCGTGCAGCAGGCAAAGTGTATCAAGCCCTCTTCCATGAAGAATTAACTATCGAAGTTACAAAACTACAAGAAATATTTGATAAGTTATGCATGCATGATTCTACTTTTGAAGAAGCCATGAAAGCAAATGTTGACCCTAGTCGTCAACCAGTCTTTCTTCCTGGATTACATATGATTTTAGAGATTGCCAGAATCTATCATGCAAAGCGTATACTTATATCTAAAACCGGTATCCGCGAAGGTTTCCTTCAGATTCGATTAGAAGAAAAAAGTTAATGTAGGAATTTAAAAAACTCTTTACCTATTCGTAAAGAGTTTTTATTTTATTAATTTGAATATTTTATACGCTTAGAAGCAACAATCACAACAAAGAATGCAGATAATAATGTTAGTAGTGCATATGACATCACATGACTATTATCACTTGTCTTTGGTGTTGGAGTTGGCGTTGGTGTAGGTGTAGGTGTAGGTGGATCGATTGGCTTTTTATTTGTAACTGTAAAGCCATCCGCAGCATTTCCTGTATATTCTACATCGAACTTCTTACCATCTAACTCAATGACGTTAGCAGTTTCACCTACTTCTTTTACAGTATATGTAACTTCTGAACCATCATTGTTGTATTTCTGTAAACCTGTAAATAAGTGCTTCCAACTGTTCGCTTCATTTAATTCAACTGTTTCTACTTCTTCACCATTTGCTAGTAATGTAACCTTAGCACTATCTGCAATATCTCCATCCCATTTCTTTTCAACTGGAATATCGATTAAATCAGTAGTATTTGTATTTGTAATCGTAAAGCCATCCTTATGATCACCAGTGATTACAGTATTATATCCAGCAACTGGATCTTCTTTTACGTAATACTCATAGATAACAGGATCTTCACCTTCTACGGTATAGAATTCATATAGATCTTCAAAGGTATGTTTCCAATTATTTGCTTCATTTAATTCGACTGTTGCGACTTCTTCATCATGTTCTGTTACTACATTTTTATAGAAACTCCAGTCAAATTCAACAGTCTTAAATTTGCGACATAAAGTTACATTTACAGGTCCTTGAATCTTACCTTCCCACTTCTTTTGAACATTAATGTCAATCACAGAGCGGTTTACAACCGAATTAATTACACGGCCGTTAATTAGTTTATTAGTATATTCTGTCTTGTAGCCAGGAACCGGTACTTCCTCAACTGTATAAACAATCTCATGACCATCATTTTCATCATATCTTAGGTAATCACGGAAATATCCAGTCCATCCATCTTCCTTCGTAATTTGCATTGTTCCTACAACAACACCATCAGCTAAAAGATTAACTGTGATAGCGTTTGGAACAGCTACGATAGACTTCTTTAGATTTTCTTCACGTCTTTCTTCAGCAGACATTTCCTCTAATGGAGTTTCTTCTGAAGTATCTCGTGCTCCTGCAAGCACATCATCATCAGCATCTAAAGCATCAGATTCAACGAGAAGTTCATTTAATTTCTCTGTATCATAGGTGACAGAGTTTTCAGATTCTGATGAATTAAGGGACACCATCGTCGGTGGATCTGCTGGACTAGGAGTTCCAGGAATAACGAATACCGGAATTTCATTCCACATCTTTCCAACTTCAATATCGATAAGTGATTTGTTTTCAAAGATAAATCCTGTTTTTACATCACCTGTTAGGTCAGTCTTAAACTTAAAATTATTCCAACCATACAAATATGATTCGAAGAAATCCTGTTTTACAGTATATTCAATTTCCTTACCATCAGAATCATACTTAGGTAAGTTATTGAAATCAACTTGCCATGCATTTAACTGGCTACTAATGTAGCCATTTACTTCTTGATAATTGTATGGGTCACGAACTTTATTAATTTTCTCTACACCATTCGCAAATAAACGAATAATGACAGCTGGTTTATCATTTCCAGTCCAAGTACTTCTAACGAAAAAACTAACTTTCGCATTAGGATCAATCGCTGTACTTGGTGTTGTCGTAGGTGTTGGCGTCGGAGTAGCTACTGCTGGTGTACTACCAGGAGTAGATGTTGTAGTTGTTACAGTAGTACCCGGTGTGGTCGAATCAATCGCATTAACAGAATAGTTAACACTCAATAACATTATAAAAGCACACAAGATTACAAATATCTTTCGAAGTTTTTTCATATTCATACGATATAGCCCCCCTGTTTTCATAAATGAGTGTGGACATACTCAATTTCTATTCACAAATTGATATTTACAAGGAATGATCCTTAATAAACACAGTATTTCAGATAAAGAAACAAAGCTACATAAAGTACCACAATATTTATCTACAATATTCTACTTTGTAAAATATTTTATGTACACTGTAACGCTCACATCTTAAGATTTTCTTATAAAAGGTTGATTTATGTAACAAATATTACGGAAATGTTAATGTATAAGCTACTGTTTTTACTTAATACTACAGCCTGCTAAATTCTCATTTTGCATTAAGTACACAACTAAATTTTATCGTTAATTATCACTTAAAACAACATAAAAAGTTGTACTTTTCAATTTTATATGAATATAAAAAGAGAACAACTTGCACGTTGTTCTCTATGATTGAGCAATTTCTTACTTAGCCATTGCTGCTACTTCAGCAGCAAAGTCGTCCTGCTTCTTTTCAATACCTTCACCTACGATGTACTTAACGAACTTAACAACTTCAGCGTTGTTTTCCTTTAAGTACTGACCGCACTTGAGGTTAGAGTCTAAGAAGTATTCCTGGTCAACTAAGCACATATCCTGTAATGCCTTAGATACACGACCTTCAATGATTCCAGCCTTAACCTTTTCAGGCTTGTTTGCAAGGCTTGGATCATTTGCCATGATTCCTTCTTGAACTTCACGTTCATGAGCTACTACATCCTGTGGCATTTCATTACGTGATACATATGTTGGGTTCATAGAAGCGACTTGCATTGCCATATTCTTAGCAACTTGAGCATCTGCTGTACCCTTAACAACTGTAACAGCAACAATACGTCCACCCTGGTGTGTATAAGAACCGAATAATTCATCATCGCTCTTTTCAACGATTTCAAATCTTCTTAATGTAATCTTTTCACCGATAACAGCAACTGCACCAATGAATGAATCATTCAATGTGCCTTCTGCTGTAGGAAGAGCTAACGCTTCTTCAACAGTCTTAGCGTTAGAGTTGAAAATTGCCTTAGCAGCTTCATCTAAGAGAGCTAAGAAACGATCATTCTTAGCAACGAAGTCTGTTTCAGAGTTAACTTCTAATACAACAGCCTTGTTACCTTCAATTAAGATCTTAGCTAAGCCTTCAGCAGCAATTCTGCCTTCCTTCTTAGCAGCCTTAGCAATACCCTTTTCACGAAGCCAGTCAATAGCCTTCTTTGTATCGCCTTCACATTCTGTAAGAGCCTTCTTACAGTCCATCATTCCTGCGCCTGTTAATTCACGCAATTCTTTTACTTGAGCAGCTGTGATTGCCATTTTTACTTAGCCTCCTCAGTAGCTGGTGCTGTTGTAGCTTCTGCTTCAGCAGCTGGACGTGTTGTCTGACGGTTTCCGTTAGCGTCTCTACGGAATACACGGCGTTCGCCATTGTAGTTTCCACGACGTTGAGCCATCTGAGCACGACGTTCTTCGAACTTCTGTCTTCTCTTGCGTTCATATTCAGCAGCCTGCTGTTCAACGTTGATGATTACATCCTTCATTGTGATGTCTTCAGCTGTCTCATCTTCTTGGTGAGCAACTTCTAATACACCACCCTTAGCTTCTAAGATAGCGTCAGCAATTACGCTTACCATTAACTTGATAGAACGTACTGCATCGTCATTTGAAGGAATTGGAAAGTCTACTAAATCTGGATCAGCATTTGTATCGATTAAAGCGAATACAGGGATGTTTAACTTACGTGCTTCAGCTACTGCGTTGTGCTCTTCTAATGGGTCTACAACGAAGATTGCATCTGGCAACTTCTTCATTCCCTTAATACCGCCAAGGAAGTTTTCAAGTCTTTCCTTCTTCTGTAAGAGAACTGCTTGTTCCTTCTTTGTGTAAACTGCTAACTGTCCATTTGCTTCCATTTCTTCAATCTCTAATAACTTCTTGATTGACTTCTGGATTGTACGGAAGTTTGTCATCGTTCCACCTAACCATCTCTGGTTGATGTAGAAGCTTCCACTTCTTAATGCTTCTTCAAGAATTGTTGCCTGAGCTTGCTTCTTAGTTCCTACGAATAAGATCTTTCCACCATCTTCAGCAATCTTCTTTAAAGCGTTATAGGCTACTTCTAATTTAGCCTGTGTCTTTGCTAAGTCGATGATGTATACACCATTCTTAGCTGTGTAGATGAACTGCTTCATCTTTGGGTTCCACTTGCGTGTCTGGTGACCAAAGTGTACGCCGTTCTCTAACATTTTCCTCATTGAAACAACAGTCATATTTTCTATTTACCTACCTTTCCGTTGTTTTCCACCACAGTTTCGAACACCATCAACATACGGCATGTTCCTAGCGAACCCATATGCACGGGATAATGAATTCACTGTGTGAGAAGTACATCTTCCTTTTGCATAACAAAAGTACAAAAGATGCCATTCATGATATTAGCATAAAACCCTATAGAAGTATAGGGTTTTATACAGTTTTTCTATCATAAACGGCATCTCCGCTTATCTCCTCAATTATTCTCTAACATAATAGTCTTATCTTTCAAGTTTGCAATTCTATTTGCATAGCGTTGTAGATTTTTATTATGTGAAATAATTAATACTATTTTATTTTTGAGTAATGGTAAAATTTCATCAAAAGCCTTCGTCTCTGTATCAGTGTCCATAGAGCTTGTTACTTCATCTAAGACAATAACATCCACATCTTTGCAATTAGCAATCAATCTTCCTAATACAATTTTCTGCTTGTCACCACCTGATAGATTTGTTCCATCAGAAGTGAGCTTAAGATTTTCTTTACCGACAAATTTGTCAAAAAATGACATTTTTTTGTACTCTTGATTTGCATCACCATTTAATTCAATATTATCTTTTACCGTGCCATTAAAAATGGAATTCATTTGTGATATATATGCCACTCTCTTTCGCAGTGAAGATAAGAGAATTTTCTTTTGTTCAATACCATTGAAGAAAATATTGTCCGCATCCACAAAACCCATTAATGATTTTACAAAGCTTGATTTTCCAGTTCCAGTTTCTCCAGAAATAAATACAATATCTCCTTGATTGACTGTCATGTTTATATTTTGGATTAAGATATTCTTTTTGTATTGAATCGTAGTGCCCTTAAAATCAATGTTTTTAATATGATCAATTTCATCTCCACCCATTCTTTCTAAATTGTTTTCAATATCATTTGTCAAGAATTCAAAAGAAGCATTCACATCTTTCATATTTACATTTAATGACATCAAATCATTAAATGCCTCAAAACAGATAACAATAATCATAATATCAAACAGGAACATTGACATATCTATACTATTATTTGCAAGTAAGATTGCTAATACCAAGTACATGACATACTGAAGATTTGTAATAATACTATTTAAAACATAATAGAAATTTCCTGCATATGTATTGATATCTGTTGTTACACGATGAATATCATGTACATTTTGATTTAGAATACTTTGTATTTTACTCGAACCACCAAATTGTTTAATAAATTCAACATTATTAAAAATAGAAATATTATCCGCAAAGCGTGCAGCACACACATCTTGAAGTATCTTACTTTTCTTAGAAAGCTGAATATTTAAAACCTTATAGCCGTAATACTGAATTACTAGCAACAATCCCAGTATCCCGATTAATAACAAACTATCTTTACCAATCAATACCAAGCACAAAATAATCGTTAAGATTGTTTTAATATAACTTGGAATTGTCGTAAGAATAAAATCCGCAAATTGATATACTGCTGTACCGATTCTCTCAATATAGTATGCGGCACCCTTTTCATTGTATTTTTGGCATACTACCATTGATAATTCATTGAAAATTTCCATGTTGATATTCTGCTTATATTTTATAATCGCACTTTTCGTAATTTGAATGATTAGTAGATTAATTAGCAGTGTAACAACGATAATCAAAAAAATGATCAGGTATTTTTTGATTTCTAAATCGCCATCAATAACCTTCGAGACTGTAATTGGTAATACGAATGCTAATAAAGCTTGAATAATAACAAGAATTGTAATTACACCAACATATCTACCATTATCCTTAATTAGCCGAAATACATTTTTCAATTTCATAAAAATGTCCCCCTTAAACACTATTCAAAATTGGTTATACCGATCAACCCTTCTTTATAAAAGATTTTAGTACCAAATTTTATATATATCCCAATATTATTTTTGAAAATATTAAATTATTTACTTGATATTTGAAAATATTTTCATTTTCACCGATATATTTTGAAGGATATTTGAAATTCTTAAGAATACTGCGACCATATAATTTATTGTAAAAAAAATGACTATACCAATACTAGTATCAGTATTCTATAGTCATCTCTATCGAATCACAATTTATTCTCGCAACAAGCTCTTTGCTAGTTTTACTGCAATATCGAAATACAGGAATCTTGTATCTCTTTCGTTATCCCCAAGGATACGTGGTGCCCACTCTAACTTACTTAGATCATCTGCAGTATATAAGAATTGGTATAACTCATATCCTCTAAAATCTGTGACTGCCTGCAATGCTGCACATTCCATTTCTACACAGATACAGCCTTCTTCAACGCGCTTGTTTTTCTGATTCACTGTCTCACGATAGAAACAATCTGTTGTCCATGTTTTACCAAAGACGTATTCAGCACCTAGTTCATCGAATAGTTTGGCAATTACATTCGCATTCTTCACACTAATATAATCGCTTGCTGAAGCGTAGTGATAACTGACACCTTCATCACGATATGCGTGCGTTGGAATAATACAATCCCCTTCTGGAATTTGTACCAGTGCACCACATGAGCCAAAGATAATAAACTTCTTTACACCGAAGATAACTGAAATTTCTTCAATTAATCCACTGGCACCGACTGCACCCACCTCATTTTGATAGATACCGATAGATGTATCTTTATAACGATATACCGCATGTTTCCCACTGGCAGATCCTGGCATCTTTTCCATAGGTAGTTCTGTTAAATCTCCAGAAGAGATGAGTTCGTTCATCACCTTGTGAGAGAAGATACCGATACATACATCTAAAGTTACTGAATTTCGTGGATATAGTCTTTCTGGCGAAATAAATACATCACTGTTATCAAATGAATCTGTAATCATATTTACCTCTTTCTTATTTCGCACTCTTGGAGTGTGGGTGTGCTTCATCCACGACTTTACGGAGTCGATCTTGTGTAACGTGGGTATAGATTTGCGTCGTACCAAGATTTTCATGTCCCAGTAATTCTTGTACGATACGTAAATCCGCACCATTATCTAGCATATGTGTCGCAAAGCTATGACGTATCATATGGGGATGGATATGAATTGGAAGATTTGCGTCTTCCCCTGCTTTTTCACAGATGAGCTGAATACTTCTAGCAGAAATAGGTCTACCATTTTGATTCACAAAGAGAATATCGTGTTCCTGAGTCTTCTCCATGAATGTCCCTCTTGCATTATTCATATAGTATTGGATGAGCTGTTTACATCTTGGATAGAATGGAACCATTCTTTCTTTACTCTCTTTACCAAGTACTGTTAAGAAGCCTTCTACTAGATTGATGGATGATATTTTTAAACCCGCACATTCACTGACACGTAAACCACATGCATACATGACTTCGATAATACAGCGATTGCGTATTTGTACAGGATTGTGTAAATCAAATTGATTTAACATCGTTTCCATTTGGTCAAATGTTAAAAATTCAGGCAGCTTACGACGAATAGAGCCACCCTTAAAGATACGTACTGGATTGGCTTTGATTCCCTCAAAGCGATTTAAGTAACGATAAAAGGATTTTAGAGAAGAGAGATTACGAGCGTAACTACTATTGGAAAGTGGCTTGCCACCAATCTCACCATCACGCAATTGCGTGATGTAATCACTGACATCTGTTTTTGTGACATGTTCAAAAGAATCGATGCGATGTTCGCGGAGATATTCTAGAAATCTCTCTAAATCACGACGATATGCGTTTTCTGTATCTTTTGATCCCGTGCGAACACGTGCAATCTGTCGCAAGAAACGATCCAATGATTTCTCAAAGTCCATTCTTCTCTTTTAACTCCTGAATGATTTTTAAAGCTTGTGGAGCGTAGGCAGCTTTACGATCTTTCTTCTTCACTTCACCTTCTAAGTGCATAATACCAAAGTTTGCGTTCATTGGTTGGAAGTGATTTGGATCTGCATGCGTAATATAATGTGCCATTGCGCCCATCATTGTATTTACACCAAGTACTACTGGCTCTTCACCCTTTAGTACATGGGCCATATTAATACCTGCTAGCATTCCTGATGCAGCGGATTCTACATATCCTTCTACACCTGTCATTTGTCCTGCAAAGAACAAGTCATCTCTATCTTTAAACTGATATGTTTCGCGTAGATAGATTGGTGAGCAAATATATGTATTTCGATGCATGACACCATAGCGAACGATTTCGGCATTCTCAAGTCCTGGTATCATCTGAATAATACGTTTCTGTTCTCCCCACTTGAGGTGTGTTTGAAAACCAACGATATTGTACAAGGATGCTTGTGCGTTATCTTGGCGTAACTGTACAACTGCATAAGGACGTTTCTTGCCTTCTTGTTCAAGTCCTACTGGTTTCATTGGACCAAAGAGTAAGGTATCTCTTCCACGTTTTGCCATGACTTCAAATGGCATACATCCTTCAAAGAATACTTCTTTTTCAAAGGCATGTACTTCCGCTGTTTCTGCTTGGATTAGTTCCATGTAGAACGCATCAAACTCTTCGCGTGTCATAGGACAGTTAATATAATCTGCTTCACCCTTATCGTAACGCGACTTCTTATAGGCCTTGCTAAAATCAATGGATTCTGCAGTTACGATTGGTGCGGCCGCATCATAGAAATAACAATAGCGATCATCAATCAGAGTACCGATAGCCTTCATCATACCTTCAGAACTTAATGGCCCTGTCGCGATAATTGTTGGTCCCTCCGGAATCTTTGTTACTTCTTCTGCAATCACTTCAATATTGGGATGATTGCGTATCGTCTCTGTGACTGCCTTAGCAAACTTTTCACGGTCTACTGCTAAAGCACTGCCTGCCGGCACCTTGTTGTTATCAGCTATCTGCATGATCAATGAGCCAATCTGACGCATCTCCTCTTTCAAAACACCGACTGCATTTGTGAGTGCGTCAGAGCGTAATGAATTGGAACATACCAGCTCCGCAAAGTCATCACTATGATGCGCTGGCGAATGCTTCACTGGTTTCATCTCATAGAGACGAACATGAAATCCTCTTTTGGCTAATTGATATGCGGCTTCACATCCTGCTAAGCCTGCACCGATTACTGATACATCCATTGGCTATTCCTCGTTTTTCTTTGTACGTTTTGCTGTTGTCTTTTTGGTAGTTGTTTTTTTAGTAGCTGCTTTCTTTGTTGTCTTCTTAGCCGATGTCTTCTTTGTTGTCTTTATTTCCTTTTCTGCCTTGGCCTTATCCTTCTTGGAGACAATACGTTCTCCTTCTAGATTTTCCATGTAATGACACTTCGGGAAGTTTGAACAGCCTAAGAAGTATGTTCCATAACGACTCTTACGTTTTAATAGTTCACTGCCACAATCAGGGCACATCTTTCCTGTTGGTTCTGGCTTTTCTTTTTCTGGTTTATCAATTTGTCTTGTATATCGAC
>ERZ773263.2355-NODE-2355-length-10365-cov-3.819593_pt1 | contig 10365 bp, 7 predicted proteins | sample MGYA00511076_ERZ773263 | MGnify/ENA primary metagenome ERZ773263 (study PRJEB29015, sample SAMEA2738155) | human oral metagenome | biome: human oral; feature: human-associated habitat; material: saliva | place: China | collected 2195 ... | reverse complement strand
CGCTTCCTTGCCATGGAAGAGGCCAGGAGTTAGAGTCTCCTAACCCGCACCACAATGGAAAGAAACGATCGCTCTGTTGGGCGATTTTTTAGTTCACTTAGACTGCATTTAGTATTATAGTTATATCATGCAACGTTTTTTACTAAATATCTGGCTAGCTATTTACCGATTTTTTCAAAATCTCGGTTATAATATACAGCGCTTTTGGAGGAGCCGTTGGCGCGTTACTCTTATTTATGTGCTAGTATTGATTCTGTCATATATTATCTTTGGCTTAATGTTAAGTGATAACTTTTTCGATAAGCATTTCTCTAGACTTGCCGTTCTGAAGGAATTAAGCACAATCATTGAGTATATAGGATTGCTATTTGCGGTACAGATCCCAGTTTTCATTTTACTCTTGGAAAAAATACGTGACTCAGAGGATATCCGACGATTTCCCCTTCCTAATGTTATTTATTTTCGTGAAATATTAGCCACCTATATTGTTCTCAGCTCCTTACTATTAGTCTCTCCTTGAGCATCTTACTATTATTTTCCAACTATAATAATTGCGGTAGTAAGTTCGTATGCAATGGTCCAGTCTATGCAGTTACTGTTTGGGATTGGCCAATTAAAGCAACAAGAGAAGAAATACATCAAAGATCTTGTTAAAAGGTCTTTAAGGACGAGCAAGATGATACGTGCCAATGGGAGCAATTTCTTTACTGATCTGGAAAATTCTCTATACGTTATACATAGACTATTTACCAGTAAACGCGACAAGAGAGAATTGAAAAAACACTATCTAATACGAGTGTCTAAGGCAGGTGTTATCAAATCTATCAACGTAAAAAAGCTCGATGAAATAATCACGAGAGAATATTATAATAGAGCTCCTCAAACGGCCAAAAAACAATCGGTGAGCCGACCTTCAGATAAAAAGATAGCACAACTTATACTAAGCACAAGACCAGGTTCTGACATTGAAGACCAGGGTATAATTATGGAGCTAGTTTTGTCTGATAGCTTACCAGCTCCACGCAAGAGGCTGGAGCGTGGTCTACTAGATTGCATAAAGATAGACCCAGACTATGCAGATTCTCCAAATAGACAGCTAGAAGTTTTAGTTAAGGGCTTCAGGCAGCAACTTAGAGGCGCTATTGAAAAAGATGATGAGATTGCTGTTGATGACGCATTAGTAATATATGAATTACTGACTAATGCAACAGTAGAGGAATATTCAAATGAGAGCAAAGGCTTTGATTATGCAACGGCAAAGAGTGAGTTTGAGCAGATATTTAGTGATAGTGTCTCTCGTCATTTGCAGAGTACAGTAGACATCATTGATGAGGCTTTCTTTTATGCCTTACGCACAGAGCGTCAGGATGCTACAAAAAGCATAATATCAAGCGTATACAGAAGCCTATTGAACGTATTTGATTCATTCAATATAGCAGTTGCGGCACGCTTAGAGAAGATCTTTACTCATGCAATGTCAAGAACTATATACGACACAACATTGGAAAACACTCACTACAAAGAATATGTTTTGGAGTTATTGGCATTCAGACTCAAAGAGCATACTGGACTCCTCCTATACAATTACAGAGAGTGCGATGAGTCGTCATCGTTTAGTCGGGAACAGTTAGAACAGTGGCTTAACGATCGTTTGAGTAATATGACTAGTTTTTTACTTGACACTTACAAAAAATCTCAAACATCAGCGTTTAAAGAAGTTAAATCAATATTTGATGAGGTAGAGAGCGGATATAGACTATATCGCCAAGAGATGGAAGAGCTTGTATGGACTGCTCGGTGTAGACTTTTTATGGTCGCTGCCTATATTCACGATGGAACAGACCTTACGCGCGAGCAGGAAGATATTAAAAAGATAATAGATGATTACTTGAGTGGTTTTTCCGCGCAAGATTTAACAAAGATACTCGTGAAATGCATAGACAGTAACTATGCTAGTGAGTGGCGTTTCGATACCTATGATTTACCCGCTGATAGGAAAATGCATCTTGTACCCGATTCTAACCTTAGACTGAAGTCGCTTTGGATCGAACGGATGCTTACATTAGACAGCATCCCTGAAGATATTGAATATTATGGACGTGATGATATAGCAAGGACAGGCGCTTTTTCTGATTTTACAACAAGAGAGGAAAAGCCTTTCATTATTCGTCGTCTAACTGAGATGGAAGAGCAAGGTAAAGACGTGTCCGTGCTAACTGAGCTGGTTAAAACATTTATCGACGAACGAATGAAATATGAAGACGAGAAACTCATCGCTGCACCGCTTGATCAAGATAAAATTATAGAATTTAAAGAAGGCGTATTAGCAGGCTACAAGGAGTATGCCCTAGCAATCTCCATATTTAAGCCAAATGGATATTTGAAAACTACTAAAACCATAAAGGCAACAAAAGGCTTCTTGAGCTATGGATGGAACCAAATCCAAGATAAGTATGGTTTTGTGAAAGACTGGCACATAGGAACTATACATCAACCTCATAGCTACGGTAGTGAGATAGCCGAATCTGAAAATAAACATATACTTGAAAGTTTATTTTCAAAACCAAGTAAAATTGATAATTTTGAAGAATGGTTAAAAAGATTGAGGCGAAGTAGGAATAAATCCTGGCTTATTGTTAGTGTGCGGACGGCCGATTGGTATATGATAAGCGATAGAAAAGATGATATTGGTAAACAGATCAAGAGTGATTTTAGCACCGGTGATATGTCTTTTAAGGGCCTGAAACAAGTAGTTCCAATATGTCACGTATATGATAATTATTTACCAAAGGGATTATATGCAGTATCAGTAGACGATCTGGGCAGGCTAGAGATAGCGGATAATAAGGATGAGCCTATAGAAATTTCAATTGATGCATATTCCGACAATGAGAGACTACTTGAAGGTACCCTCGAGAGACAACCTGATTGGCTAATAGAAAAAGGTGATAGGACCGCTCAGGAATTTTTCCTCAAAACGCAAGTCAGAATGTTTATCAAACACGCCTTTAGATATAAGCCTAAGAGCAAGCAATCCGCATTTTATTATCCTATTAATGATAAGGATAGTGACTAGGCTGCATTCTAGCGTAGAATAAGGACACACTAGCAATTCTCTCTCATCTCGCTTATACTTAACCCATGAAAACCTGGCATGATGTCGCTTCTCTGTATCAAATTTACCCCCGTAGTTTTCGGGATACCAATGGCGATGGAATTGGCGATTTGAATGGCATTACCGAAAGGCTGGATTATTTGGCGTGGCTAGGCGTTGACGGAATTTGGATTTCACCGTTTTTCACCTCGCCGATGACTGATTTTGGCTACGATATTGCTAATTATCGAGCAGTTGATCCGACATTTGGCAATCTGGAGGATTTTCAAAAACTATTAGAAAAAGCCCACACCCTCGACATTAAAGTCATGATCGACCTCGTTCCCTGCCACACCTCTGATCAGCATCCGTGGTTTGTTGAGTCGCGCTCTAGTCGAGACAATCCTAAGCGCAATTGGTATGTGTGGTGCGATAAGCACAATGGCAAGGAGCCGAACAATTGGCGCAGCTTGTCCGGGGGGCGAGCGTGGACGTATGATGAGACTACTAGACAATATTATTTGCATTCGTTTTTACCAACCCAGCCTGATCTCAATTGGGATAATCCTGAAGTGCGCCAAGCTATGCAAAGTGTGGTGCGATTTTGGTTTGATATGGGCGTAGACGGCATGCGAGTTGATGCCATCTGGGGTATTTCTAAAGATCCAGAGCTAGGTGACGATTCAGTAAATTCCAATTTTTATGGCGACCCCGACAGCTACGGCGCATTCGTACATGACCATTGTAAACATGGGCCACATTTTCGGGAATATCTACATGAGTTGGCCAGTGTTTGTGATGAATATGACGACCGACAGATGGTGTTTGAGTTTTATCCGGACGAACAATTGGGTGATATTTGGCCGCAGTATCGTGAAGTTATTCAGGCGCATCCAAAAAGTTCGACATTTTTCATGGAACATCGGCAAAATGATTGGCATGGCGAGCGTACGGGCTGGAATATTGTCAATTATTTGCAAGCCTGCGATGATAACTTGCCGTTTTTCTGTGTTGGTAATCACGATCAGCCACGTGTTAGGTCACGCTTAGGCTTTGAACGGGCGCGAGCGTTGCAGTTTCTCAATCTGCTTTGCCCCGGCGTGAGTGTTATTTACTATGGTGACGAGATTGGTATGGAAAATGGTCAGCTGACTGATGCGGATATTCATGATAATTTTAGTCCCGCCAATTCCGTCATCGACAGCCGCGATCTGGAACGTACGCCGATGCAATGGGACAATACTCAGTTCGCTGGGTTCTCAGAAGTAAAACCGTGGCTACCAGTGAATAAAAACCGCACATTTATTAACGTCACTGAAGAGAAAAAGAATGGCTATTCTATACTTAATTTACACCGTAATTTACTACAGCTACGTAAAGATATGCCCATTTTTAGAGACGGATCTCTGGAAATTGTTCATAACACCGGTAATGGTTTTATCCTTGGCATAAAACGCGAGCTGGACAATGAGCGGGCTTATATCTTTATCAACTTCGCTGATGCACCGCAGAGTTTTTTCATTCCAGAAGACGCCGAAATCATCGCCTCAACCCATTCTCTAGATTTAATTTTCAAAGAAAAAAGCAACTTAACCATTCCTGGATATTGCGGAATTTTACTTATTAAATAAGTAAATCTCTATGACATCTGCTAGAATAGCTCTCCCGTTTCTGGATTTATCTCTTCAAGAGGATAAACCCCTGCTGCTTCCATGGCTATACCGGCAAGATTTTCTCTAAGCTCCTGTGCCGCTAAAGCCTCAGACAAATCTTCTAAATCTAGATAATGGTTTTCTTCAGCATCACCGTAGACTCTGCAGCCTGGATCATAATCAACGTACGACATATAGCTATTAGCACCTCTCTCTTTTTTATCTGTCTACGTTCTATTATACGGCAACTCTAAATATAGCGGTAGGGTTAATATAACAACACTATCAATCTAACAACTTATAGGGCTTTTACATTTAAAAATCCCGACATATCGCCGAGAAAATAAATATAATTAAGGATTATTCCAATCGTAGGAACTTGGTGAGGTGCGCCTCCCCATAACTACGACTGTCCACCACAACAGTTTTGTCTTGAACCGGCACCTCACCTATTCCTGGATGTGATAATATCATAGTTCCACCAGGTTTGAGTAGACCCATTAGTCGCGAAGCTGTGGAAAACTGAGGATTGTGATATGGTGGATCGGCAAAAATAATATCAAACTCCCCTGTTACATCCGCAGTTTCCAGCCAATTTGATATCGTTGTTTTTATTACAATAGATTTTTCGTCGACACCCAAACTGCCTATGTTTTCGGCAATGACACGCTGCGCGACCCGGTTTCGCTCCACAAAAACTACTGACTCAGCACCACGGCTGAGCGCCTCCAAGCCAATGGCGCCAGAGCCGGCAAAGGCATCCAACACTCGCGCACCACGGACTGTTTCACCCAGTGAGTTGAACATCGCCGAACGGACTCTCTCGCCCATGGGATGCGTCGTCGAGCCGGGCGGCGCCTGGATGAATCGTCCACCAAATTCACCAGCGATGATTCGTACTCTCACCGTTTGGCCTCAAGCTTCCACACCGACGCTAGCCAGCCCAGCATGACGGCTTTAATGATGATTGGCATCAGTTCATGGTTGGTTTGCCACGCCAAGTCCGTCGTCCAGCCGTTTTTACCAAAATTGTCATACATCTTTAGGTCGGCCACAGCGTGAACTTGCTCTAGATAATATTCTCGATAGCCTTGCTGCTTGACCTGCAAAATCTCAGCTTCACTCGGCACGGCGTCCTTGAAGCGCGGATAAGCCACTACGCTCGCCACGCCCGCTTCAAACGCCACGTGCATGGTCATCATGCCTTTGGCCCCAGAATTTCCAATTGTTTTTGATGAGCTCAATTCCCGTGTCACCTTTCATGACGTTTTTCTTGAGAATTGAGGTTCGCGTCTCCAAGCCTTCGCCACCGCGCAGCTCCTGCATGGCGTGCTCCAGCGGAAAATGATGTGCCGGCGTCAGACCATCGGTGATGGCATGTGCCATCCATGCCGCTTCAAAGGCAGCTCGTTCAGAATTATGTTTCTGCAGCGCCTCTGCTAGATTATCAATATGCTGGTCAATCATCTCCAAAAGCGCCGTGTCATTCGGATCGTCTGGATTGATGAAATGCCACGGCTCGTCAACGGCTGGACTTTTACGCTTGACGCCGTCAGGACCGTTTTTGCCTTCAAAGTGCAGAATATCTTTGATATCAGGAAACTCACACCAATCAGGCAGCATTGGCGTCAGATGTCGCCTGGCCACTCGATCTATCTTTTGATGAACACCGATAAATCGGCCAGAGCCATCTCTAATTGTTGTTCCTGCATACATATTAATTCAAAATGGTTAATCGCTGATAGCGACTGACGGCACGCGCCAGATGGTTATATTGTAACAAATCCTGTCCCTCTTTGACAAAGCGCTCGGCCTCTGTCTGCGCACGGGCGATCAGCGGCGTGTCGCTCAGCGAGGCAATTTTCAGGTTGAGCGCGCCATGTTGCGCTCGGCCGTAAATCTCGCCAGGACCGCGGAGTTTCAAGTCAACTTCCGCCAAGTAGAAGCCGTCTTGAGACTTCTCAATTTCCCTGAGGCGCTGGCTTGGTTTATCATGGCTCGACATCATCAGATGACAAAAGCTCTGATGCTGGCCGCGTCCAACCCGCCCACGCAGCTGATGGAGCTGGCTGAGTCCAAAATGATCAGCATTTTCGATGAGCATGACTGTAGCGTTCGGCACATTAACACCGACTTCCACCACCGTGGTACTCACCAACATGTCAATGTCGCCGTCCGCGAACTGCTGCATGACCACTGCTTTCTCCTCTGGCGGCAATTTACCGTGCAATAAACCAAGACGACGATGGTGAAAAACCGTTTTCGCCAATTTGTGATATTCCGCCTCGACCGATTTTTTGTCATTGTCAGGATTATCATCAATCAACGGACAAATGACGTAGGCTTGGCGACCTTTGGCAATTTCTGCATCAATAGTTTCGTAGAGTTTTGGCGCTGAAGCTGGCGACCAAATTTTCGTTGCAATCGGCTGACGACCGGCCGGCAACTCTTCCAAAATAGAGATATCCAACTCACCATACAAGGTCAGCGCCAAGCTTCGCGGAATCGGCGTAGCAGTCATGCTGAGGAGATGCGGCATATAGTCTGCCTTTTGCAGCAACGCCTGCCGCTGCTTGACGCCAAATCGATGCTGCTCGTCGATCACCACAAAACTGAGCTTATGGTACGCAACTTTTTCCTGAATCAGCGCGTGCGTACCAACCACCACGTCAATGTCACCATTTGCTAAATTATCCAGCAGTTGTCGCCGCTGAGCACCCTTGACGTGCCCTGTCAGCAGCGCCACCGACACACCAAACGGCGACAATAATTCATCCAGCGTCTTGGCGTGCTGAGCCGCCAAAATCTCCGTCGGCGCCATGATGGCCGTCTGAAAACCAGCCTGCGCTACTTCCGCTGCCACCAGCCCGGCGACCACCGTTTTACCCGAGCCAACATCGCCCTGCAATAATCGGTTCATTGGATGTTCGGACTCTAAATCTTGCAAAATCTGCCAGGCGGCGCGGCGCTGCGCGTTGGTTAAGGGAAACGGCAGCTGCTCAACAAATTGCTTAACAACTGGCTGACTGAACGGGACGTGCCAGCCGGTCAACTTGGTTTGCTCTTGCTTATTAAACTGTGCAGCCAAGATCATTTCAAACAATTCTTCAAACGCCAGCCGCTCACGACCACGAGCAATTTCCTGATGATTTTTAGGCGCGTGGAGGAACCTGACCGCTTCTGCGCGGCTGACTAGTTTTTGCCGCTGGACGATGTGCTCCGGCAGCGTTTCGGGCAAAAATTCCATGATGGGCCGCAAATTTTTCAGCACATCCTGCACGGTTTTTGGGCGGAGGTTTTTGATGGATTTATAGACCGGATGAATACCTGACGTATGGTGGATGTCGGATGTATCGGTTTGCTTGGCGAGTTCGACGGATGGATTGCTGATCTGATAGCTGTTATATTGCATGCCAAACTGGCCGGAAAACATGAATTCGGCATCGGATCTCAGCTGCGATTCGCGGTACGGCTGATTGAACCAAACGGCCTTCACCTTGCCAGAATCATCCGCCAGCACCGCCGTGGTGATCCTCAGACCCCGGCGAACAATCCGCGTGGAAATCGACTCGCAGTGCGCCCGCACCGTCACTTTACCCGGCTGAAGATCGGCGATGCTGACCGCCGCCGAATAATCATCATACGCCCTCGGCAAAAAATCCAAGGCGTCCGCCACCGTCTCCAGACCCGCCGCCGCCAGCGCTTGGGCGGTTTTGGGGCCGACGCCTTTGATGTGTTCCAGTGGGGTTGTCAGTTTCATCTAGGAAACAGCGTTGATGCCTTCCAGCGCGTAGGCAGTATCTTCCCAGCCTCTAACCTCAATTGAATCAACTCCCATTTGTTTGACCGGAAAATCATTGCCGCCTTCTTGTAATTTATCGCCAAAGAACAGTGTTTCTTCCTTTGACCAGCCGTTCAACTCAAGCAGCTTACCAATACCATAGGCCTTATCAATTCCTGGCAGCGTAATATCAGTGCTGGTCGTACCGCCAATCCTCACCTCAAGACCAGGTAACTTCTCTGCTACTTTATCACGATATACTGGACGGACATCTTTATCCTTTTCCGCCCAGGCATACTTATCTTCTGGCGACGCCTGCTGACCCAGCGCCGACATGGTAATCTGGCTGTGGCGATCCTCAATAATTTCACCCGCAGGATTATCACACCAAATGCCCATCTCCCTGGCAACTTCTTCCAGCGCCGTAGTTATTTGAGTTTTTTGCTCATCAGATAAATCATTCGCATACTGCATCTTCCATTCATTATCAACAGCATCAAATCGATAATATCTAGTGCCGCAAGTCGGCATCGCATGAAATCTTTGGAGCAACTCAGGCTGGACATTAAGCCGATCAATCACCTGCTTTTTGATCTGCTGGAATGTGCCGCCCGTAATGACGCACACGTCATAATTTTCAAGCAACCGGCTAAGAATGCCAGCTATGCGATCACTGATTGGCGACTTGGTAATAGCTAGCGTGTCGTCCAGATCAAACCCGATAATTTTTTTCACTCTTCTCCCTCCATAATTAACACAAATGTATTTTTACCTTTTTTCAGTAGCGACGTAGTGTTGACAGGTTGGTCTTCGGTTATTTTTTCGCCGTTGAGGCTGATAGCGCCAGAGTTTAGCAGGCGTTTTGCTTCGCCATTGGAACTGACCGCACCAGAAATCACCAACGCTTCAATCACACCAACGCCGACATCCACGCGCGGAATTTCCTTGGCCAAAGCGTCCAAATCATCATCTGACAATTGGCGAAAATCACCGCCGCCAAACAATACTTCCGTCACCCGCTCCACTGATTCGCGCCGATTAACACCGTGGACGATGTCGGTGACTTCGCGCGCCAAGACTTTTTGCGCTGAGCGCGCACCTGGATTGACGGCGTGATTTTCAGCGATGGCTTCAATGGTATCGCGATCAAGCATGGTGAAAATCTTCATGTATTCGATGGCGCTTTCGTCATCAACGTTCAGCCAGAATTGATAGAACTTGTACACGCTGGTTTTGGCTTCATCCAGCCACACGGCGCCGCCTTCGGATTTGCCAAATTTGCGGCCAGTTGACTTGTTGATGAGCAGTGGCGCGGTCATGGCGTAGACTTCGGCATTTTCTTTTTTGCGAATCAATTCCACGCCCGAGAGTAAATTGCCCCATTGATCAGAACCGCCGATTTGCAAATTGACACTGTGATGTTTGAATAAGTGCCAGAAATCGTAGCCCTGCAACAAGGTGTAGGTAAATTCAGCAAAACTCAGCCCTTTGCCATTGTCGATGCGTGCCTTGAAAAATTCACGACCGATCAAGTCTGCCATGTTGAAATTCTTGCCAATGTCGCGGAGGAACGGCAATAGTTCCAGATTGCCCAGCCAGTCCGCATTGTCCACCAAGGTAAAATCGCGTCCAGCAAAAATTTGCGACACCTGCGCCTTTAAGGCTCGTTTATTGTGCTCAATTTCCGCATACGACAGCAGACTCCGCTCCTCGGTGTCGCGCATATCACCAATCATGCCCGTACCACCACCAACCAGCAAAAACACCTTGTGACCACGCTCCAAAAAATGCCGCACCATCATATAGACCGCTAAGTGCCCGACGTGCAAACTGTCAGC
>ERZ773263.2353-NODE-2353-length-10366-cov-4.742993_pt1 | contig 10366 bp, 10 predicted proteins | sample MGYA00511076_ERZ773263 | MGnify/ENA primary metagenome ERZ773263 (study PRJEB29015, sample SAMEA2738155) | human oral metagenome | biome: human oral; feature: human-associated habitat; material: saliva | place: China | collected 2195 ... | reverse complement strand
CTGGGCTAGACCAAGCAATTGCCTCAGGATAACGCTTCTTCCAGTCAGCTATATAGGCATAGTGAATCTTATTAGGTGAAACGAGGTGTGCAACTGGTCCCAAAGCATCCAACTGGTCAAACAAGGCTTGATTTGGTTGGATTGGTGAATGGCACCAGAGCTGGCCATTTGCTAACTTGATGACCGTCATGCGGGTAGAAAAAGGCAACTTTGTCAGCACCGCATCCATCTCAATCAAATCACCGTCGACAATCCAGATATTCTCAGCAATGGGCTTCAAGGTATAAAGCGGTTCATAGATAGGAACAGGTCTTTTCATCTTTAATCATTCCTTTTCAAAGACTTTCGTTGGGAAATTTTTAAGTAACAGACGACTTTCTTCAAATCTTGAGAATACTGACTTAAACCAAGAGCAGAAACCAGTAAAATCTGTGGTAAAAATTGGATGAGGTAACGGGTTTTCCCACCTTCAAAAATCTGAAGGAAGAGTAAGCCTCCAAAAACAGCAAGATTCAAAAAATTGACGCGATCATCTGGTCGGTACTTCCACAAAGTCATAACGAGACCTAGACTCATAACAATCCAAACGAACTGCTTGATAAGAGCGTAATAGACATACTCCTTCTTATCAATGCTTAAAAAGAATGTTCGAACAAACTGAGCAAGTGGATTGTTTTTGGTCATTTCGTATAAAGGATTAATAAATGGTGTCTTTTCATTTTCAACATCCCGATAGAGCCAACCCAAGGTCCCCTCAGCCACCGTTAGAGATTGCTTGTAATATAAGTGCCCCCAAAATGTCGCGGGTGTATATTCCTTCAAGCGACGCTTAATTTCCTTAATAACATTTTCCTTAGCAAACATGCCATTATTATAGTCATCTCTCTTGCTGGGTTCAATATATTGAAGTAACCCTTCTTTCATATCTGCTTGATTATGACCTATGTATGTAAGCCCCAAATTGATAAAGAGAAGCGGTCCTTTAGCTAACCCATCTTTTTGAATAATTGTCACTTCATTCTGGTTCTTAATAGCCGTATGAAGTCCACTATAGGTTATCCCAAAAGTAAGAACAAATATTGATAAAACCAAAAGAAAATTTTTCCACTGCTTCTGCAAAAAGAATGTTACGAAGAAGGCAATCAAGAGAATCATGACTGTCGGGCGAACAAAATATAAGAAGCCTGTTAGCAAACCCAATGAGATACTTAAGGCAGTCAATTTCTTAATACTGTCAGCTTTAAAGATTCCAAAAATTAAGAAAATCTGTAAAGAAATAAAGGGCAGTGGCGGAATATCCGTATACATAGAGAAGAAATAAGGAGAAAATCCAGCCAAAAGCACATAAAGACTGAAAACGATATCAGCCGATTTTTGATTAAAGAATTTTTGACTTCCCTTATACAAAATCAAAGCTGTTAGATTAGCATACACCATGTTTAGTCCCTGCATTATCCAAAGTGCAGACGACTCCCCAAACAGCTTGTAGAAAAAGCGTTCGTAGAGAAAGAGAGGTAAGTTATTTGGGTTACGTGTGATATAGCTTGAAATCGATGTTTCTTTAAGTAAGCGAAAAGCCCCGTTCAGAACAACTGCTGCATCCCGACGCACCAGCAACTCAGCCGCCCAAATCATAATGAGCTGAAAAACTACTACAGCCACCATAATCGCGATCTTATGTCGCATCAAATAGCGGTATATTTTCAAAACTTCTTTACGATAATAATAAGCCCCAAGCAGTAAGATAGCAAAAATTGGATAGGCCCAATAACTCATCTCACTGATATAAAAGATTGAAACAAAAAACCAATGTACTACAAGGACTAACATGATTTTTTGTAAAATGGAAAACGATAGACGATAAATCTTTGACATAGGCTTATTATAGCAAAAATCAAGGTTTTTAGCTAAGAAAATACAGCAATCAAGAGACTGCTGCTTTTCTTTTGGCAAAGATAAAGTATCTGTTTCGATATGAAATATCGTTTAAACTCAAGCAGAACAAACTCTTAAAGATGCCAATTTTCTTGGTCTTCCTTAAATCGTTTCAACAAGGCTAATCCTTCAGCATTGATATAGCCTTCTTGCTCAGCTAAGTGAATCAACTCTGTATAGTTTGATAAAGTCACTAATTTCACACCCGCATCATTAAAGTTCCTATCTGCCTTTGGTAGCTCATAGGTAAAGATAGCTGCTGCGCCAATCACATCCGCACCTTCACGTTTCGCTGCAGCGATAGCATCCAAGACCGAACCACCCGTCGAGATTAAGTCTTCAATAACAACCATCTTCTGCCCAGGTGCTACGCGACCTTCGATTTGATTGCCCGCTCCGTGATCTTTTGGTTTGCTGCGAATGTAGGCAAATGGCAGGTTCATTTTATCAGCGATAATGGCTCCGTGGGGAATACCGGCTGTCGCAGTTCCAGCAATGACTTCTACATCTGGAAATTCTGCCCGAATTTTTTCGACGAAACCATCTTCAATCAAGGTCCGAGTCTCTGGATAGGCCAAGGTCACACGGTTGTCTGTGTAAATAGGTGACTTGATACCTGATGCCCATGTAAAAGGCTCTTCTGGCTTCAAATACACAGCCTTAATTTTCAATAAATCACGCGCAATCTCTTTTGCTAAAGTCATTTTTTGCTCCTTATAAATTTGAAATTTTATGATACTGTTAATTTTGTATAACGATTTAATTCGAATTACTTGTTTTGCTTAGCTATTCCACTGCTTCTTGATTTCATGATAAGCATCCCAAGGATTTTCAGCTTGGATAATCGGACGGCCGACTACAATATAATCACTGCCGATTTGATGGGCTTCCTGCGGAGTCATGACCCGCTTTTGGTCACCGATTTCTGATCCAGCTGGCCGAATACCAGGCGTCACACAGAGAAAGTCTTCTGCGGTTGCTGCCTTAATCAGTTCAACCTCTTGAGCCGAGCAAACTACACCATCCAAACCAGCTTCTTTAGCCTTCCGAGCGTAATTGACAACAGACTCCTGAACCGTAGTTTGGATGTTTTGGCAATCACGCATATCTTCCTCACTTGTTGAGGTCAGCTGAGTCACCGCAACCAACTTAGCCTTATCTCCCAAAACCTTCTTGGCTTCGCTCATCATCTCTACACCGCCAGCCGCATGGACCGTCACCATGTCGATGCCAAAAGTACCTAAGACAGACATGGCTGAGCGCACAGTATTGGGAATGTCATGTAGCTTCAAATCCAAGAAAATACTGTGCCCAAGACCTTTCAAATAATGAACGATTTCTGGACCGATAGCATAGAAGAATTCCATACCGATTTTTACAAAAAGTTTTTCATCTTCTGGAAAATGCTCCAGAAAAGCTTTGACATCGTCAAAAGATGGAAAGTCGAGGGCGATAATAGGACGTTCTTCACGCATGTAGGGATAATCTCCTTTTTTGATTATTAGCTTTAAAGAACTCCGCTAGGTACTCCTGTTGTCAACTATATCTTCATACTAGACTCGAAAATATAGAAAAAACCTTGCCTGAGAGCAAGGTTACACGAAAATGTGGCAGAATTTGCCATTCAAACGTATGATCCTTAGTAGCCTCTCTGGACTTCTTTAAAGGTTATATTTAGTTCATTCTATAATTTCACAGCAAGATTGTCAAGCAAAAATGTAACTTTAAAGCAAATTCTCTCGAACTTCTTTTCGTAAACTTTCAAGACTTTCGATGCCGTATTTATCCATCGCCTTAGGCAGATCTTCAATGATGGTCGGGCAGGCATATGGATCCGTGAAATTGGCAGTCCCTACCCCAATGGCCGAAGCACCTGCTATAAACATCTCCAGAGCAGCCTCCGCTGAATCAACTCCCCCCATACCAATAATGGGAAGTTTACTTGCCTGAGCCACTTGACGGATCAGCTTGAGCGCTACCGGAAAGACAGCCGGACCAGACATGCCACCAGTGCCATTAGCGATAATAGGCTTGCGTGACTTCAAGTCAAATCGCATACCTACCAAGGTGTTAATCATCGTAAATCCAGTAGCTCCAGCATCTTCAACGGCCTTGGCTACCTGAGTGATATCAGCCACACTCGGGGTTAATTTGACATAGACAGGTACAGCAGAAGTATCTACTGCTGCCTTGGTTGCTTGGTAAGCCAACTCTGGAACTTGACCAATCAAAAGCCCAGCATTTCCATGGTCAACATTAGGACAGGAGATATTGAGCTCAATAGCCTTGACATTGGGGGCTTGAGATATTTTCCCAGCCACTGTGGCATACTCTTGATTGGAAAATCCCGCTACATTAGCGATGATTGGAAGGTCGGGATAATGTTTTTCCAACCAGGGCAGTTTTTCAGCTAGAACAGCCTCAACACCTGGATTTTGCAAACCGATGGCATTGAGCATCCCAGCTGGCGTTTCTGCCACACGCGGTGTAGGATTACCAAAGCGGGGATCCAAAGTCGTAGCCTTTATCATGATAGAACCCAGTAAGTCTAGGTCATAGTATTTGGCATATTCCTGACCGAAACCAAAACAGCCAGATGCTGGAATAATTGGATTTTTCAAGTCCAAGCCTGGCAAGGAAACTCTTAAACGTTGGTCACTCATTCTTTTTCCCTCCTAGACAATAATCGTGCCCGTTTCAAAGACCGGACCGTCTTCACAAACCCGCTTATTGACTGACTCGTCCTGACCTGCCACATGAACGACGCAGGCATAGCAAGCGCCCATACCACAAGCCATGCGTGATTCCATGGAGAGATAAGCATGCGGATGGTCCTGAAACTTACGATCGACGTACTGAAGCATAGCTGGCGCTCCACATGAATAGACAGCCTCATAGTCTTGGATCATCTCATCTACCACCGCTGATACATAGCCCTTGCGACCATAGGAACCATTATCCGTCGTGACAATGACATCAGCGTATTTTTCTATTTCTACTTCCAAAATAACAGCAGATTTATCAGAAAATCCCAGAACAGCTGTCACTTGAGCACCCTTTGCATGCAATTCTTTAGCAACCTCAAGCAAGGGAGGAACACCAATCCCACCACCGATAATCAAAGCGTGGTCACCTGCCCTTACAGGACTCAAATCAAAGCCATTGCCTTGAGGACCCATAACATCAAGAAACGAGCCAACTGGAAGATGAGAAAAAATAGCCGTCCCGCCACCTTCTATCCGATAAATGATACGACAAGTCAGATTATCTCGGTCAATCTCAGCAATTGAGATCGGCCGGCGCAAAAGCTTGCTATCATCTGGTACCCGAATATGTAAAAACTGTCCAGCCTGCATCTGGTTGACCATTTGGCCCTTTAGGAGCATGGAAAAAATATTAGGTGCAATTTCTACTTGCTCCAGCAGCTCCATCTGCTCCAGCATAATCTTCCCAAATCTCTTTTTGCAACTGTCACTAACCATGACAACCTCACTTTCTACAAGAAAAAACCTCGCCGCAGCAAGGTTTCGCAAAAAACAAGGCAGTCAATTGCCTCTTATCTCGTTTTTCCTACCTTGCAGCCTCACTGGACTTGATTAAAGGTTTAAATTTATCATATTCTACAACTAAATAGATGTTTTGTCAATCCTATTATGATAAAATAGTCCTATGAGAATTCAACAACTACACTATATTATCAAAATCGTCGAAACTGGCAGCATGAATGAAGCTGCCAAGCAACTATTTATTACCCAACCTAGTCTCTCTAATGCAGTACGAGACCTTGAAAACGAGATGGGGATTGATATTTTCATACGAAATCCTAAGGGAATCACATTAACCAAAGACGGCATGGAATTTCTATCTTATGCTCGTCAGGTGGTTGAGCAAACACAACTTCTAGAGGAACGGTACAAGAACCCTATCGCCCATCGCGAACTCTTCAGCGTATCTGCCCAACACTATGCTTTTGTAGTCAATGCTTTTGTATCCCTTCTTAAGAAAAGTGATATGGAAAAATATGAGCTATTTCTTCGGGAAACTCGTACTTGGGAAATCATTGATGATGTCAAAAACTTCCGAAGCGAAATCGGTGTTCTCTTCTTAAACGGATATAACCGTGATGTTTTATCCAAAATGCTAGATGATAATCATCTGATTGCAACTCATCTCTTCACAGCTCAGCCCCATATCTTTGTCAGCAAGTCCAATCCTCTTGCTAAGAAAAAATTGGTCCAACTGTCAGATTTAGAAAATTTCCCTTACCTCAGCTACGACCAAGGGACACATAATTCCTTCTACTTTTCTGAGGAAATCCTCTCCCAAGAACACCATAAAAAGTCTATCGTAGTCAGTGACCGAGCTACTCTTTTTAACCTCTTGATTGGTCTGGACGGATACACGATTGCTACTGGTATCCTCAACAGCAACCTCAATGGTGACAACATTGTCTCTATTCCGCTTGATATTGATGACCCAATTGAGCTAGTCTACATCAAACATGAAAAAGCCAGCCTATCTAAGATGGGAGAACGATTCATTGAGTATCTGATTGAGGAAGTGAAGTTTGATAAGTAAGAAAACTTTATAAAAGAATAACTCCAAATTGCATACTGCAATCTGGAGTTATTTTACTTCTTATTAAGAATTTCAGTTACATATTGGTCCTTATTTTCATTTGTATAAGTTTTCGACCTAGACTGAACTCTAATTTCTTTTTTATTATCGCCTTTACTATCAATCACATAGGTTTCCGTTATTGTCGTTTTAAAGTTATCTCCAGTTGTACTAAGATTAATTGGTAAATTAGCAAATTGTTCAGAATAAAATAATTGATACGGATATTCATCAAGCTCAATATTTAACCTATTATTCAATAGACTATCATAACCACCATATATTCTGTTAGAGTTACGTATCCAATAATTCACCATACCATCAGATTGATAGTCATCAAAAAAATCTTGTCGTTCAGCTACTGAATGTGACTTATCTTGTAAAAAGTAAATTGGTTGAAAAAAATTAAATTCGGGTACAACTCCATATTCATAGTAAGTTTGTAGTTTGTGAGATTTTGGATTTTTTAACTGGAAACTAGTTACTACATATTGACCGTCTAAATTTTGGAATAATGTATCACCTTGATAAATCATCAAATAGTTTCTATATCCGCTACCATCACCTTGTTCAATCCCTGGGAAACGACGTGATAATTCATTAAACTGTCGATAATTAAAACTATCCGATTTAAACAGTGAACCACTATTTAAAGTGTCAAATAAAATATCCAACTTCGTTTTATCAGTGAATGATAAATGTAAAATGGTATGATCCCTATCAGATTTTAAATCTGTTCTGGTTGATTCTGTCCATTGACCATCAGAAGGTTTCTCTTCGTGTTTATCATGAATAAATTCGATATTAATATCCCGAATAGTCTTTTTAGGATTCTTTCTATAAGTAACTTTTAAATTATAAACTTTGTGATAGATGTGTTCTGAATCAAACCAATCCGGCCTGATATAGTAACGAAGACCAATATAGCCAATAAACAAACTAACTAAAGCAAGGAGGATAAATTTTCTCTCAAACTTCACCTTCTTCATACTCACCTCCTGGGAAATTAATTTCATAAAATGATAGCTTATTTTTTATTTTTATATCTTTTTGTTAAAGCATCATCATTGGATCTTACAAAAGTATCAAGATCGCCTAGAACTTCTTTGATGTATTCGTCTTTATTTTCTTCTGAATATAACTTGGTCGCCTTTCGTACTTTTACTTTACCATAACCATAATCCAGTAGTTGAGTCCTTGTAACAGAGATTTTAAATTTTGAACCCGTCAGTTTGACACTCACAGGAAGATTAGTTAAAGCATCGGAATAATACCATTTAGCATATAGAAAAGTAAAATCATGACTAAGCATTTTTCTAGGGATGTCAGAGCTCTTATCCCAATAACCAAGACTACTGGTGTTATAATCATCATAAAATTCTTGCAATCCGTCCTGATTCGCTCTTCTTTCAACTTTCAAATAAATCGGAAATATTGTTTTTCCTGGAGGATTTCCATACTCATAATAGGTCTGTAACTTACCTGTTTTAGGATTTTTGAGGTCAAAACGAGTTACATCGGATGCTTTTGGAATTTGGTATAATGTATCCCCAGTATATAGCATCCCAGAGAGAAAGACGAGCCTATAACCAGACATATATGCCTTATTTAAGCCTGGAAATCTTTGGATCATGTCTAGAAAAAGTTTATCATCAATGTAAAATTTATCGCTAAAAGCTGGACCCGTTTCAGAAAATTTTTTTAGCGGAATCCAAACACTTGTCCCATCATCCAATTTAGCATTCAAAATGACCCTACTTTTATAATAGCGATCAGCATTTGTCAAAGTCATTTCTGACCAAGTTAGTCCCTCAGGAACTTCAGCCTCTTTCTCATAAATAAATTCTAGATTTATTTCTTTTATGGTTGACTGTCTAGCTTTTATCGAACTAGTTTGATAATTATATACTTTGATGTATTTATTTTTGCTATCAAATAAGCCAGGAGCAACATAATATCGAAGCAAAATATAAAGTCCAATAGCAAAACAAACTAAAACTTTAATAGTAAGTGGAATTTTACGCTTCACTTTTTTTACCTTTTTCAACTCCTCACCTCCTGGGAAATTAATTTCATTATATCATAATCACCATCATTATTATAGACTTCATAATGAGAGAACATTTAATCAAAAAACACCTGAAAGAAGTGGATTTCCACTTCTTTCAGATGTTCTTTAAGATCTTAATTTAGAAAATACTTCTCCTATCTTGCCCTCAATGACTAAGTCGGCATGGCTGTCTTGAGGAATACTGGTCTTGTTGATGACGACCAGATGCTTTCCTGAAAAGTACTGGATGAGGCTGGCTGCAGGATAGACGACTAAGGAAGTGCCACCAATTATCAGCAGGTCCGCTTGATGGATAGCTTGAGCAGCCTGCTGAAAAACCTCCATATCTAGAGGTTCTTCATAAAGAGTCACATCTGGTTTGACAATGCCTCCACAGTCAAGACAGTGAGGAATTGTATCGTCCAGAGCCAGAAAACCAGCCATTTCATGCAAGCTATCGATATTTTGAGTCACAACAGCCTTGAGCTTGCCTTCCTTCTCCAAATCCGCCAAGTAGACATGAGCTGCATTGGGCATAGCATCCGGATAGAGCAGATACTTCTTGTAAAAGTCAAAAAATTCCTGCGGATAGCGCTCAAACATAGTGTGAGAAACCAGCTGCTCTGCCGTAAAATGCCGTCCTAGCTTGACACTGTATATTCCATCCGAGCTGCGGAAGTCCGGAATATTGGATTCAGTCGAAACACCCGCTCCACCGAAAAAGACGATATTTTGACTTTGGTCTATCAAATCTTGTAGCCTTGCAATCTTATCCATCCTACTACTCCTTATAAGAGACTTTCTACGATCGCATTTACTCGGTCGAAGTAAAAAGTCTCCCTCTGATAAACTATGCCTGTCTCCTGCGCCAAATCAATCAGAAGCTCCATAAAATGCTGAGACGAGAAACCAGTCGTCTTGTGCAATTCTTCCTCATCAAAAGGCTTGATAAGATGAGCCAGTGGATTGCGGACTGACTTTTCTAACTCTCTTAGCTGCCCTGCTGATTTCTTGACAGATTCAGGGAAACCTAACTGTAAAATTAATTCTGTCAAGCTAGAAGAGTTGACCGTGCTTTCCGTATGGAAATTTTGCAAAATAGGATTATCAGAATTCCTCATCTTCTCAAACTTCCAACGGTCATAGCTAGCCTCTCTAGAATTATGAATATAGCTGTCAATATCCGGCAACTGCATGCGAATCAACCGCATAAAAATCCTATAAATGGCCGGACTAACTGCTCGAACAAAGTCAATCAATTGTTCATTTCTCAATTTTGCATCTAGGTCATAAAGGTAATTAGCCAGCTGCTCGTCTGCTTCATTTTCATGGCAAAAAAGCTGAAAATCAGCTGGATTCATTCCAGTGATTTCCAACTTTAGATTCATGATAGATTGGATGTTGAGCTCTCTTCGCTCCGCTAGTGCCCCAAGAAGGCGAACCAAGTCAGACTGGGTAGACTTTCCTGCTCGCTCAGCCAGTTTAAGGGCATAAGCATAGTCATAGCGGGAAATCGCAAAGAGAATGGCTTCTTTGACATCTAGTTTCATGATTCTGCAATCAAGGTTTCCAAACCAACCTTCATCATATCGGTGAAGGTATTTTGACGTTCTTCTGCAGTAGTGTCTTCATCTGGATTGACCAAACTATCAGAAATAGTCATGATAGCTAGCGCATCAACATGGTGTTGGGCAGCAAGATAGTAAAGCGCTGCTGCTTCCATTTCCACAGCCTTAACTCCCCATTTACCAAGCTCGATGTTCT
>ERZ773263.2347-NODE-2347-length-10372-cov-6.549385_pt1 | contig 10372 bp, 9 predicted proteins | sample MGYA00511076_ERZ773263 | MGnify/ENA primary metagenome ERZ773263 (study PRJEB29015, sample SAMEA2738155) | human oral metagenome | biome: human oral; feature: human-associated habitat; material: saliva | place: China | collected 2195 ... | reverse complement strand
CAAGATTAGGAGGTGTAAAGGGTGCAACTGATATGATAAGTAAAAGATTATTTCAGAGTGGTGAAGATTACGGGACATTCTTTCATACGTCTGAATATTTAACAATTACAGATAAAGGTCTGGTAGTCAATGAGAAAGGAGTAAAAGAACACTTTACCGTATATATTACCACTAATAAGCAAGAAAAAGCAATAAAACTATTCCAAGAAATTGCGAAAAACAGCCATGAATTACTTAAATTAGGATTGAAATATTTTAATAATTATTATTGGTTTGGGGATGAAGAGTACGGAATAAACGGAGAAGGCATAATCGAAGACCTCCAAGAGGAATAAATATACAAAATAGAAGTATATTCTTTTAACTCTATATAATCAAGGGATAGCGGATATAATAGCCGTTATCCTTTTTTTGTTTGTTACTAACCAAGCAAGGGAAAGATAAATATAAATAATAATACCAACCCTAAATATCAGACGTACAAGGAGATAACACACACTATCAAAGTGTTGTTATCGGTATTCATTACCAGCAACACAGATAAACACGAATAGAAGCGATATAAAGCGGTAATAGTGGCAAGGTGGTAAAGTTATAAGGCAACAAAGGAACAAGCCAATACAAGCGAAATAAACAGCATATAGCCAATACCAACACCACGTACACAGATAGCCAATATATAACACAGATTAAAGTAATAGTAAACACCAATACACCAAGCAAACACAACACCACGCAGCCAGCCAGCAGCAGGGACACACTACCAATCTAAACAGATATACAGATATATAGAGTACCACCGCAAACAACACTACCAATCAATAGCAAGGTAACGTAACACAATAGCAAGGCACACAACATCAACACATTAGCCGTTTATTTGCCGTCTATTGCGTTATAATGATGTCTGTGGAACAACATACCACAACGAATAAAAGACACGCTTACAACGGCTTAGAATAGATATAATAACTTGATAATAAGATATTTAATTAATATAATAGTAATATAAGAAAATAACTTTTTCATAGATTTGTAGTTAATGTTAAGGAGGATAATAACCACCTTTTGAAGGGTGGTATTATCCGACTTGTTTATGACTGACTTAATTATGAATGAATTGTAAAAGGGTTGGTATTAGATTGATTGTGCAAGGACACGGCAAGGCAGAACAACAGCCAGCAAAAGAAACTACTAATAACAATCAAGCAAGGACACGAAACAGCAAGGAACAAGGAAGGACAACATCAACACACAGCCAAACACCAAGGCAGACAGCAAGGCAGACAGCAAAGCAATATATTAGTAATTAATGCAAGGCAGTAACACAGCCAACCAGCAAAGGAAATGACTACTAACAATTAACACACACAGACACCAAGGCAGAACAACAGCCAACCACTACAGACGGCAAACACAACATCAAGGCAATAACACACCAAACGGACAACGACAACAACACAATACTATTATATGACTTTATTTGCTGTTTTATTTTGTTTCTAATGTGTTATAATGGTATTGTAGAATAATATACTATCAAAGGTATATATAAGCGATTACAAGCGTATTAAATGGGTTATTTGATGTATTATAGTAATTAGTAAGGCAGTAACACAGCAGACAGCAGTACAGCCAGCAAGTAAGGAACAAAGGAGTAAGACAGAAGGAAAGTAACACGGCAAGCAAGCAAGGCAAGCAAAGGACAAAGCAATATATTAGTAATTAATCATCAAGGCAGGGGGGGGGAGGCCTTTTTTTTGGAGGGGGGCCATTGATTAAACCCCCCACTCACTTTCTTTCACACACGCTGCAATTTTCCAAAGTATTGGAAACTGCACTATTTATTAGTATTTTTCTTTTTCTCTATTCTTTTCTTTTTTGTAAAAATTCTATTGATAAAAATTATTTTACACTTATACTTTAAGTAGTACACACAGACACCCAAGGAGGAGGACAACAAGCAGATAACACACGTTATAAATTTGTGTGTTATGCTTGTAAAGGGTTGGTATTAGATTAACAAAGTAGATAACAAGGTACTACCAATGTAGGCAGCAGGGACACCACAACAACCCCAGCAGTACAACACAGCAGGGCAATAGTAAGCAGCAGGACAGACGACAAATAACGGCTACAGAAAGCCCCAACAAGGGGAACTAATAATAAAACACCAACCCAAGTTAACACCACCCCTTAATAGGGTGGGGATAACGCTACTAACAACCATATAATTAACACCATTTAAAGAGTACAATTCATTAACAATCAGATATTTATAACAAAGGAAGGGAATGTCTTATTATAATTTATTTTGGTTGTTCATCAACTTGATTTATCTTTCATACACACGGCAAAGCGTTGTCGATTTATTTTAAATTGCAAACATTCCCTTATATATCCCCCACCACCTTTAATTAGGTGTGTGGGGGCTTTTCTTTTCTTATTCTATCTTTCCCAATTACTACCTTATATAATGGGTTGGTATCTGATTTAATTGCTAACGAATGTTAACGATTTGGAAATTCCGAACAATTCCCTTATCTTTGCCGTATACATCAAAAGAACCACGCTTAAGAACGTGTAACAATGTAAAAATGTAAATTGCAATATATCAGTAAGTTAGCAAATAATGGTCATAATTCATAATTATGATTACTATTTATCCCCAACACTGAATATCAAGCAGTTACGCATTTTTATATGTTCCAAATATGTGGGAATAAGAACCATTTATAAGAACGCCAAAAACGGCAAAAAAGTGTGTAATTATGGAATTAAATCAGTTAATTAGTGTTAATTTCAATCTTCGCAAGCCAAAGAGCAGCACCCCAACCCCTTTATATATGGTGGTGTACTATGTTGATGACAAAGGAAAAGCAATTCAAGCAAAGATACCAACGGGCAAAAAGGTATTACCTATGTTATGGGATAGTAAGCGACAGCAGCCAATAATGGTTAACAAGGGTATTGACTTGACTAATAAGCAGTTACAAGAGCAGGCGGAATTAACCGCCTATATTGCTAATTGCCGTATTTTGGCACTCTCACAGAATTTTAGTAACTTTGACGAATTAAAGCAGAATATAAACTTAACCGATAACGATATGTCACCTATTACAGACCAATTTATAAAGTCAACACGAACACCTAAAGCAACAAAGATGATAGAAGATGTGTTAACTATGTGGGAACAGCAAGGGAGCAAATCAAAGAACACTATTAACACATACCGAACAGATTTCAAAAAATGGTGTGAATGGCTAACTACCACCAATCAGACAGATAGCGCAAAGGCACTTAGTCAAGTAGCGTTTAATTCATTCAAGGATTGGATGATAGCACAAAATGAAAGCGCACAAAACGTAAATATCAAATGTAGCACTATAGCACGTTTTATAAAGGAAATAGTTAACGGCAAGGGCGCAAAATATGGTGTAAAAGAAGTGACTTTCAAGAAGTTAGCCACCATTAGCAAGAAGGTTAAATGTGAACTATTGGAGGAGGAAATAGAAGCATTAAAGCAGGTGGCAACAGAAACAGAAAAGGAAACATTTTCACGTAACGTATTTTTATTGCAATTGCTTACAGGTCAGCGAATTAGTGATGTATACACCATATTAAAGGGGGAATATACAACACAATCAGACGACAACGGCAACGAATTTATAATTATTCAAAATAAAAAGGGTACAAGGGGAACGAATGTAAAGAAGTCATATATCCCAGTAAATGAGGAAGTTAAAAAGTTATTGCAGGTATTACAAGGAAATGAGTTAATACCAGCCACGGACAACGCACTAAAAAACCTTATAAACCGCAACATAAAGGTATTGGCAGAACGTGCAAGATTAACACGTATTACCGAGAACGGCAAGCAATTACACACCGAAATAAGTACACATTACGCACGACACACAGCAGCCACGCAGTTGGCAAGAAGGGGGCTAACATCGGAACAAATTGCGCTACAATTGGGCAATAGTTCCGAAATGGTAGAACGTGTGTACACACACCCTACAGATACGGACATAATTAATAAGTTGACACCTATCCAGCCAGCAACAAAAGCAGCCCCAGCAGTGGCAGCACAAACAGCCGTGCAAGCAGTACAGCCAGTACCGACACAGCAGGCACGCACAAAAATAGAAGCAACAAAGAACATAGGGGGGTATGATGTTACATTGCAGGCAGACGGCAAAAGTGAAATAGATAACTATTTCATTAACAAGGAACTAAACAACAAGTTAACACAATTAAAGAAGTTGAGAGAAAGCAACGCAATGAGTGAAGGGGTTTTTGATTATTCGTTGCAATATGTTGCAATGCGTAATGAGTACCGAAAGTTATATAATGAATTGATTAAAAAGGTATTAGTTAAATTGCACTACCCAAAGGAACAAATAAGTAACAAAAGCAGTGAGGAGTTACAAAATACGCTTTATCTTATGCGTGGGGATTTAGACACGTATATAAGTAAGGGACAAATAAAGGTACTATTTGCCAAGTCACAAGGTAAGGATAAAGAAGTGGACGACCTATTAATTAAAATTGGTGTGCTTACTGATATATTGGAAGCATAAGGGATAAAAGGGAAATAGCCGTATTTGGTTAGTTTCCCTTTTTCATTCTGTAATATTAGCATTATATCCCACCTTCAAAGGGTGGGATATAATTTGGGTTGGTATGTTTATTTTGTATTGTTTTTATTTCCATTACCACCAGCAAGCCAATACACCCAGCAGGGATACAGCAGCAGGGACAACAGCAGTAACACCACCAGCAGGGACAGACACAACAGCAGGGACACAGCAGCAGGGACAACACCACCAAGCAGCCAATACACCCAGCAGGGACAACAGACACAACACCAAGCAGGGACAGCACCACCCCCAGCACCCCACGAATACCCCCTTTATTTGACGTATAACGGCTTATCTTATTAATTCCTTACTAATACCAACCCACACACAATTAACGGCTAATATCGCTTTTATTCGTAATATATAATAAAGTGTAATAGTAAATGTATAGTAGGGGTATTTTTTCATGTAGTATAATAGTATTTCAAATGTATAGTAGGGGTAATAAATTACCCCCTATATAGATATAGTAATTAAGTAACTACATAGGTAATATAATACCTATCCCCCAGCAGGTAGCGAAATAATACCTATAGTCATATTTGACAGCAGGGCAATATTAGAAGTAACCCTATAGCCAAATTTGGGTACATAGATACATATACGAAAGTATACCCGTATATAGTGGAGTATATACCCCTATTCATTCATAAACACAAAATTAGAAGTATACCCGTATATACTACATTATATACCTATATGCAAAAACTATATATACCCGTATATAGTGGGGTATATACCCCTATTAAGTCATTATATCTAAATAATACCTATAGTCAAAAATGACTATATAGATACTTTTTTTGATATAATACCTATAGTCAAAAATGACTGCAAGTATTATTCATTTTCACACTAAAAAGCAAATAATACCTATAGTCAAAAATGACTGCACCCTATAGTCAAAAATGACTGTTTATATATAATAGTATAATAAGAGATAACAAGAAAGAGAGAAAAAGCATTTAATTTGCTTTTCTCCTTTCTTTGGGTTGGTATTTGTTTTGTATTGCTTTCGCTTTGTCATTGGGTGTATTATTTCCTTACCTTTTACACATCATCAGTATTACAGCAAAGAATAATATATAATAATTTCAATACCAACCCAAGTTAATAACAACCCTATTAAAAGGGTTGGAAATTAACGCTAAAATATCCCTATTACAGCCATTAATACACTCAAGCCACTATATAAGCGTATATTTGTGATTTGACGGCTTATTATTCCACTGGTTTATAACTTTATCATTACAGCAGCAAAAACCCCTTATAAGGGCTTATTTTGCCTTATATGTAATATCCCCAGCAAAACACCAACATAACACTATATAACCGATTGAATTTACACACCCCAGCCAGCAGCACCCCCAGCCACTTAATACTCCAAATATCCCCTTATTTATCCTTAAATTGAAAACCAATTAGAAAACTCAAAATTATTTTCAATTATTTTTAAATTATTTTTCCTTTGTTTTAGCGGATTTCAAAAAGATTTTTAGAAAACTTGAAAAATAATACTTGACTTTTCAGAATAAAAAGATAATTATTTAATAAAGGGGGGTACTTAAATTTAACCCCAAATAATAACGATTAAAAAAAGATAAATAGTATATGATGACAGGAAGAAAGCACAGCGAGGAAACAAAGCGCAAAATGTCAGAAGCACAGAAAGCACGATATAAGAATATGACACCCGAAAAGGAAGCGAAAAGAATTGAAGCGATTAAAAAGAAATGGGAAAAAATTAATGCAGCAATTAATTTAATTGAGTTATCCAATCAATATAAAAATGAAGTATAAATATTAAACAAAAATATAGGTGGTATAAATGGGGGTTTATTTAGCGTTTTTCCCCCCCCACCTTTTAACTATAAAAATGCTATAAAAATAATGATGTTAAAAAAAACGCTATGAACATCTACAAGATATTAACTACAAGGTTAGAAATTAGCCCAACAAGCAAGTTAGTTTTAATTTACTTGCTGACAATGAACAAAAAAGAAATTGAAGCACAAATAAAGTATATAGGTGAGATTATTTGCGGTTTCAAAAAAGACAATGTACACCGACAAATGACAAAAGTAATTAATGAGTTGGTAGAACAAGGTTATATTTTGCCATTAAAAGACATTTACGCAAAAAATAAATTTAAGTCGAAAAAATGGGTATTGACTAATAAGTCATTAAAGTTAGCAAAGGACGATAACACGGACAGCCAAGGCAAAGCGAAAGCGACAAGCAATAAAATAAACATACCAACCCAAGGTAATAATAACAACCCTTCAAAGGGTGGTATTATTAACGCTATAAAAGAACAAGCACCACAACAAGAATATAAGCCAAGTTTGGCAGAACAAAGACGACAATTAGAAGAAGCGATAAAAGATTAATTTATGTACAATTTCATTACAAATAACGATTTTATAGATAGCGCAAAAAAGTATAAATCTTTTGAAGGTTACCGATGTGGACTTACCTCCTTTGATAAGATAATGAGAATAGATAAGCAAACGTTAACTACCTTAGTGTCAACACCTTGCAGTGGAAAATCAACTTTTGCCAACTTTTACGGATATCAAATGGGGGTAACTCATAATTGGCGTACTTTATACCTTGCCACAGAAACAAACCGAAACGACCAAGCAAAGAAGTTAAGCACATTATACGCAAGTTACCAGCAGGCAAGCGAACACAGCATTATCTTAGAGGGTGCATTATCTAATTGGGAGGAATTGTTAGAAGCAATCAAGGTAGCCAAGGAAGCGTATAATATTGATTTAGTAATAGTTGATAATATGACGATGTTAAAAAACTTAATTAGCGGTAACGACCCAGAAACGGAAAAGATAGGAAGGGCAATTAGCACGCTAAAGCAGGCAGCAATAGACACGGACACGGCTATAATATTAGTTGCACACACCACAAAGTTAACTGAAGGTCAAAAGGTTACGGCTTATTCAGTTAATGGAAGTGCAAATTTTTTCAATATTTCTGATTATATGTTTTCAATCGAAATTAGCGACCATGAAGCCAAAGAAACGACAATTAATGTATTGAAATTGCGTGATGACGCAAAGGGTGTGATGAACGGAAAATGCGTACTAAAGTACAACACAATAACAAGGAAGTACACGGATAGCGACACGGACAGCAGCACCCCCAGCCAGCACGACACCCCAAAGGGTATTAATTACGACATTGCAAGGGACGTAATGAAGGCAATAATGGAGGAAGAAGCAAAGCAGGAGGACAGACAGCCAGCAGCAGCCCCAGCAGTGGAACAGCCAGCAGGAACAACCAAGGCAGCCCCAGCAGTGGAACAGCCAGCAGGAACAACCAAGGCAGCCCCAGCAGTCAAAGAGGAAGTAACCAAGGAGAAAGCAAATACCGAGGAAATAACCAAGCAGGAAACAAAAGAGGAAAAGCAGCATATAACCCCCGATTTCATACATAACACCAAAGTTAGCATTATGGAACGACATAATATATTGGAAACCAGTTCTTTATATAACGCTATTATAATGGGGAAAGAACACAAAAAAGAAATAGAAGCGGTTAGAAGAATTGACAGACAAGCAAATGAAAGTGAGTACAGACGAGCAAAAGAAAAGGTATTATCTTTTACCCCTTCTTGTGTTTGTAAAGGTAAGACAGGCAAGGCCGAGAACGTGGAACACGTTAACAACTTGATAGCCATAGATTTGGACGCTAAAGATAATGAAGGTGTAACGCTTGAAACAATGAGAACAAAGATAAATTCATTACCTTATGTTATGTATTCAAGTTTGAGTGTAGGAGGCAAAGGAATGTATGCGCTGTTACCAATTAGTGAGAGTAATAAAAACGACTTTAAGGCGGTGTTTAACGCTCTAAATGAGGACTTTAAAGCGTTGGGATTAACTTTAGACGGGTCATGTGTAAATGTCAATCGTGAAAGATATATGTCATTTGATGATAATGAGTATTGGAATACTAAATGCGAGATATATACAAAGAAATTAAACATACCAACCCAAGTTAATGGACACCCCACAAGGGTGGAAATTAACGCAAATAAACCACTTACAGCAAGGGAATATAACAAGGTTAGAGACATGGTAAAGGACATCAAAGCGAATAAAATACAACTTTCAAAAAATCATGATGATACGCTTGCGATTGCGAATTGTTTAGCCAACATTATGGGAGAGGAAGGAAGGGAACTTCTACACATAATCAGACAACAAAGAAGCGGTTATGATGAGTTCAAAACAGATTGTACTTTTGATTATGTATTAAACCACTTAGACGATAACGAGCGGTACGGATTGGGGTTTTTAATTTCAAAATACAACCAAGCAAAGGGACACCAAACACAAGTAAACTAAAAGAAATAATATAATAATTAAATAATAATATACAATTATGACAAATGTAGATAAAATTCTGATAGATAGAGAGTTTTATAAACTCAAAAATGGAGTTATGAACGAACATTTCAAAGGGTTTGAATTTAAGTGGGGTTCGAATCGTATCTATTGCGCAAAGGTGCTACAAAATGGTGAATATCAGTGGATTAGGTGGGGAGAAAAGCAGGGGTACGACCTCAACAGCATTAAAAGGGGGGACGTATTAATGTTGCAAAAAATGCACCCCACCAAGGCACGGACAATAGACAAAATCTATTACAAGGTAATAAGCAGAACGAAAAGTAAAATTATAGCACAATGGGCGCACGATGATATAGTATATACGACCTATAAGAAGGCAATTAAAGCACCTTTACCACGTGTAAAGGAATGCAAAGAAATAATCAAATAAAAGAGATAAAAAAAGACATGGATATAATATTATTAATTTTCACTTTAATAGCGTTATTTTGCTGCATTTGTTCCTTCTTTATTGGAATTGATTTGGGAAAAGAATTGCAAAGAAAAGAAGATGAAAATCAAAATAAAATAATTAAAGAAATTAGACAAAAAGGATATGATGTAAACACTTAAATATCAATGAACTAACCAACAAATAAATTAAGAAAGGGAAACACAAATGTATGCAATGATTATACTAACATGTATTGTATTATACATCTATTTAGATTAAAGTACTAATATAAACGACTAATAAGGGGAAAGGGGCTTTAATTGCCCCCAGACCCACACATAAAAATTTTAATATAATATGACAACAACAAAAGTTACAAAAGAAAAAAGAGTTATCGAAGATTTAAATTTAAAAGAAATGAAAGAAATTGCAAAGCGTGGAATTGAACTAATACGCAAGCAGGAAGCGGAAAAATTAAAGACAAAGACAGCAGAAGAACGCAAGCGATTAAATGACAAATACGACGCATTTTTACGACAAATCAACGCATTATAAACATACAATAAGAAAGCAAAAAATTACAAAGATATGAAAAAGGTATATCTATTCAAGGAAGAAGAATATAAAGACACACTAAAAGGTCTAAACTTTTTTTGTGAAGTAATAAACCAGCATTGGGAAGGACTGAACAGTGCAAGACCGATAAAAGATGAAGATTTGCCATATATCGGTAAACTTTGGACACATTTTTATGATAAACTTTGGAAGGAATATTTACCACAAGTTTGTGAGGAATTTGGTCTTAACATTGAGTATTTGAACACATACGATTATAAAGACGCTTTAGCGTTTGTGCGAGGTACACTTATGTCAAGATTAGGAGGTGTAAAGGGTGCAACTGATATGATAAGTAAAAGATTATTTCA
>ERZ773263.2340-NODE-2340-length-10387-cov-15.370693_pt1 | contig 10387 bp, 9 predicted proteins | sample MGYA00511076_ERZ773263 | MGnify/ENA primary metagenome ERZ773263 (study PRJEB29015, sample SAMEA2738155) | human oral metagenome | biome: human oral; feature: human-associated habitat; material: saliva | place: China | collected 2195 ... | reverse complement strand
GCCCACGGGCACCGGGTCCGGGGCGGCCCTGCCGGCCAGGGCCTGGCGCAGCGTCCCGGTGAAGAGCTGGGCCTCCGCTCCGGCGACGACGATGCTCGCACGCGCCCGGGCCAGGCCCATCTCCCGCAGGTCGGTGCCGTCGAGCATGACGGGGGAGGCTCCGTCGTCGAATCTCCCCAGGCGCGTGGCCAGGGCGGCGGAGATGTCCGGGTCCGGGGCGACGATCGCCGTCATGAGCCCGGGGGAGAAGCGCGCCCCGGAGGCGGTGTCCTGGATCTGGCCGGTGATGGGCAGGGCGGTGCGCATGTCCTCCTCCAGGCGCTCACGCTCGGCGATGGTGCCGGCAGTGGGGGCGGTCTCCAGGAGGCGGCGCAGGCGGCGCACGCCCACCACGGCGCGCGTGTACTCCTGGACGGAGGAGGAGAAGACCATGAGCGGCCAGGACAGGTACGCGGTGAAGCCGTAGAAGGTGACGAGCTCGCCAGCGGTGATCTCGCCGGCGATGGCCAGGCGCGCGGCGGCCCAGACGACGGCGGCCACGAACAGCCCGGGCAGGAGGACCTGCAGGCTCATGAGGATCGACTGGGTGCCGGCGACCTGGACACCGCGTCGGCGCAGCTCTTGCGAGGCCTGGCGGTAGCGGGCGGCGAAGACGTCCTCGCCGCCGATGCCGCGCAGGATCCGCAGGCCGGCGACGGTGTCCGTGGTGATCGTCGTGACCTCGGACTGGGCCTCGCGCTGGAGCGACTGGCGGGACTGGAGGGGCTTGATGACGAGTGTGACGATCCAGGCCGTCAGCGGCATCCCGATGATGACGATCGTGCCGAGCAGCGGGGAGGTGCGCAGCATGAGCACGGCGACGACGGTGAAGGAGATCGCGGCGCCGATGAGCGGGACCGCGCGCTGGAAGAAGGTGCCGATGGAGTCCGAGTCCGAGGCGACGATCGAGGAGACCTCCCCCGAGGAGGTCTGGCGGCCCAGGGCGGCGCCGGTGGCCGTGACCTGGCGGCCCACGAGGCGGTCGATGTCGAAGGAGGTGCGCAGGCGAACGAGGGCGCCGAAGTAGGACAGCATCGTGTCCCCGACGGCGTAGACGCAGAACAGGGCGAGCAGGCCCAGGGCGAGCGCCCAGATGTGGGGGGTGAGGCCGTGCTCGATGCCCGAGTCGAGCGCGGCGCCGAGGAACGCCGGAACGATCGCCTGGATGACGTTGGCGACGATGGAGGCCGCGCAGGCGACGGCGATGGGCGCGGCGGCGCGCCGCAGCAGCCAGGCGAGGACGGCGCGGGTGGAGTGCGTGGGCGGCGTGGCCAGCGGCGCGTCCGGCACGGGCAGGAATCGCATGATCCCCCGAGCCTATCTGTCGCGCTGTCCTCAACCCCCGCCCTCCCCTCTGAGCGAGACCGGGCGATCAGCACGGCGAGACCGGTTCGGAGTTGCCGGTCTCGTCAATCACTGTGATGCGTCAGGACGTCTGAGACAGTGTTTGTGTCGCAGATGTCCTGGAGTGGTCTGGGCGGGCCGGGGGAGGTGGCGGTGTTGGGTGCGCCTGGCACCGACGGCGGCGTTCTGCACCGGTGGCGACATTCTGGCTCTTCACATTTGAGGGTGTTGTCGGGGTCTGAATCCGCCTGCTTCTAGGAGGCTGCGGGTGGTGTAGTGGGTGAGGTTGCGGAAGCCCAGGGCGATGCCACGTAGGTGCTCTAGCCTGCCGCCCGTGGCCTCGGTGGGGCCGTTGGAGGTTCCTGGGCGATCGAAGTAGGCCAGGATGTCGTCGGTTCTCCTGGTCAGAGTCCTGCCCAGGGCGGCGACCTCGGCCACAGGGCCGGGGACTCCTTTCCCGATGGCCTCGATGAGCCCGGCCATGATGCGGCGCCCGGTGCGCCGGTCGGGGTGGCGGTAGGCGCTGATCGTCTTGTGGTAGACCGCCCAGGTGACCTCCACCTCGACATGCTCGTCACGCGCGAGCAGGGCCTCGAGGCGCTCGCGCTGCTTGACGGTGAGCAGATCGTTCCCGGTGCGCAGGGCTCTCCTGGCCGAGAAGAGCGGGTCGCCCGCCCTGCCCCGATGCCCGGTGGTGGCCTGCTGGACCCTCTGGCGGCACCGGTCCAGGGCGTCGGCGGCCAGGTGGACGACGTGGAAGGGGTCCATCACCGCCGTGGCGGTGGGCAGCTCCTCGCTGGCGGCGGTCTTGTATCCGGTGAACCCGTCCATCGCGGCGACTTCGATGCCTTGGCGCCATTGCTCGGGGCGCTCGGCGAGCCAGGCCTTCAGCGCGCTCTTGGAGCGGCCCTCGATCATATCCAGCAGCCTGGCCGCACCGGTGCCCTCCTTCACGGGGGTCAGGTCGATGATGACGGTGACGTATTTGTCGCCGCGCCGGGTGTGGCGCCAGACAGAGGGGGCGCCTCCCGCTTGAGAGCGAAGCGCGCGGGGGAATCGTCGACGCCGATCGCGGACACGCCCTCGAAGCGGGATGGGTCGTCGATCAGGGCGCGGCGCCCCTCGGCCAGGACAGCGGCGTTGGCGGTGGCCCATGACACCCCCAGGGCCTGGGCGATACGGCTCATGGACAGGCGCGCCACGACCAGGCCCTCCAGGCCCCAGCGCAGCGCGCGCCGCGACAGCCTCGCGCGGGGGCGGGCCGCAACGCTCATGTCCTGGCGCCACACATGGCCGCACCCCTGGCACCGGTAGCGGCGCACGGTGACCACCAAAGCGGTGGGCCTCCATCCCAGCGGCTCGTGGGCCAGGCGCCGCGTCACGGTGTCCCGGGGGCGCCCCTGGCAGCCGCAGCGATGGCACCAGTCATCGTCATTGACTATCCGGCAGGCGATCAGCGCCCGCCCGGCCTCCACCCGCTGTCCCACCGCCTCAAGGCCGAGCTCGTCAAGACCGCAGAAGACGGTCAGATCAGGACTGTCGAGGGTAGCGTGGTCCATGTCGGGGTCTTCCAGATGGGCAGCGTGACAACTCCCATCATCGGAAGGCCCCGACCCCATCCCGCCAGCGCCACGCCGACACCCCCGACTACACCCTCAACTACGAAGAGCCGATAAAGATCAATTTCTACCACTACATTGATTGACCACATTTTGAGACAGGACACCACACCAGCATCCTTGGGGACGCACACTCACTTGACGGCAGCCGCTACATGCTCTGAGTTTTTCTACTACATTGACAGGCGCCACTTGTGTTACCTCACTAATTACAGGGATTGCCCCTATGCCTCACGCGCATTACCACACATCAGCCCCCTTCGGTAGGTCTTACTTCTCAGTCTTAACACTCAGACTGGTCGATTACGCCGCGGTCTCACTAGCCTCGGTTCCGCCAAGCAAATGCGAGCCAGGGCAGCGCCGGCGCCTGCGCGCAACGATGCGTCTACCACTCGTTTTGCTTTCCTCTCCGAATCCCGAACGTTGAGTTAGGAACCCCCGAGATGGTATATGAGCAGACTGTCGCCGTGGTCGATTACTACCAGGAACTGAACCTGGACAAGGACGATGCCACCCCTGACATTCAGGTGCAGTTGAATAAGATTCGCATGCAGTGGCGGCAACGCGCGTCACTGAACGGCAGTCGCGGCGAAGAGGCGAGAGCAAAGCTCAAGATGATTGAGAACGCCTCGAACGTGTTCTCAAACGAAGACTCGCGCGATGCATACGACCGCTCTCTGCGAGCACTGCCTGAAGTGGCTGAGCAGGATATCGACTGGATCGGCCGAGCTTGGACGTACTACTTCGCTGACGACCCCGGAGCGGCCAGCGTTGCGGCGCGTAAAGCACGGAGCGAGCATGGCGATGATCCAAACGCTCACGTGATCTCCGCGTGGATCGAGCTAGCGGAAGAAAACTGGCGAGAAGCAAAAGGCTATGCAGATGAGGCCTATGTTCTTGATGAGCTCGGCGAAGACACCGTCGACGTATATCGCGTGCGTGGCGTCACATTCTACTTTACGAAGAAGTACGAAAAAGGCATTGAGTGCTTCCAGCGCGCCCTGACCAAGGCGCCACGCGAAATGGTTCCTGACATCGCATTCCGTATGGCCGCCTGCTACATCATGATGGAGCAGTATACGCGGGCAATAGACATCTGTGTTGAGGGACTCAAAGCAGATGCCGAGATGGGCCCTGACACCTGTGACGCCGTCACTCACTACTGCTGCGTCGCCCTTGAAGAGCACTGCTTCGACGCAAATGAGCTCGAGAAGTCGAAGAATTGGTTCCGCAACATGCGAGACAAGTTCATCGGACTTAACGTGCCCCAGCATCTCACGGCAACCATCATCAAGTTCATCGACCTCTACATCAAGCGCATTGAGCTACTGCAGGTTCCACCCGCCGACCCGAACCGGGTCCCTGATTTCCCACTCAAAGCAATCGGGATCGCCGTTCTTGGCATCATCGCATTCATCTCATACCCCCACATCGTGACATTGCTATTCTTTGCGGCGCCAACCGCTTGGGTTGTATTCTTTTTTGTCCGCCACGCCGAGTACAAACGCATGAAGGATGCCTACGACCGCTCAGTCGTTGAGCACCAAAAAGTGCAGGCTGAGCTCCGAGCCATCCTGGACATCCTGAAGAAGCGATCCTAGGGTCACATCCTTCTAATCGCGATTGGATCAACGATGCAAAGTCAGGTAGCCGACGCAATTTCTCTTGGCAATGACATCCTAGGCTTCATCGGGCGGAGCAACATATGGGTCGAGGATTCCTTGGTGAATCGTGACTCGGTGCGGTTCACCCAGTTTCTCATGGCCAAAGCGCTGGAGGAGACTGCGCCAGGGCAGTTGGAGGTGCTCGTCTTCGATGATGCGCTCAAGGGTATGGCAGCGCCGTTCCAGGAGGTCAACAGCGGTGGGGAGAAGATCCTGCGCCACATCAACGACACGCAGGAGCTCACCGAGACCATCCACCACCTGCACGAGCACATCCAGGCAGTCCTGAACGTCATCCAGGGCCGCACGGAGAGCCTGCTGGACTTCCGTCAGCAGCTCTCACCCAAGGTAGAGGGCTTCAAGCTGGTCGTCCTGTCCACTGACTATGAGCTGCTTAGTGATGAGATCAAGGACAAGCTCACCGTCCTGTTCAAGGCCGGCCCCGCCGCTGGCGTCACCTTCCTCATCCACTCCATGACGTTGGGGGTCAACGAGCTTGTTCTTGGCCTGAGCCAACAGTGCCAGGTCGACGGAAGCACGGTTCTAGACGAACGCAGTGGCGTACGGGGCCGCTTCGACCCACTGAGCGCTGACGAGCTGATCGCGGTCAGTCGCCACGTGGCGTCCGCTGTCGCGTCGGCACAGGTGGAGCCAGTGGCCTTCAGCGAGGTGCAGCCCCTGGATGCCCCCTGGTCGCAGTCCAGCCGTGACGGCATCAGCTTTGCAGTGGGCACCTACGGGATGTCCACCATCGAGGTCACCCTGGGCGACGAGCTCAACCAGCGCCACAACGCCCTGATCACCGGCGCGGTCGGGCAGGGCAAGTCCAACCTCATCTCGGTGGTTGTGCACTCCCTGTGCCAGCGCTACTCCCCCAGCGAGGTCGAGTTCTACATGCTCGACTTCAAGGAAGGTGTCACCCTCCAGGCCTTCGCCCCAGACCCGCACACTGGCTCGTTCCTGCCGCACGCCCGTGTGCTGGGGCTGGACGCCGATCGGGAGTACGGCGTCAACGTCCTGCGCTACCTCTTCGCCATCTACCGCCAGCGTATGGCTACGTTCAAGGCATCCGGCGTGCAGAACATCCGTCAGTACCGCTTGGCTGATCCTGAGGCCGTCATGCCCCGCATTGTGGTGGTCATCGACGAGTTCCAAATGCTCTTCGGCGAGGATGACGACACCGCCGAGAGCGCGGTCGACTTGCTGGTGAAGGGTGCCCGGTTGTTCCGTGCCTGCGGCATCCACTTCATCCTGGCCTCCCAGACGATCAGCAGCGGCTACCTCCTGGGTGGCACCGCAGGCGAAGGGCTCTTCGGCCAAGTGCCGGTGCGCATCGCACTGAAGAACTCCCTGGCGGAGTCCCACGCCACACTGGGGTTCAAGAACGACGCTGCCAGCCACCTGCGCTCCAGAGAGGCCATCGTCAACCTCGACTACGGCGAACTGTCCTCCAACCGCAAGACCACCATCGCCTACGCCGACGAAGCCATCCTGGCCGAGCTGCGCACCGCCTGGTGGCAGCAGGCCCGAGACACCGTTGCCCCACCAGAGGTCTTCGAGGGTGAACGCCGCCTCAGCCTGCACGACGACGCACGCGTCCTGCCGTCGCTCCACGCCGGCCAGGCGATGCTCGGCAGACGCATCAGCGTCGGTGCCGCACCACTCACAGTCGACTTCACGACCGACGTCGGCCGCAACCTTGCTCTCCTCGGCACCGGCCCAGGCCACGCCGTCCTGCTCAACGCCGCGCTGTCTCTGCTGCACAGCACACCCACTGCCGAGCTCATTCTTCTCGACCTGATCGGCGACTGGCACTCGCCAGCTCGTGACGCTGTGCGCGCTGCCTTCGAGCGGCAGCTCACCAAGATTGGCGCCACCTACCGCGTTGTCGACAAGCACCAGGCCGACGCCCTCATCGACGAGCTGGCTGAGCAGGTCGCTGACCGCGCCGACGACGCCAGTGCCCCGCCGGTCTATGTCATCGGGTTTGGCCTGGAGCGGTGGCGCAGCGATAGCGACGACGTGCAAGAACTAGCTAAGTCCGCCCCTACCGTAGGAATCCATCTTCTGGGCTGGTGGACAAAACTCGACTCCTTCAAGGAAGTTATGGGTTTCGACGGAGATGCATCCTTCGACGTCCGCATCGCCATGCACCTCGATTCAGCATCAGCATGCGACATCTTCAAAGAACCACTCCTGGCCTGGACACCACAAGACAACCGCGCCCTTGTTTGGGACAGCGCAGTGATGAGTACGCCGCAAGGCGTCATCCCGTACACCGTCACCCCCTCGATGAATTGACCATCATACAAAGCCTGAGCAAGGAGACTCTACGATCATGGCACTGTCCGAAATAATTTCAACCATCGAAGATATCAAACGCGACATCCAAAACCAGCAAAAGCAGATCAGCCTATTCAAGAAAAGCAACCAAAACAACATCAGCCGCGTCCAGGCCGAACTCAAAGGGGGCCGCAACAACCACGACAAGAACATGCTTAAGGCCCTGACAGATGCCGCGAACAGCCTCAAGAAAGCAGAGACCGCTCTCCAGCAAGCCGAAAAAAGCGCCACACAAGCTGCCCGAATCTAAATAGCTCACACTCCGAGGAATAGACGATGCAGAACTTAGCCGAGGTCATCACAGCCGTCCAACAGATCGCAGACGACGCCAGCAAACTCGGACAGGGTGCTAACTCGACGGCAGAAACGCTACGCAAAAAAGCGCAGAAGCTGAGCATGGTTTCCAAACCATCAAAGAGCGGCGCAGCTGCCGCCCAGCAAGTTAGCAGCGCCGCCAAATCTCTCGCCAACTGCAGTATGGCCATGTCCGCGCTACAGAAGGCTGCAGGTGATTTCATCAAAGACGCTAGCAAATAACAAGGCAACGCCAATGTCCGCAATAACGAAACGAGCCTGGCGACGACATCGCAAAGCCGCCCGCGAGTCACTTAAAGCCGCCATATTACTTACACAAGCAATCAAAAAGGATGCCGTCGACAACGCACAGCAAATTCGGAAGTCCGTAGGAAGTCATCAGCAAGGAAGCGAACTGGCTAACACACTTTTAGAAATTAATACATGTATTTCATCTTGCAGAAAGTATCTAGAAGTGGCGCTCACTAATACTGAAGATATACCAATACATCCACCCGAAACACCCGAAACACCCAAAACGACTAAGTAAGTTTCACCATGCGTCAAAGTCTTGAAAACGTGCTCAGAAATCTGCGAAACGTACAAGCGAAAGTAGGTCATTCTGGTGGAATCCAGTCGAAACTACGCACATTAGAGCGAACCGTAACAACCGCATCCATTGCTTTATCTCAGATTGACGAGAAGCACGCTCACACGGCGTTAAGTCAAACTCAAAGAGCTGGAGAAGCAAACAGACACGCTTTGTATGGTCTTCTTCCAGGATACTTCGACGCCAACGATCGACTCAAACAGAAAATACTTGGCAACTCGGACGACAATATCAATACAGAAACGGACGACTCTCAAATCTTCGGTGCCGGTTCTGACAGTCACTCACGGGGCACGCCTGCATCGAACGACACGATTCGGAGTTACGGTGATAGAAGCATAGTCCCTAGGTCGTATGAAAAATATTTGGATTGGCAAGAATTTGTTTACATTCCATCAACTTATGGAATAAAACTACATAAGCTAGAACGCCTAGACATTATCGATAAAATAGAGTGGTGGAATAATAATGGCAAGAAGTATTACGATAAGGAAATTAAGCGAAAAATATTTCACACATACTATCATCATATAATCGACAGACATGGCGAAGAAATTGCAGAATCCGCGGGACTAGATGACCTGGAAGACATTCCAAAGTACCTTAAAGCGTTGGCAAATTCTCAAGACAGCGAGAGATGTGTGCAATTTATACAAAACGAGACAGATGTGATAAAATTGGACAAAGTGACGAGAGTATGCCTTGTTCTAAAAAAGACTTCGAACGGAGAATCGACTCCTATCACTGCATTCAAGGCCAATAGAGGTAAATGGGTTAAGATAAAGAAAAAGGACATCTATATGCCGTACACAAAGTTTAAGTTTCATGCAAAACAATGGAGGTAAAAATGCCAAGTATACTATATCAAAAATGGACAAGCGAATATGGACTCACTCCCGATGAATGGTTCAAAAACACTGTGGTTAAATCTAAGGACTCGTGCGACGATCCTGTCTACCAAGAAGTGCTACAACTGTTCACCTTAGCCTATGGAGCAAGTTACTTTTCAGTACTTGAGTACGAAAAAGGTGAACCGATGGCACGTGAGCATTATATCGATGCACTATCGTACTGCCTGGAGTATAAAGAACGGACTGAACGCCTAAATGACAATGTAGCACCCCAAGCTCCCGACGCCTTCGATGCACAGTCATTGCGCGACGGCGCAGACATCATTGTCGAAATTCTGAAACCTACAATCAATACAGAATTTTGCCGAGATGCTGTTCGTCATACGATGGAGTATGCCACCGAAACAGCACTTCCTCGCCTTGCCAAGGATATGAGTCAAGATTCAGTCGAATGGCTTCGTGAAGACTACGAGTGGTTCCATTACAATAGCTACTCTGATGAGTTCGATCGTGTACATAACGTGCTTGCAACACTCGAGTGGTTTGTCGACAAAGGACTGCTAACAGACACCGAGCAAATACAGCAGCTGCAAGACTACCGCACACAGCTCGCGGCTTTTGATGAACAGATACGTCCTTTGCTGCCCCGACTCCGGGGTTTGCAATTTGACGGTTTTCAACTTGACGAGTTGGCCTCCGAACGGTGTTGGTGGCTTCACTAACGTCTTCATGTATTCATGGTTAAACGACCAGAATCAACCTTGTTGGTGACATACCAAAACTAACTGTTTTCTAGAATTAGCCAGTTGCTCTTCTCACTAATTACACAAACCATAAGGAATTCACTATCGTGTTCGATTTGCAGAACATCAACTTCTATCAAGAACTTGAACTAGGGCAAGATGAGAGCACGGAAGAACTGCACAGAAAAGCGACTCACGTCGCACGTCAATGGCGGCAACGTGCCTCATTGAGCGGCCGCAATGGGCAAGAAGTGGTCGAGAAGCTAAAGATAGCTAACGCGGCCATCGAAGTATTTCGCGATGACGAAACCCGTCAAAACTACGATGCGATGCTCATTTTCGCACCAGCAGCGGACTCCCAAGAAATTGACTGGATTGACGAAGCGTGGAAGTACTACTTCGCAGATGACTATGACGCCGCTCGCGCTGCCGCGCAGCAGGCACGCAGTTTCGATGACAGAAATCCTCGTAGTTATGTGATCTCGGCGCAGATCGAAACTTTCCATGGCGACGCAAAGCAAGCTCTTGAGTATGCTAATCAGGCATACATTCTAGATCTCGATCAGGAGAATGTGATTGATGTTAGTCAAGCACGGGGAGACGCGTTTCTCATCCTCAATGAGAACGAAAAGGCGCTCAATAACTATCGTCGTGCACTCGACGTAGCAACGGATTCATACTTTCCCATCGTCGTGTGGTCAGCTGCCTGGGCATACATCAAAATGCGGAGATACGATGAAGCCGTCGAACTATGCTTAACCGCTTTTGGGAAGGATCCAGATAACGAGGCTTATTCATAGGGGTGTTTAGGGTGTTTTGTTGGTAATAGCGTGTCGCTAAGCAGGGTGGCGGCTTGCTCTTGAGAGAATCTTTGGTGCTT
>ERZ773263.2339-NODE-2339-length-10388-cov-15.379754_pt1 | contig 10388 bp, 6 predicted proteins | sample MGYA00511076_ERZ773263 | MGnify/ENA primary metagenome ERZ773263 (study PRJEB29015, sample SAMEA2738155) | human oral metagenome | biome: human oral; feature: human-associated habitat; material: saliva | place: China | collected 2195 ... | reverse complement strand
CAAGTAATCACAGCAGCATCTGATGGAGCTATAGCAGCACAAAGTGCTTATAGCTTTGTAGAAGGCTTAGAATAATAAAAAAAGGGGTGACTCAACAAATTTCGATTTCTTAAAAATCACGATTTTTGAGTTACTCCCTTTTTCTGAATAAGAACTGTGAATTGTAGTTAAATCCACAGTTCTTATTTTATTTAATTTTATCCTTTAAAATCAAATATACTCTTGCGTTTAGAAAAATCAAATTTAATATAATTATTTTTATTAATAACTTTTTCTTTAAATTGATCTACAGGAATATTTTCAATCTTATCAACCGGGTAGTGTCTCTCATATTCTTTAGGGTTAACTTCAGCATCAAAACTGAAATCATCAGTTTTTTCAAGAGCAGTTCCATCTTTAATTAACTTATAGAATGTATAACCGTGAACTTTAGCACCACCTGAACCATAAACATGAAAAGCTTTATCTTTGGTAATAGTTAGTGTAGTTCTTTCACCATTTACAAATTCAGGTGTAATGCGAACTACTTTATTATTCTTATCAAGAGTATAGACATCCATTGGACTATATTCATTCGGTTTGTCTTTACTAGCTTCTGTAAATAGTAACAGTTCATCCTTTCCATCACCATTGATATCGAAGAAACCATAGTTTAAAAAGTTTTTCCCAACTTGTTTTTCTCCGAAAACTTTATAGTTTGATATAGCTACAGGATTTATATCTTGTTTATCAGATTTACCTTTGTTAATAGCATCTTGATAATCTTTTAAAACACTGGCATAGGCTTTTTCATAATTATCAGGCTTTTTATTTTCGTTGTTATTAGCATTATTTTTGTTGTTATTTTTGTCACCTTCAGTTTTTTCTCCGAAGTTTTTCACTGATTTCCAATTTTCACCATCGAATTTCAGTATTTCAGGTAGAGGGAAAGTGCTGTTAAATGAATTTTTAGAATCATATTCTTTTCCAGTAGTTATATCTTTATACTTACTATTATCAACGTCTAAACCGGTGAACGTAATTACATTAGTTTTTTTAAGTTTATTTCCATCTTTAGAGAATTTTAAGAAATTGTATTCTCCCGTATCTTTATCGAATTTTCTAATTCTAATTGTTTTATCTTTGAACACTGCAGAACCAGAGTTGTTATTAGAACCATCAACTCCAAGTTTATCTAGTATAGTTCTATCGATTGTTTCTGGATTAAATAATCTAATTATCTTATTATTTTTATCAAATGTGTACATATCAATAGGGTTATTAGGTTTATCATTTCTTGCAATTAAAAGCTCTTTTCTTCCATTACCATCAATATCGTAAAATACATATTTTATGTAATCATCATTTTTCTTCTCTTTTATAGCAGCTTTTAAAGCTTCAGCATTAATAGATTTATCAGCACTATCTGGATTGTTAATAGCCGCTTTATATTTTTGAATAATTGATCCATAAACTTCATTTTCATCAATAATTATAGTTTTTGATTTTTTAGAATAATAATAGTAACCACCACCAGCTAATAATACAATTGCAAGTAAAGTAGATAAAGCTGCTATTAATTTTTTCTTAGATTTTTTTTCTTTCTTAGGAGAAAGGGCATCTTCTGATTTATTATTTTTAATAGGTGGCACAGGAGGAACTGTTTCAAAAATACCTTTATCATTATTTTGTCCATTATAATGTTCAGCTTGAACCTTATTGTTATTTAAATTATTATTTATAGGTTGTACAGTAACGTTGTTTCTCTCATCAATGAATACTTGTTCATTATTTTGATTAGTAAAGTGTGTGTTATTTTCAAAATCATGGGTACTATTTGGGTGTGAATCATTAAAATTTTGTTTCTCATAATTACCTTGATTATGTGACTGAGAGACAAACGTCCTTCCATTCTCAAAACTTTGTTCATTATAATTATTTTGAAGAGTCTGAGGATTATAGTTTGCGTTATTATAGTTATTTTGCGAATAATCTTGTGTATAATTCTCATAATTTTGATTATAGTTGTTTTCACCATAACCAAAATTTTGATTATGTTGTGAATAGTTATCATAGTTTTGATTGTAATTTTGGTTATTAAAACTATAATCTTGACCTTGATTATAGTTGTTATAATATGTATTATCATAACTTCCGTATCGCTCGTCTTGACTATAGTTATTATTATTTAATTCATTATTATAATTGTTGTAATTCTGGTTAGTATTATAGTCCTGGTCATAATTATAGTAATTTTCATTGTTATAATTATTTATAGTATTATTCTGTGCATTATACTCGGAATAACCTTCATAATTATTATAATATTGATTATTATTTTGATAAAATTCTTCGGTATTTTGTTCACCATTATAATAATTATTTGGATAATCGTTATTTTGATTAACCTTATTATTAGGGGAATTATTATTATCTTTTGTCATAAACATTTCTCCTTAATATCTTATAATTAATATTATAAAAAGTTTTCTAAAGAAAATCAAGATTGGGGTAGTAATATGATAGAAATAATATAAGATAAAATTCTAGTAGAAAACTTTTTATCTTTAGTTATTATCTAAAAACATTTAGCCATATATAAAAAACCACTGAGTCATAAAACTCAGTGGTAAATTTTTTAATTTTAAGATGACTTAAAATAATTATTTGTTGTTGTATTTTTTAGCTAAGTAAGGCATTATTAAACCTAAAGAAAGTAGAACGATTGGCGTTACAATGTTCATAACTGTTTGGAAAGTACTTTCTGGAGTGTACATACCAGAGATACAAGCAAAAGCAGTTAAGAAGAAACACCAAGCTCCAAGTCCCATCCCTACAAATTTATTTTTAACAAATTTGTACTCTGATTGGAATTTCTCAGCAGATTTTTTCAAGAAGATATATGCTGCGAATACCCATAGATAACGTAATGGCATTGTAACAGCGTTAAGTTTAACTAACCATCTGAATAAATCATTAACTTCTTTAATTCCAAACATTGGGATAATTAGTAAGATAGAAACGATAACCCCAACAAGTTTTAATCCGTTAACGTATACGTCGTTTTCGTTCTTAACTAATAATTTCTTAGGAATGTATTTCTCGTCAGCACTACTTAATAACATACGTAGTGGAGCATCGATAGAAATAATAACAACAGAAACTTGTCCGATTAAATCGACAATTGCATAGATAACTAAGAATAAGTTACCTACACCGTAGTAGTTACCTAAAGTTTGGAAAGCGTAGTAAGTTCCGTTTGTAAGTAAGTCTTTAGGAATATTGTTTGTATCAAACATTAAAGCAAGGGCAAAAGTCCCAAGAATCGCAGTTGTACAAACCATAACTACTAGAGCAATCATTCCACGAGGAAAGTCTTTTGAAGGGTTTTTCATCTTATTAACATAAGGTGAAATCTTCTCACAACCACCTACCGCGAATACTAAAATCGCAATAGATGTAATATACTTAACATCAAATGTTGGCATAAATGTATCTAATGACCAATCGATGTCAAATGTTTTAGCACCAGTAATAGATGGAGCTGTAATAGCCATAACTACAAATAATAATGACATAACAAACATTGAAGAACCGGCTAACATCGCCATTTTCTTAATTAAGTTAACTCCACGAGCAGCTAAGAATAAAGCCACTAAGAAGATAACTAAAGAAGCGATTTGCAAGTATGTGATATCCATTTTACTAATACGGTTATCACGGAATACAGTCCAACTAAATGCTGCGATAATACGAGATGGTTTTTGAGAAATATAAGGCATGTGAACTACCCACATTGTCCATCCAGTATAATAAGCAAGTAGTTTACCATGTGTAGAACTAATCCAAGAACTTACACCACCACCGGCATTTTTAAAAGTAGATCCTAGCTCACCAACGATTAATGAATACGGAATAAAGTAAATTACGAAAATTAAAACCCAAGAAACTATAGACTTTAATCCACCGAATTCAGAGTATCCATTAACGACATTCCCGAACGCCCATACAGTTGAGAATGCCATGAAGGCTAGGGTGTACCAAAATATTTTTTTTGCATCCCTCTCCATTGAGAACCTCCTAAAATATAAAATATACTAATAACTGCAAAATTGCATTACTAAAATACTAGCACAGACTACGTAATTATTCAAGTGAAAATAAAATAAATTAAACTAAAATTTTTTTATTTGAGAATATAATACTATTTTATAGAATATATATAAAATCATGGTGTTCAATAATTACTCAAATACATCAGTAAATTTTAAAATTGACAACGATTTAAAATGTAAATTTACATTATAGAAATATATTAGTATTATCATGATATTTTAAAGTATATATAAAGTTGATAATAAAGGACAACACTTGAATTACAAGAAGTTTTGAATTATAATAACAGGTGTAAAAGAAAGTTTAAAAAAATGATGAGGGGTGATAAATGGGTGAGAAAAAAACATAGAACATTAACTAGGTTAATGTTGATAATGACGGGTTTGGTAGTCATTTCATTGTTAGTAACTTCATTTTTTGTTACGGAATATATAAAAAAACGGGAAGATGAGGTTATTCGTCAAAAAATATATTCAACTGCAAAGGTAGTAGCTAATGATAAAGGTGTTATAGATGATGTAAAACATCATAGGAGAACCAAAGAAATTCAAGATTATGCCAATAGAGTATTGGAAGAAACAGGAACTGACTTTGTAGTTATCACGGATGATACTTTTACAAGATATAGTCATCCAATAAATGAATTTGTCGGTGAAAAATTTTCAAATATAGAAGATATAAGTTCGACATTCGATTCTGGGGATCACTATAGTAAGCAAAGTGGTGTTTTAGGAGATGGACTTAGATTTTTCACAACGATAAAAGATGAAAATGGTGAAAATATTGGTGTTGTGTGTGTAGGTTATACTAAAGAAACAGTAAAAAAACAAGTATTACATTCACAAGAAAAAATATTATTTGCATTATTGATAGGTATTGCAGTTGCAATTACGTTAGCAGTAGTGTATAATAGACGACTTAAGCGTATATTGTTAAACTATGAACCAGAAGAAATAGCATACAATTATATTGAAAAAAATCTTATATCCGATCATGTTTCCGAAGGAATTATAGCGATAAATATAGATAAAAAAGTTATCGTTAAGAATAGTAGTGCTAACCAAATATTGGATAAAGCTGGCTATTCTAAAGTTAAAAAAGGCCAAAAGATTCCGGATAAAATGTACGATATTTTCTTCAAGAGTACAATTGAAGAAAATCTTCAAAGTAGAGATGAAGTGATAGTTCTAAATCACATCGAAGTGCTAGTTAATAGAAATGCAATCTATCAAAATGGTAAGCTTTATGGTGCTGTAGTTACACTACGTGACCAAAGTGAAATGAAAAAATTAATCACAGAATTAAGTGGTACAGAAAAATATAATGATAGTCTTAGAGAACAGAGTCATCATTTCATGAATAAACTGCATGTATTGCACGGTTTAATTGAGATGAAGTCTTATGATGAAGTTGAAAAATTCATCAGTTATCTAAAAGATGACTATCATGATAAAATCGGATATATGTCTGAAAGTATTAAAGTACCAGCAATAGCAGGTTTTTTACTTGCGAAAGTTAGAGAAGCTAAACAAAAAAATATATCGTTATTAATTGATCCAGATTCAATGATTCTAAATCAAGAAGGTTTAGATGAACTCTTTAATGAACTTTTAATTATTCTAGGAGTACTTATAGACAACTCAATGGAATCTATAGGTGAAAAAGAAGATGGAAAAATTGTTGTTTACTTATACCTAAATACCGATGAAAATATACTATTATGTAGTGTGTATGATAATGGCTGTGGAATTAGTAAGGATATACTGGAGAATGTATTTGAAAGAGGATATTCAACTAAAGGGGAAAACAGAGGATACGGACTAGATGCCGTTGACACAATTGTGAAAAAATATAATGGTTTAATAGATGTGGAAAGTGAAGTAGGCAAAACAAAATTTACAATTGAGATACCAATCGAGGAGGAATAAAAAGTGAGAGTATTAATAATAGAAGACGATCCAATGGTAGCGATGATACACACAGAGTATTTTAAGAAGAAAGAACTAACTGATGACTTAAGTCATGTTACATCAATGGAAGCTGCGAGAGAATTTTTAGAAAACAATGATGTTGATTTAATAGTTTTAGACAATTATTTAATTGATGGACAAGGAATTGAATACTTACCAGAATTAAAAGGATATCCAATCATTATGATAACAGCAGCGAATGATGTTCAAACAGTAGAAGCTGCATTGTCTAATGGAGTAGTAGATTACTTAGTAAAACCATTTACTTATGAGAGATTTGCGCAAGCGATTGATAAAGTTCAAGACTATGTGAAATTATTATCAAAAGAAAAAATTAACCAAGATTTAATCGATGATTACTTAAATTCTGGTAGAGTAGAAGAAGAGGAAGATAATTTACCTAAAGGACTATCAAGAATCACGTTGAAGAAAGTACTAGAGGCTATAAAAGAGCACAATAGTGGATTTACTACTCAACAAATAGCAGATAAGTTAGATATTTCTAGAATAACTATTAGAAAATATTTAAATCACTTAGTTAATATAAACATACTTAGTGAAGATGCTGAATACTATACATCAGGAAGACCAGTGTCAGTATTTACAGTTGAATCTGAAAGTAGATTAGAAAAATTATTATAATTTGTAATAAAGAGAAAACCTTCAAAACTTTAATTGTTTTGAAGGTTTTTTTAACGAAATAATAAAATTAAGAGAAGATATTAATCATTAATTTTGTATGTACCTTTTTTATACTTATCAGTATTTTTATACTCTTCTATAGTTTTATTAATTCTATCCATATCTTCTTTTTTGAATTTTTCTTGGATTTCTTTGTAAGTTACTTTTTTGAATAATTTAAAATCACGTTGACCAACTGGTTTATCGTAATCTATAATTTTTATTTCGATACCGTCATCGACTCTTTTTACTAATATACTACTACCTAAAGTTCCGAAGTCTGTAACATAAGCACCATTTTGTTCTTGCATACTAAAGAAAGTATCCGGTTTTAAAGTTTCGACTTTAGGATCAGTAGACTGATTTACATATGCTCGTCCAATTAATGCTAATTGTGAATTAGTAAATTCTGGCTTTTTATTTGCATCGTCTTTTTTATCTTCTGTATTTTCTTGTTTGTTTTCATTGTATGTATAAACAGTTTTACGTGCTGATTTAGGTATTTCAAGTTTTTCATTTGACTGTGGACGATTTTTTAAGAACTCTTCTTTAGAACTGTATTGGTTATTTGATACAGTATCTTTGAACTTCCCATCTTTCTTTTCTTTATCAGATAGATTTACATCATGAATTTTGTCATACTTGTCTTTTTTATCATTTAATTTATAAACGACATATCTGTCAGTATCTTTTTCTTGAGTGTGAATCCAAATAGTTTGGTTTTTATAGAATACAGCACGTGGAATATCACTATCAGATTGAGCTTGATAAAGTACCCTAATATTGTTAGAGTCATATGAATAAACTGCAACAGGACTATTAGGTTTATTTTCTTCAGTAATAAATAATTCATTTGTACCATTTCCATCGATATCATAATAATTAAATTGTAGGAAATTCTTATCTTTTCCATTATCATTATAATTTTTAATAGCATATTTATTTACTTCAGAATCATTATCTGAATAACCTTTATCCATTGCTTTTTTATATTTTTCAAGAACCGGAGCGTAAGATTCTTCATCAGATTTCTTTTTACTGAAAGAGAAGATACTAGAGATAGATTTATTTGTAGATTTTGAATAATAATATAAACCACCACCACTAATTAGTACCAGACCAAGAACAGTTGAGATTATTGGAACGAGTTTTGAACGTTTTTTCTTATTTGGGTTAAAATTATTAATATCAGCCCCTTGAGTATTAGCGTTCATGTTAGGGTTTTGGTTCGTATTATTGAAGTTTGGTTGCTGTTGGTTAAACCCTTGTTGATTTATATTATTGTAGTTTTGATGCTGTTGATTAAACTCTTGTTGGTTTATATTATCGTAATTTTGATATTGCTGATTAAAACTTTGTTGGTTCGTATTACCGTAGTTATGAACTTGAGGATTAGCACCTTGATGATTAACTTTACCGTAGTTTTGATCCTGAGGATTAGTACCTTGCAGATTTGCATCTCTATAATTCTGGTATTGTTGGTTAATTGTATTATTATAATTTTGATACTGTTGATTTAAGTTCTGTTGGTTTGAATTACTATAGTTTTGATATTGCTGATTAGGGTTATTATAATTTTGATACTGTTGGTTATATCCTTGCTGATTTGCATTAGCATAATTCGGATTTTCTTGATTGTAGTACTGTTGATTATTATAATTTTGATATGGGTGTCCAGTATATTGTTGGTTTCGAAGATTAGCATTGTAATTTTGCTGTTCATTATAATTATTGTAGTTTTGATATTGCTGATTTAAACCTTGTTGATTCTCGTAGTTTTCAGAATTTTGATTGTTGTAATTCTGCTGGTTATTTAAGCTATCTTGATTATAGTTATCATAATTATGATTAGGGTAGTTTTGATTTTTCCCTTGATTATATTTTTTATTCATAAATTTTCTCCTCTATTTATTTCATCTTATATATTACTTTGCTTATATTATAGACTAAATTATATATTTTTTCAAAAAGTTATAAAAAATCCCCAACACCAAAATATTGGAGTTAGGGAAGGAGTATTATACTCTATATTTATGTTCTTCGTAGTTTCTAGTTTTTTTATACTCTTCTATAGTTTTATTAATTTTATCCATATCTTCTTTTTTGAAAGTTTCTTGGATTTCTTTGTAAGTTAAGTTTTTTATAACTTTCAGTTTGTGATTAGTTGAAGAATAATCAGGTATTTTTATTTCTATACCATCAGACTTTTTCTCTACAATAACAACAGTTGCCTTACTACCAAAATCAGAAGTGATAGTATCATCATCACCACGGATAGAGAATTTAGTATCATATTTCAAAGTTCCTACTTGAGGATCAGTGCCACCAGCTATAATAGCACGTCCTATTAAAGCAAGCTGTAAGTTATTGTATTCAGGTGTTTCAGTGACTTTTTCACTATCCTTTTTCTCTTCACTTTGTTTGTCCACTTTATTATTATAATTATAAAGTGATTTAAATTCAATTTTTGATAAATCTATTTTATCATTAGATAGGGGATACTTGTTAAAGAAATCCTCTTTAGAAGCGAAGTCTTCTTTAGTAACGATATCTCTATATTTTCCATTAAGATCACTATATTTTCCAAAGTCAATATCATGAGTTATTTCATATCTGATTCCATTATCTTTGATTTTATATGTAGTAATTCTATCAGTAAAATTTTCATTTTCATTAACAACCATAGTCTTATCTTTATAAAAAGTCGCTACAGGTTGACTACTTCTTGAATTTGTTTTGTATAGTACGTTAAGTTTATTCTGTTTATCAATATTGTAGATAGCTATAGGACTCACTAAATTACTATTTTCGAAAATTAACATTTCGTCTTGTCCATCTTTATCCATATCAAAGTACGCAAATTTTAGATAATCCTTATTCTTACCTGTAAAATTATAACGCTCAATAGCATAGTTATTAAGTTCGTAATCAAACTTAGTTTCACCAGTATCCATTGCTTCTCTATATTTTTTTATTATAGGTGAATATAATTCATTATCTTTTGAAATTTTGCTATTAGAATTGTAAAAATAGAATCCACCACCAGCGAGAAGGACAACACCAAGAACACTTGCAATTATTGGTATTAGTTTTGAACGTTTCTTCCTAGCGGGAATATTATTCATATTATATCCCTGAGAATTACTTTGATAATATCCTTGATTATTATAATTTTGATTGTAATATCCTTGATTTCCAGCGTTATTGTAGTTTTGATACTGTTGATTGTAGTTCTGCTGACTATTATTAGGATATTGTTGATTGAAATTTTGCTGATTGTTACTATTTTCGTAATTTGAATAATGTTGATTATCTGAATTACGATTATTTTGATTATTATTGTTATTCATAAAACTCTCCTAAAAATATCTTTCATAAATATTATAAAATAAAACTTAATAATTTTAAAGAATAAATAAAAACTCTTAATCCCTTATGTGTACAAGGAATTAAGAGTTTTATTATTTTATTTTGTAACTACGAATGAATACCATCCGTTATCAGAAGTTTCCTCTACAAGTTTGAAACCACGTTCTAACATTTTCTCAAGAAGCTCGTCTTTTTTCTCTTCGATAATACCAGAAGTGATGTAGTAACCACCATCTTCTAATAAGTTATACGCATCATCAATCATAAGCTCGA
>ERZ773263.2333-NODE-2333-length-10404-cov-5.790608_pt1 | contig 10404 bp, 14 predicted proteins | sample MGYA00511076_ERZ773263 | MGnify/ENA primary metagenome ERZ773263 (study PRJEB29015, sample SAMEA2738155) | human oral metagenome | biome: human oral; feature: human-associated habitat; material: saliva | place: China | collected 2195 ... | reverse complement strand
CACCCGAAACATCAGGTCGTCTATGGGCCTCAGCTCGCCCATGTCCCGCCTCGCCGCGACATGTGCCTCTCCCCTCGCCGTCGCCTTCTCCTGCCCTCATCATAGCACAGGACAGCATTGATTAGAACGTATGTTTTTCTTATTTCGGAATCTTCGGTCGGGGAGGCGCAGAAAGACCCATCCCACAACCCGTGGGCAATGCCTATACCGACCGGACCACGCAGCCATTCGAGGACTCCCACAACTGGGCTGCCCCGCTCCTGAAGAATGACAGATGTGCCGCGAGGGTACACGCAGGAAGTGTTTCGTCATGTACCGGGAAGACCTCGTTCAGGCCAGGTGGGGCCACAGGCCAAGGGAGCCCCACAATGGCTTGAGAACCGAATTTCAACAAGTCATTGGTTGGTTCCGCGTCTCTAATGACCAATTTGCGCCATTAGAGACCATACACATACTGTAACGACTACTTTTTGACTTAAAAAGTTGCTAGAGTATATTCCAGTGTTCTGATCATTGGAAGGCACGTAAGGAAAAGCCATGAGGTGGAAAGACAATGGGCAGGGGTTTCTGAGGAAGAACCTCAGGGGTAAGCTCGCATACGAGTCTTTCGTGCCAAGTCCACTTGACACAATCATCCCACTCAAACTCGACGACGAGACTATCCGCAACCTTACCGCCTGCTCAAGAATGCTCGGCAAGCTTGAGGGCATGTTGCGCTTCATACCGAACGCACCCATGTACTTGGCCATGTACGTGCGAAAGGAGGCGCTGCTTTCTGCACAGATAGAAGGTACGCAGTGCACCTTTGACGACATCCTGGATCCCGATAACGTCCCTCTCGCCAAGAGTGAGGTCGCCGACGTCGTCAGCTACGTACGGGCCACCAAGCTAGCTGTCGAGGAAATGCGAAACATGCCCCTGTGTTTGCGCCTGCTCCGCAAAGTCCATGCAACCCTGCTTGAGGGAACACGCGGGGCGGAGAGGGACCCCGGGATGGTAAGATCATCCCAGAATTGGATAGGCCCTGCGGGCTGCACCCTCAGAGAGGCCGCCTACATCCCCCCAAATGTCGATGACATGAACGTCGCGCTCGGAGGGTTGGATCGGTTTCTTAACGAGAGTCACAACGTCGACCCCATCGTGAAGGCTGCCCTCGCACATTACCAGTTCGAGACGATTCACCCGTTCCTCGACGGAAACGGGCGACTTGGCAGGCTCCTCATCACGCTGTCGCTCCTCAATGACAACGTGATGAGCGGAGCCGTCTTCTACCCCTCATACCAACTCAAACTACGCAGATCAGAGTATTATGAGCGACTCATGGACGTGAGGCAGAACGGCAGCTATGCTAAGTGGGTCGCATTCTTCTGCGAGTGCCTGCTTGCAAGCGCCACTGATGCCGATGACGCCCTCACTCACATCGTCATGCTGCATAACGACAACGCTAATCTGGTCAACGATCGGCTTGGTAGATCAGCCTCAAATGGCCAGCGCCTCCTCGAGCTGCTCGAAGGCAATCCCATCGTTAACATTGGCTTCGTATGTGAACATCTTGGCATTTCGAGAACCACTGCAGCTCGGCTTGTACATGACTTCGAGAGACTTGGCATTCTGCAAAGAAGAGATGCTGGTAAGCAGCGCTATCGCGTATATCTGTACGAGGCATACCTGACCATCCTTCGCCAAGGTAGCGACCCACTGTAGGGATACACAACGACAAGGGGCCATGGGCCATCGGTAGTCCCCTTCAAATCTTGGAGGAAGAGACCCCAAGCAGACTCCTCTTGGATAGTGCCCCTCAGATTCTGGGGCACGCTGATTAGTTCCTCAGCGCCTGCGCCAGGCATCGAGGCGTCTTCCGCCCTAGCGCGACCATCTCTTAAGCCGGGGCAGAAGCCCCTCCATGTAGTCACGTGCCTCGGCCTCCGTGAAGCCTGAGCCCGGGGCGGCCAGGTGGCTCACGCAGACGTCGGCCATCTCCTCCATCGTGATGTCGGGGGCGGTGTAGCCACCACCCTCGTAGCACCACTTGCAGTAGCGCGTGGCAGGCGAGCCGTCCGCCTCGGTGCCGAGAAGGCTTGGATCCGCGAGAGGCATGCCGCAGCTCTCACAACGATTGTCCCCCGGAAGCTCGAGGATTTGGTCAACTCGCACGTCAAACGCCTCGGCGATCAGCCTGAGCGTGTCAATCCCCGGCACGGTCTCGCCCCTCTCCCAGCGGGAAACCGCCTGACGGGTGACAAAGAGCCTATCCGCCATCTCCTGCTGCGTCAGTCCCGCCCTCGAGCGTATCTCCAGGATCCTCTCATCGATCGACATGGTCGCCTCCCTCGCCGACACCTCCCTTGCCTTCCTCCGTTTTCTCATTGTATGGACAGACAAGGCTTATGTCACGCAACCCTCTGTTGCCCGGCGCGGGGGAGACATCCCAGCACCAGAGGGCGCCCGGGACATCCGACGGCTTCACCGATCGGCGACAGTCGATGTCACGTGCGGCCTCGTGAGCATCTGGGCATGATGTGCCCAGATCTCTAGGTACTCGCTCGTCTCCCCTGACTCTCGATGGTTAAAGAAGGTTGCAAAGACGAACCCGAACACCCCCGGATAAGCCTGGGTGCGGGTAAGCTTGCAGCGATGGTCATCGATCCTCTCGACGGAGCAGGTCAGCAGCGACTTGAGGATAGAGTGACTCGCGTGGATCTCTACCTTCTTTTCCGCCTCATCCACAAGGTAGATCTCGCTATCCATCGTGACGCCCTCCCTGGTCACGACCTCATACGTTCTGCCTTGATAAAAGAAGTCGCCAGACCTATCGTAATTGACTGCCCGGTTGGTTGACAGCGTGGGCAACCATAGGTTCATCTCCTTGAGCGCCGCCCATGCCTGGCTAACACTTGTGGGACAGGTCAATGTCTCGACATACGTCTTCATATGAGGCTCCTATCGCCTGACGGCCGGCCGAAACGTCAGCACTGTTAGGGTCGGCCGGTTTTAGCTACCAAAGCTTGCTCAGTGATTCGATATCTACGACATACTATATATGTATGCGCAGGGCTACCGTTAGGAGTGGTGTTAAGGGCAGCTGACTCATGATACGGATGAGCGACGAGCATACATGACACACTGTTGTCATGTATGCTCGCGTATGATGCCCTCAGTCGCAACACTCCAAGCCGAAGGGAAGCAACCATGGCACTCGACTTCAAGAAAGAATACAAGGGTCTTTACCTTCCACCTCGAAAGCCGGGCATCGTCACGGTGCCGCCGGCGAGCTACCTGGCAGTGCGCGGGCATGGTGACCCCAACGCCGAGGACGGCGCGTACCACCGGGCCATCGAGCTGCTCTATGGGGTCGCGTACACCATCAAGATGTCCAAGAAGGGAAACCACCGCATTGACGGCTACTTCGACTTCGTGGTGCCGCCCCTGGAAGGTCTCTGGTGGCAGGAGGGCTTACACGGCGTGGACTACACCCGCAAGGAGGACTTCGACTGGATCTCCCTCATCCGTCTGCCCGACTTCGCGGGGCCAGACGAGGTGGAGTGGGCGAAGGGCGAGGCATCCGCCAAGAAGGGGCGCGACTTTGGCGAGGTGGAGTTCCTTGCGTATGACGAGGGCCTCTGCGTGCAATGCATGCACGTGGGCCCATACGACGACGAGCCCGCGACGATTGAGGCCATGCACGCCCACATGGAGGCCCAGGGCTACGCGCTCGACATCACCGACGAGCGCCACCACCACGAGATATACCTCTCTGACGCCCGCAGGGTCGCGCCCGAGAGGCTCAGGACCGTCGTGCGCCACCCGATCCGCATCGCCTGAGGATCCGTATCGCCTAAGCCATACAGAGTCCTTTATACTCGGCAAGCCCCATCAAAGTGTACGTTTTCGTCATATCGCTTGAACCCACCCAGCGCGACGTCCTTCTCTACGAGGACACCGCCACATCGACAAGAGCGAACTCATCAAGCAAGCGCTTGCCAGGCGGGGCGGATCCTCGATCTACTACGAGTGCCGCCAGATCCACAAGGCCGACAACGTGGCGAGCCTCTCGGCGCTCGTCTTCGAGGAGCTCGACTTCCCCGCTCGCCTTCTCGGAGATCCGCGAGGTCATCGAGTTCCTGTTTACCCAAGCAGAGAGGTGCAATATCGTGCTCGTCTTAGATGGAGGTATAAGCTGGAGGTGTAAGTGGCAGGAACGTGGCCACAGCCGTCATCGGTCGTGTGACGAGGCTGCGATGCGGCGATGCGGCGCACAATATGCGTAGGAGTCATGCAGGGTTGCCAGCAAAGTCGAGAATAGTGCTCGATACGATAAAATACTCATAAATTTTATTACAGCACCTCGTGCGAGAAGGGCACCCTCCAATGGATGGCCAGAAGCTGAAAAAACACGTGCTTGGGTCAAAGAAGACCGAGCGGATCATATTCGCCGCCACGCCAGAGATGAAAGAAGCGTTGGAGACGATAGCGCAGGAGAAGTGCGTGAGCCTCTCCGCCCTTCTCACGTCGCTCGCCGTGGAGGAGATCCTAGCAAACAAGGGGCTATTCGCACACATCGCCACCGCGAAGTAAGCGATTGTCTCGCCCAATTTGGCGCATGAGCAATGATCGAAATCTTACATGCGTAGGTGATGGTAGAGAGCTGCCCCCGTGGCGACACGCCGGCTACAAACACCAGCCCATATAGAGCGGAAGGCACACGCGATCTCCCTCAACCTGCATCTGCTTGGGGTGCAGCACGTACTGCGTGCCGACGCGCCTCCCAAACGTTTCCTTGAACCTGTCAAGCGACATCGTGCCGTACTGCCTCGGAGACTTCACCTCGATCGGACTCACTCGAGGCTTGCCCGCCGTATTCGCGTAGGGACGCGTGACGAGGAAATCGATCTCCATGCGCTTCTCCTTCTTCGCCTTGCCCGACTGCGAGTAGAAAAAGAGCCGATGCCCGGCGGCCACAAGCATCTGGGCAACGACATTCTCTACCAGCATGCCCTCGTTGACCCCAATATTCCCGCGCAAGATCGACCGATACACGTCCTTATCCGTAACGTCCCCGTCCGCGAACGCAAGTGTCACGAGAAGACCGGTGTCTGCCATGTAGCACTTCAGTGACGAGCGCTCCATGTTCAGCGAGAGTCCCACACCAGGGTCGTTAGAGGCATAGCAGACGTTCGCGATGCGAGCGTCAGAGAGCCAGAAGAATGCCTCCTCGTACCCCCGCATGCGTGCGTTCTTCCCCATCGACGCCAACGTGAACTTCTTCTCGCGCTTGGACAGCTGTCCCGCGACGTTGTCAAGCACCGAGACGACCTTATACTCACAACCCTTGGCAAATCTGGCGACATCGTTGCGGTAGAGTTCGAGTATCCGCCTCTTCTCCTCGTCTACAGGCGCGAACTTTCGCCGCTCGACGTACGTGGCAGCAGGTCGTGGCATACCACCGACCAACAGATACTCTCGCAGGAGCCCTGCCGCCCGACGGTGCAGACCGTCGGGGAGCGGTTGCAGGGCCTCAAATTGCCTGCGGATGAGGATCGCGAGCTTCTCCTCACCCATGGCCCAGAGAAATTCCTCGAAGTCAAGGGGACCAAGACTAACCGCCTCCTCCTCCGAGGGGATAATGATGCCCTCGACGTTCTGCCGTATCGAGAGCAAAGAGCCAGTCTCTATGTAGTCATAGCGGCCATCGGCAACCAGATACTTGATGAGACCGCGCGCCTAGGGAAACATCTGGACCTCATCAAACACCACGAGCGGCTTGCGCTTCACCAGATCGACCCCATAGAATGCCTGAAGGTACAAAAAGAGGGTGTCAAATTCCGCGCGATAGTCCTCGAAGTATGCCTTTACCTCAGCAGGAGCTTGAAAAAAGTCTATAATGAGGTAGGAAGCATACTCGTTTTTTCCAAAGGCCTCAACGAGGGTACTCTTACCCACACGACGACCCCCTTCAGAAGCACGGCTGTCTTACCCTGCCTCTCGCTCTTCCACCTGAGCAGTCGGTCATACACCTTCCGCCTGAGCATGATGAACTCCACCCCCCTTGCACGTTCGCCACTACTTCGTAGCCATCACAACGCACGTTGCTCAAAATTATGATGGCATAGAATTGCACGATGCGCAAAACTCTACCATCGCGCCTCTTACCTCGGCGCCAAAGGACGCAGGGAGCGTAGCACGGAGGCAAGAAGGCAGCGATGAGAGAGAGATATGTGACTGCCCGCCGCCACACCACGCCAGCAGGCGACGGGCTCTGCTACACCCCTGATTATGTGGAACTCGACGATCTCAACGATCTCGCTAAGGTACGGTGTACCTTTCCGCGCGTCCAAGGAGTGCCGAAGATTCAAGATGTCCGTATCTTGGTGTTGTCGCTCCATTAGCGTAAGGTGGAGTAACCGATGGCTGCGGCAAACGCCTCGCCAGAGTGCGTCTTTCCGTGAGACGTCGGGCCGGAGTGGGTAAGGCGGCGACCCAGAATGCGCTTTTCCGTGAGACGGCGGGCTCAGACTGCACCTTTCCGTCACGTTGCGGCTCCCGGGATGTGTGGGGCAACCCCCCGCCAGGCTGCGGGGCACTATGAAAAGAGGCTCAACTGGGCAAATGCGCTCGAGCAACCGCCCGCCAGACTGCGGGGCGGGTTGCGCGAGGGTCCGCAAATCTCGGTTTGGAGTCTGGCCTCACGGAAAAGCGCATCCTGCATACGAACCGATAACCAAAGTCCCCCAATCACCCCCCACGTACACAAGATTTACCACCACCTGACATGAGTTGAGGTGCCAGCCCCGTCTCTGCGATAGGATAGGCCCTTGGGAGCACAGCAAGGGAACGAGAGGGAGCGTCAAAGGCATGCCTGCGCACGACATCACACCGAGCACCACCAAGCCAGGGGTCCCCACCATCTTCAGGACCTCGTGGGGAACCCTGCTGCTGAGCGTCGTCTGCTGTCTGCTTTGGGGCAGTGCCTTTCCTTGCATCAAGCTTGGCTACCAGCTGTTCTCCATCAGCGCATCTGACACGGGCTCCAAGCTCCTCTTTGCCGGCGTAAGGTTCTTCCTTGCCGGCGCCATGGTCGTGGCCTTTGCCAGCCTGCACGCCCATCGCCTCGTGCGCCCGCATAGAGATGAGCTGGCAGCGGTCGCGCTGCTTTCGACCTTCCAGACCGTGCTGCAGTACCTCTTCTTCTACCTGGGACTCTCCCATGCGCTCGGCACCACGAGCTCTGTCATCAACGCGAGCTCCACCTTTCTCTCCATCCTCTTGGCGGCGCACGTGTTCAGGCAGGAGAGGCTCGGCGCACGCAAGGTCCTAGGCTGCGCGCTGGGCTTCGGAGGGGTCGCACTCATCAACCTCAGCTCGCTCGCTGCGGGAACGGGCCTCGCGCTCGACGGCGAGGGACTCATCTTCCTCTCGGCGCTCTGCGGCGCCATCGTGACCTGCCTTTTGCGCGTCCTCACGCAACGCCATGACCCCGTGATGCTCAGCGGCTGGCAGTTCATGTTGGGTGGCGTGACGCTCGCCTGCGTGGGCGTGGCTCTGGGCGGAAGACTTTGGACCACGGGGCCGCAGGGAGCCGCCCTCATCACGTACATGGGCCTCATCTCGGCGGTAGCTTACTCGCTCTCGAGCGTCCTGCTCTCGGTGAACCCCGTCTCGCGCATCGCGATATACCGCTTCATGACGCCGGTCTTCGGCTTTCTGCTTTCGGCGCTGCTGCTGGGAGAGACACAGAGCATCGAGCCCATCCGCGCGACGCTGGCGCTCGCGTTGGTCGCGGCAGGCATCATCACCGTGAACTGGAGCACCCCAGATCCGCCCCAGGCGGCGCATGACGCACGGCCATGGGGCAAGATCCAGGCGGCGACCCCAAGAACATCTGCGGCTTGCCCGCCAGATGACACCGACCCCGGACAGGGCAAGGCTAGGCGCTAAACTTAACCACCACTTCCCCCGCCTTCACGTCGCCCTCGTGAACAAGCTCGACGGAGGCGAGGTCGTCGGTGTTGGTGAGCGCCATGATGACGACGGTGTCGTGACCCGCAGCGGCAATCTTCTGCTTGGAGAAGGAAAGCAGCGGCTCGCCGGCGCTCACGTGCGCTCCCTTGGTCGCATACACGGTAAATCCCTCGCCCGCCATCTCGACCGTATCGACACCAACGTGGATGAGGACCTCCGCACCATCATCGCCCGTGATACCGACGGCATGGTGGTTGGGAGCACCAGCCGCCGTCAGCGTACCCGAGACGGGCGCGTAGACGACCTCCTCAGATGGCTCGATGCCGCATCCCTTGCCCATCGCCCCACTGTTGAAGACCATGTCGCTGACCTTCTCCAAGGCGATGGCCTTTCCCGCAACCGGCGCGAGAATGCTGCCGGCCGGGCAGCTGACCGAAAGCGCCTCGGGCTTCTGGGGCGCGGCGGCCTTCTTGAATATGTCGAACAGACCCATTCCCCTATCCTTTCTGGGCGCTGACACGCCCACTCTCACTGGACGCTGGTGCGCCCATCTACCACTTCCTTACATACCCACTCATATCATGGACACCATTGTAGACCAAAGGGATGGCGCCGCCATGGGACAGATACGGAGTCCGAGCACGCAGGGTTCCAGAAGAATCCCGCGAAGGTTGGTGACTGCAAGCCTCACGAGAAAGTCTACACTCCTGAGACGATCTGAGCAGGGGCTCACAGTGGAGGACGAAAACCAGACCAGTACGCACAGCCGCGGGCATTTACCACAGAATGTGCGCAGCCAGAATGCGCTTTTCCGTCGTCCTCCGCGCGCAGAATGCGCTTTTTCGTGAGGGTCTGCAGCCAGAATGCGTCTTTCCGTAGAATGCGTCTTTTCTTACCTGGGCAAACGTGGCGCCGCCTCACAGAAAAGCACATTCTGTATTCATCGTCTTACGGAAAAGCGCACTCTAGCCCCGGCGGCGTCACCAAAAACCACATTCTGGACGAGCTGTGCGAGAAGCATGACCTACATATGTGCGTGCACCACTACGCCGATCTCGAAAAGCCCGAGGACGACGAGAGCTTCATCCGCCGATAGGGTGGGCTGGGACAGCCGGAAGGCAATCCGCACGGTCCGCTGCCGCTCACCAAGGCGCCGCCCTCACCCCCTCTCGTCCCTCATTCTCTCCACGTAGTCCCTCAGGTACGGCAGCTCGAAGCTCAACCTGCCAGCACCGCGCTCGCCTATCACCCCCCCCGCCCGAGAAGACGGGACTGTAGGTCGAAGCATAGTTGGAGCCAACTCCCATGCGCCTCGCGATGTCAGCCAGGCGAGAGGAACCACGATCGGGAAGCATGGACTCAAGAAAACGAATGTCCCTCTCGGAGAAGTCCCGATAGGTCGCGGCAAGCACCTGACACTCGAAGTCCAAGCGAGCGAGGCGGACCCCATCCTCTGCGTCATGTTTGGATATCTCGCCCGAGCGTACATCGACTGCCCACATGCGAAAGCCGATGAGCTGCATGAGGTAGGGATAGCCGCCGCTGCACCGTGCGGCAAATCTCAAGGCCTCCTCGCTGATGCTCCTACCGGCATCCTCCACCGTGCGTCGCAAGGCCAGCTCTGCATCGGCAAGAGAGACGTTTGTAAGCACATGCTGTACCGATCTACGCAGAAAGGACACGTCATCATTACCAAGAAGGGCCAAGACGTCATAGGGAAGTCCCGCCATCAGAAGACCGACCCTGCGATTCTCCCCGACGAAATGCTGGTAGATACTTGCAAACTGCACCATGTCAGGAAGCGTCGCCTTCACCTCATCGACGGTGATGAGTAGCCCGAGTTCTCGCTCAGACAGCTGATCCAACAGCCTGTTCATTCTCGTACGCCAGTTGGGCTCGAACCCAGGGGTGTAGTTCCAGCTCACGTTCATGGGGCCAAGGCCGAGAGAGCTAAGCCTTGTTGCCGACAAGCTTAGATCCGCGCTCTCCAATGCCCTCTGGAAGAGATCCTCAAGCATGCCAGGAACCGCAGAGACGCTCGAGGAGACCCACCCATAGCCCACAGCCTCGCTCGCAACGTAGTTCATAAGAGCTGTCTTCCCCGTTCCCCGCGCACCAGAGATAAGCGTGGAGAGGTTGGGGTCACCCGGACCGTTCGCAAGAGCACCAAAGAGATCGCTCAGAAGAAGGTCGCGGCCGACGAGCTGAGCTGGAATCCTCCCGAAAGTTGGCGTAAAGGGGTTCTTTGCTGATGCGTACATGAGCCTCCTTCCCTCATCGATATGCTACGTCACCTTTTGCACGCTTTGCGAGATTTGCATGTTTTGCACGCTTTGCGAGAAGTGCTCTCCAACACACTTCATAGTCGCAAGGTATCGGATGCCTTCCCACCCCAGCCCACATCCAGGGGGGCGGCATCGGCGACGGGTTCCGCGCGGGGGCCCG
>ERZ773263.2329-NODE-2329-length-10415-cov-9.604633_pt1 | contig 10415 bp, 10 predicted proteins | sample MGYA00511076_ERZ773263 | MGnify/ENA primary metagenome ERZ773263 (study PRJEB29015, sample SAMEA2738155) | human oral metagenome | biome: human oral; feature: human-associated habitat; material: saliva | place: China | collected 2195 ... | reverse complement strand
CAGTCGTTCTCATCGTCTGCTTCTTTATCCTCGATTTATTCTTATTCGGATTAGTATGGCAAAAAAGATCTGATGTGAAAAATCCGTTGAATACAAGTATTAACGTCATTGACCAAATGAAGTTAGACGGAATTACATTACCAACGCTAAATGCGACAGTAGAGTCCGTTCCGATTATTCAAGTAACACCGGAATCTACAGATGGAAAATTGTCTAGTTTACCAAATCAAGTCGTAACGCTAGAAAAAAATATTATTAACGGGCAATTTGTGACACCAATCCAATTAGACTTAAGCGGATCTGTATCTGCAGATAGCTTTGCGGATTTAACAAAAATCGTTGAAAATAATCAAGTGGCCTTCGGAAATCAATATACGTGGTCGTCCTATAATCCGACTACTCGTAAAGTGATTTATACGCAAAAAGCTGACAAGCTAACGATTATGGACGGTTCGAGCCAAATCATTTTCACGATTAATGCCAATGACCAAGTCGTAAGCTACGAACAGATTTATGCTGGAAGTGTGCAAGTACTTGGGAAAGAGCGTGAATTGATTACGGCTCAAAAGGCGGTTGAGATTCTTTACTTAGCCGGACGAATTTCGTCGAAGGCAACCGTTCAATCGGTGAAATTATCGTATTATCAATCGCTTGTACTAAAAGATTTTTCAATTTACTCACCTGCGTGGTATATTGAAATTCGTCAAGCTGACGGACAATTAATTGCCCGTCGTGTAGATGCGATTCATGGGACAGTATTAGCCAATGAAACGCTAGAAACAACCAATACGCAAATGCAGCGTACAACAACGAATAACACAACAACAACGCAAAGTGTACAACAACAATAAGAAGGGAATAACTATGCAAGAATCAGGTTTGAAAGTGAGTTTACTCGCGAGTGGTAGCTCGGGAAATGCTACTTACATCGAAACGCCAAAACAAAAAATATTAGTGGACTGTGGACTCACTGGTAAAGCCATTACTGCGCAAATGGAGAAGATTGATCGCTCCATTTCAGATGTGGATGCCATTCTGGTTACCCATGAACATTCCGACCACATTAAAGGGATTGGAGTTCTCGCTCGTAAGTATGGAATTCCAATTTATGCCAATGAAAAAACGTGGCAAGCTATGGCTGGTAAAATCGGGAAAGTGGCTCTCGAACAACAGGAAATCTTCAATACTGGAGACACGCTTACATTTGGAGACTTAGATGTGATGAGTTTTGCGGTATCGCATGATGCGGCAGCTCCTCAATTTTATAGTTTCCAACGCGAAGGCAAGCAGTTCGTGATGCTGACAGATACCGGCTATGTCAGTGATAAGCTAAGAGGTCTGTTGAAAAATGCAGATGCCTATCTGATCGAAAGCAACCATGATTTAGAAATGCTTCGAATGGGACCTTACGCTTGGCATTTGAAACAACGTATCTTAAGCGACAAGGGACACTTATCGAATGACGATGGCGCGCTTGCGATGTGTGAAATGATGGGTGACCGCACAAAACGGATTTATCTAGGCCACTTAAGTCAGGATAATAATATGAAGGAAATCGCCTATCAGACTGCGGAAAGTATCTTCCAAACGCATGATAAAGGGGTTCATCAAGCATTCGAGTTATACCATACGGATCCGTATGAACCTACAAAATTATTTACTGTTTAAAAACTTAGCAAGAATGAAAGAGTTTTTTAAGGACTCCGTAAGCTTTATTTCATATAAATTTCATATGAAAAAACTATTGTATATTTACAAACGAGAGGAGTGAGCAGATGTCACAAGAACAATTAACTAGAAAAAAATCATCGAAGTCTTTTAAAAACGGCTTTATCGGTGGATTAGTGGGAGGAGCAGTCGCTGTTGCCGGAGGAGTTGGAATTATGGCTGTAACGAATCCAGCAAACCAAGCAACAACACCTGCTACACAACCCTCACAAACACAAGTGGAAACAACAAAAACATCCACAGCAACAAAAGGTGGAACAGAAATCACAAAAGTGGTTGCTGAAGTAAAGAACGCGGTTGTTTCAGTGATTAACAAACAATCAACTTCAAGAAATAACTTATACGGCACACAACAAACCGGAGGAGAATTAGCTACTGCGTCTGAAGGTAGTGGGGTCATTTATAAAAATGAGGGTGGATATGCCTATATCGTGACGAACTATCACGTTATTGCGAAATCACAAGAATTAGAAGTTCTTTTAGCAGACGGGACACGTGAAAAAGCTGAGCTTGTTGGTAGTGACCAATGGACAGACTTAGCCGTGATTCGTATTGCCAATACAAATGTTTCAACTGTCGCTGAATTTGCAAATTCTGATGAGGTTGAAGTTGGGCAAACCGCGATTGCGATTGGTTCTCCTCTTGGAAGTGAATTCGCAACAAGTGTAACGCAAGGAATCGTGTCAGCAACTAACCGTGCTGTTGCCACAGACGTTGATGGTGATGGACAAGAAGACTGGGTCGTAACGGCCATTCAAACAGATGCGGCGATTAACCCAGGAAACTCAGGGGGAGCGTTAATTAATAGCGCTGGCCAAGTCATCGGAATTAACTCAATGAAGATTTCGAAATCTTCTGTTGAAGGAATGGGATTTGCGATTCCAAGTAACGAAGTTGTTTCGATTATTAAACAACTCGAAACGGACGGGAAAATTACACGTCCAGCTCTTGGAATTTCAATGGTAAACTTATCAAGTGTGAATGAACGAGTAATCGAGCAATTGAATTTACCACGAGATGTGAAGAACGGAGTCGTTATTGCAGAAGTCATGGCGAAAGGTAGTGCAAAAGCTGCGGGACTACAAGCTTACGATGTCATTGTTGAAATGGATGGACAAAAGATCGAAGGCATTCAAAACTTACGTAAAGTTCTTTACAGCCATAAAGTTGGCGATAAGCTTGAAGTAACATACTATAGAAATGGACAAAAACAAACAACAACGATTTCTTTAACAGAAACGAACAGTCCAAGTTTATAACAATAACGAATAAGGAGTCGGATAGCGAAGTGCTATTCGACTTTTTTTGTGTATTTCCACAAAGTTATCCACAAAAATGTGGATAAGTCTGTGGAAAACTGTGGGATTATCCCCTTGTCAAGTCTGTGAAGTGGAAAATCGGTGTTGAAAATGGATAGGCTAAAAATGGCTTAATTATCGGATTTTATTGAAAAAAGTTATTCACATGATAAATTTTTATTGTGGATAACTTTGGTGATTAACTGTTTAAAACGTTGATATAACAGCATTTTGATATACACAAAAAGTGTGTGGATAACTGTGGATAACTCGCATCTTTCCACCTTTTAGAAATATAACAATTAGATAACAAATAAAAATTTTGAATCAATATCTAGTGTTTTTCATAAAAAAAGCCCAAAATTTAGGGGCGAACATGTGTACATGTGGATAACTTTGTGGATAACTGTGGATAAAGGGATAAAACAAGCAATTTTTTCCAAAAAAAGGTAAGATAATTTGTGAAATGAGGGGATCAAATGAATATCACAATTGTGAGTGTAGGAAAACTGAAAGAAAAATATTTAAAACAAGGAATCGACGAATACGCGAAACGCTTAGGTAGCTACTGCAAGTTCCAGGTTGTGGAAGTGCCAGATGAGAAAGCTCCTGAGAATTTAAGCGATAAAGAGATGGAACAAGTGCTCGAAAAAGAGGGTGAACGTATCCTTTCTAAAATTAAAGATGGAGATGTCGTTGTAGCGATGGCGATTGAAGGTGACTTAGTGAGTTCAGAACAACTCGCAAAAGAGATGGATACCTTCGCGCTTCACGGCAAGAGCTCGATGGTCTTTGTGATTGGTGGCTCTCTTGGGTTGAGTCCGGCCGTGAAAAAACGTGCCGACCGCAAGATCTCATTTGGCCGTATTACGTTGCCGCATCAATTGATGAGACTCGTTCTAACTGAGCAAATTTACCGTGCATTCCGTATTAATGCCGGACATGCATATCATAAATAAGTAAAGATTCTCATAGAAAAAGTGAAAAGAAAGTGCAAAATGAAAATTGTATTTTCATACTATTTTCATAATGTGCCTCTATACTTTAGTTATTCCCAAAGAGAATATTTATCCTCCCAAATAAATATTTCTAATCCTTTTTTCCACCGGCCACGTGTCGGTGGTTTTTTATTTTGTATAGATATAAATTGACTATCCTTTTGACTTTCTATTCATACATTAATAATGGATAGTATCAATCGAGTTAGTAGTGCGATGTTTTAAAATAAAAAAGGACACCTAATTTAGGTGTCCTATGCAGAGCCGGTAAAACCTCTCTGAAAAATATCATCTGTAGAGCCTACGATAAATCGCACCTCTAATGTATGTTCATTATAATAAAACTATGAATGAATGTCAATTTTTGAATTGGATAGTTTTTTTAAGACAGCTATATCAATTAAGTCCATACTATCTTCTGATAATGTTGCTTTTCCAATTGGATCAGCAGGATTTTTTGGGAGCATAACTCTTAATTTACTGATGGTTTGAATATTATCTATTGCAGCATAAGTATTTTTGTTAAATTTTTTATAGTATTCGGATATTTCATCTATCCATTGTTTTTCCACAGAAATCCATTTCTTAGCTATATAGCCATTTAAATTATGAATTTTTGGATTATGTCTATTCACGAATTCCTGCAATATTTGTCTTGTTTCATCGTCATTAGGAAAATATCTTTCTTTTTCTTCCCTGAAAGTCGATGAATTATATCTACTTCAGCAATTCTTTGAACTACTGAAACGACTTTTTCACTATATTTATTTGCCTCATTTACTAAATTGACGATTAAATTATCTCCTAAACTGATATATTGTTTTTTATTTTTCGAACTTAACGGTATTACAGTAAGTAACCCTTTTTTAGGATGATCTTTTTTATCCAAAACAATAGCAAAATGTGGTAATGAAAATTCATTTCCAACACCAGTACCAAAATCTACGAATAATATAGTTCCTCTTTTATATTTCTTAAAAAGAGGTTGTTCTTCGGAGTTTTCTTTTTTGAATCTTTTTGCTCTGTAGTAATCGGACTTCCCAATATATTTGAATTTTTTATTATTTGTATTATTGGATATATATAGCAAAATATCTCTAGCTAGTGTTAAATTTCTTTTTGTATTCATAATTCTCCCCCAAAATAAATACCTAAATTTAAAACCAATTTTAACAAACGTCTTTTACCTTAATTATAGACCTGAAAAAAGGTTGCAACAATATGAAATTTTATGAAAGTGAGCAGTGTTATTTAACTCTATTGAAAAAAAGGATTGATTGAAGAATATCTCCGTACTATACTAGAACCATGGAGAAGTACCCAAGAGGCTGAAGGGGTCGCACTCGAAATGCGATAGGTCGTGAAAGCGGCGCGGGAGTTCAAATCTCCTCTTCTCCTTACTTTTACGGAGAACAAAATAGTGGGGGCGAAAAACGAATGACAAAAGTGAAATTAAATCTGAACCAAACGCATTGTTGCGGTATTTATTCTGATAAGACGGTGTATAGTTTTACGGCGGATAGTTATCCAGAGTTGTTTTACCTTCTTCAAAGACGTGGACTCATCGAATCTTTTATCGATGGAGACTTCATTGTTTATGACGAATTAAGACAGTATTCAGATTTACCGCCTTATCAAAAGCTGACTGAAGATGAATTAGAAGCAATTGATTTTGATACAATCATTCAAAAACTCAGTCCGGATCAACTGAAAGCAGTGATCGAGAAGTTCTTTGAATATCGCTTTGAATGTGAGTTTCAAGAAGTAGACGAATAAATTTGTAAAAGAAAAAAGCTGACGGCTCATTTGAGCTGTCAGCTTTTGTAGTTTCTGTAGTTTATTCTTAGCGAATAACTTCCTCAGTTTCTTTGTCGAAGAAGTGAGATTTGTTTAAGTCGAATGCTAATTCAACTGTTTCGCCTGGGTTGTGGAAGTCACGTGCATCCACTTTAGATACGAATTCAGTATCGTCAACACGAGTGTAAAGCATTGTTTCTGCACCAAGTAATTCTGATACAACAACTTCTGATTTCACTGTTGCTGCTGGATAAGTATCGATAGCGATTTGAGCACCTTTGATATCTTCTGGACGGATACCGAAGATTAAATCTTTTCCGTTGTAACCTTTGTCTTCAAGAAGTTTTCTCTTCGCTTCAGGTAATTGTAATGATAAACCTTTACCATTTGAAATCACGCCATCTTTCAATGTTACATTGAAGAAGTTCATTGCTGGTGATCCGATGAATCCAGCTACGAATACGTTGTTAGGAGTGTTGTACACTTCTTGTGGTGAACCGATTTGTTGTACGAAACCATCTTTCATGATAACGATACGGTCAGCCATTGTCATCGCTTCTGTTTGGTCGTGAGTTACGTAAATTGTTGTTGTTTCTAAACGACGGTGTAATTTCGCAATTTCAGCACGCATCGCAACACGTAATTTAGCATCTAAGTTAGAAAGAGGTTCGTCCATTAAGAATACTTTCGCATCACGAACGATCGCACGTCCTAAAGCCACACGTTGACGTTGACCACCAGATAAAGCAGCTGGTTTACGTTCTAAGTATTGAGCTAAGCCTAAGATTTCTGCTGCGTTTTTAACACGTTTGTCAATTTCAGCTTTGTCGTATTTACGTAATTTCAAACCGAATGCCATGTTGTCATATACGCTCATGTGAGGATATAGGGCATAGTTTTGGAATACCATCGCGATATCACGATCTTTTGGAGCTACGTCGTTCATTACAACGTCGCCAATTTTTAATTCCCCTTCAGAAATATCTTCAAGACCAGCGATCATACGAAGAGTTGTTGATTTACCGCATCCAGAAGGTCCTACGAATACGATGAATTCGCGGTCTTTGATGTGTAAGTTAAAGTCTGTTACGGAATAGTTTTCCGCGTTGTCATATTTTTTGTGAATATGATTTAATTGCATTTCTACCATTAGGATTTCCCCCTATAATTTGTTTTACAGTAACAGTTTACGTTTTTTTGAGGAAAAGAGATAGGGGAAGGTTGCACAAAAACGACTGTAAAAATTGTGCACTTTGCCCAAAAAGTATCCCTTATTTTTAAAATTTGGACGTAACTTATAATAAAGAAGTAAAAAAGTATTGAGAAGGATGCAACACGTGGCAAACAATGTTATGATAGGGGATAGAAACTTACATGAAAAAGGTGATGAAATGGAAAGAAAACGTGGATTTGAAATCGTATCTGCTTATGAAGGAAAAGGAATCACTGTTCCAAAACGTTCGACAAAACATTCAGCAGGATATGACTTCGAAGCTGCCGAAGATATCGTATTACCAAGCATTTGGAAAATGATTTTTAAATTTGCAGCCACTCAATTAAAACAATGGATTTATACAACAGATAAAGAAACAGTGGAAGCGGAACTTGCAAAAGAGCAAAAAGTCTTAAAACCAGTGCTTGTTCCAACGGGAATTAAGTCTTATATGCAAGAAGATGAGTACTTACAACTAGCAAACCGCTCAAGTAACCCATTGAAACACTTCCTTGTCTTACCAAACGGTGTGGGAATCGTGGATAGCGACTACTACAACAACCCTGACAATGAAGGGCATATTTACTTCCAATTATTAAACTTCGGATTATTCGATAAAGAAATTAAAAAAGGCGATCGTATCGGCCAAGGAATCTTCCTACCGTTCTTAAAAGCGGATGCGGATGAAGAAAACGATATGAATGAACGTACAGGTGGTTTTGGTTCTTCTGGCGTTCGTTAGAAAGGAGCCAAAATGGCAAAAGCAGCCACAAGTTTTGTATGTAGAGAGTGTGGATATAATTCACCAAAATATTTAGGGAAATGCCCAAACTGCGGGAACTGGTCTACGATGGAAGAGTTCAAGGAAACGACGAGCAATACGAAACGTCCTTCCTTAGTGCAACATTCAGAAGAAGCACATAAGACAAAACCAATGCGTCTTGATCAAGTGGCGTATGAGCGTGTGAATCGTGTGAAGACATCGATTAGCGAACTCGACCGTGTGCTCGGAGGTGGCGTGGTGCCTGGTTCTCTAGTATTAATTGGTGGGGACCCTGGGATTGGGAAATCTACCTTATTATTACAAGTGTCTAGTGAATTACAACAAACACAAGGAACAGTTCTCTATGTCTCAGGAGAAGAAAGTGCGTCTCAAATTAAAATGCGTGCGGAGCGTCTCGGGATGCAAGCAGACGGATTTTATATTTACGCTGAAACAAACTTAGAAGATATCGTTGCGCAAGTAGAAGCGTTGAAGCCGGACTATGTCATTATCGACTCGATTCAAACGATGACACATCCGCAAGCAAACGGGGTTGCAGGAAGTGTGTCTCATGTTCGTGAGGCGACAGCTACATTGATGCGACTAGCAAAGCTCAATCAGATTGCCATCTTTATCGTAGGTCACGTGACAAAAGAAGGAGCATTAGCAGGGCCACGTATGTTGGAACATATGGTGGACACCGTTCTTTATTTCGAAGGGGATAAACATCATAGTTTCCGCGTGCTTCGTTCCGTGAAAAACCGTTTTGGATCCACCAACGAGATTGGCGTTTTCGAAATGCATCAAGAAGGACTGAACGAAGTAACGAACCCTTCCGAAGTCTTCTTAGAAGAACGTCTTGCAGGCGCAACAGGCTCTGCGATTGTCGTGTCTCTTGAAGGAACAAGGCCAATTTTAACCGAGGTGCAATGTTTATTGTCACCAACGGCCTTTGGAAATGCACGCCGTACGACAAGTGGTTTGGACTATAATCGTGTAGCGCTCTTGATGGCGGTGCTTGAGAAACGTGCAGGACTTCTATTACAAAACCAAGATGCTTACTTTAAATCAACAGGTGGTTTGAAACTGAACGAACCAGCAGTCGACTTAGCGATTGCGATGAGTATCGTTTCAAGCTATAAGGAAAAAGAAACGCAAATGGGCGATTGCTTCATCGGCGAAATCGGCTTGACTGGTGAAATCCGTAAAGTGAATCGTGTCTATGACCGTGTTCGCGAAGCTGAAAAGCTCGGATTCAAGCGTGTCTTTATTCCAAAAAATAATTTAGATGGATGGGAACTTCCAAAAAATATCGAAGTCGTTGGAGTATCTTCTGTCAAAGAAGCTATTTACAAAGCCTTCGGAAAAGAAAATTAGAAAGGAGAACTGTTATGGAACAACCTAAAAAATTTCGAGCATACGGAAGAAAGTTATTGCAACTGATTTTCGTATTGCTCGGAGGGTCTTTAGGTGCAACGTATTTTCCAAGTCTATGGCAAGCATTCGACATTACGAATGAATGGTTAACATCGCAAGTTACGAGTATTTTGTTAGGTGCCATTATTTTATTCTTTATTTCCCTATTCGTGACGGATCCGATTTTAAAGGGTATTCGTAGACTTGAAAAACTCGTTAGCCAACTTTCTGTGAGCTATTTACTCTTTGGAATGATTGGTGCACTGATTGGGCTCTTAGTCGCATGGCTCGTTGGATTGCCATTTACAAACTTACAAATTCCAGCAATTACGCAAGCTTTACCAATCGCCTTAAGTATTATCTTTGGGTACCTTGGCTTTTATGTTGGAACGACGCGTCGTGAAGATATTCTAAAAGCATTTACAGCGACAAGAAAGAAAACGGAGGATTCTCCAGTGCTTGAACGTAAAGCAGGAGATAACTTCAGAAAATATAAACTGCTCGATACAAGCGTGATTATCGATGGACGTATTTACGATATCGCTAAAACAGGCTTTATCGAAGGGGTGCTGGTAATTCCAGTATTCGTACTGAACGAATTACAATATATCGCCGATAGTGCAGATAGCTTAAAACGCGTGAGAGGTCGCCGCGGATTAGATATTTTAAATGCTCTTCAAAAAGAAGAGAATATTAAAGTAGAAATTTACGATGGGGATTATGACGATATTAATGAAGTGGACCGCAAGTTGATTCGCTTGGCGAAGGCGATTGACGGCATTATTATCACGAACGACTTTAACTTAAATAAAGTCAGTGAGTTCCAAAATGTGCCGGTCTTTAATATTAATGCGTTAGCGCAAGCCATCAAGCCAGTTGTGATTCCAGGGGAAACCTTGAAGACGACAGTGGTTAAATCAGGAACGGAGCGCCAACAAGGGGTTGCGTACTTAGATGATGGTACGATGATTGTCGTGGAAGATGGACAATATTATATGAATGAAGAGATTGAAGTGGTCGTAACGAGCGCCCTTCAAACTGCAGCAGGTCGTATGATTTTCGCCAAACCACTGCATAGCCAAAAGAAAATTAAACAATAAAATGTAGTTTTATGATTACTACGAATCCTTGCGGATTTGTTTATAATCGCTGTAATGGGGCACCGGTTCGAGCCGAAGTCTCTCACCTTTAAAGCCTCAAAG
>ERZ773263.2325-NODE-2325-length-10421-cov-4.804167_pt1 | contig 10421 bp, 15 predicted proteins | sample MGYA00511076_ERZ773263 | MGnify/ENA primary metagenome ERZ773263 (study PRJEB29015, sample SAMEA2738155) | human oral metagenome | biome: human oral; feature: human-associated habitat; material: saliva | place: China | collected 2195 ... | reverse complement strand
AAAAGTTCCTCAGGTAACTAAGAGAAGCACCTGCACCTTGTCACACCTCATTAGTTTAAGAAGTGAGCTCATTGCGTTACACGCAAAGAGAACTCAGGCTTAGACCGTATGGTGAGAAAAGGAGTCAATACCGGGAAGAGGCTGAGACGCGGAACCCGTTATTGAAGCGCCATCCAAACGAAGTTTGGGTGGTGAGGCTTCACAAGGAAACAGACAACACATATGTTATCACAGTTAAAGGTCAAACAATCGAAATTCCAAAAAAATGAGGTAAAAAATGAATACATTAGAAATCGGAACAATGCCAGACTACTTAGCCGCTATATTCGTTGGACTCTTCGCACTCGCGATTGCCTGCTTAGTATATATGATGCACCTAGCCCTAACAGCATATAAAAGCGAAGATGGCAATAATAAGAAAGCATTAATCACTACGTTCATACTTAGTTTAAATTTTGTTTTCTCTCTGATTACCGGAATCGGAGCAGTTGCTGCAAATGTTTTAGCAATACAAAATCACGAATATAACATTATTAAAAAAGAAGACGCCATAACCATCGAAAGCAAATCAGCCTTTTTAAAAACGAAAACTTTCAAACTGATTGCACACAGAGATGGTACATACTATCTCAAAGACAAAGAGAAAATGTATGAAGTACCTGAAAATGAGTTAAATTAACAGCGCAAAAGTAGACACTTTTGCGCAATCATGGGGTCTCCGACCCCAAACCCCATCAATTACATGAATAAAATAAAACATAAAAGGAAAAAATAAATATGCAAGAAAAAGTAGTAGGTACAAGTTTTGTACGACAAATCCCATTTGAAGAATTAAATGGAACAGTAACACCAAAAGAAGAAACAGAACGCGGAATTGAACAATTCCATACAGAAGCATATCTTCAACCAGAACCAACAAACCCATATGACTCAAAAGCAGTAGCCGTCATGGTTATTGACAAAAATGGACAAGCTCATCGAGTTGGTTACTTGGGAAAACGTTCCGAGTTGAAAAGAAAAGTAAAAGGTAATGAACGATACAGTATGACTATTCATAAATATTCAGATATCGGTCTTCTCAATTCATATATTCTCGAAGAAGAATTAGAAAATACATTTGCATTTTAATAGAAGCAACGCTTCTTTTTTTTCGCAATTTTTAAACATTTATTAAACATCTCAGAATAGAAAGAAATAAAATGCGCACATTAAAACAATTTCAAAAAGCAGTGTTTTTGAATGAACTCATAGATTTCACACCATATCTTGAATCTAAACACCCAGCCTACCTTCGCGAAATGGTACGACAAGGAATCTACGTAGAACAATTATCGCAACTAGACATAATCCCCGTTACAATATTACTTATTGAAACTGACCAAGCACAAGAACATTATGACGAATGGTTGGAGCATCCAAACATGAATGTACGATGGGCACTTGCACGAAAAGGTTTGTACCCTGAACAGCTCTTGTCTGATAGAATTCCTGATGTTCGATTACCAATTGTACAACAATATCCACGATTAGCTAACAATCGTATCGGACAATGTATTGAGCATCACTAACATACGGCATATGCCGTCAAGGAGATTTTATTTAACAGGGCTATAGCCCCGAACCCCTACTTTTTTATAAAATACAGAGGTAACAAAAAATGAATACAACAGAAATTATAGAAGCTATTGAAAACGGACAACAAAAAGAAAAATGGGACGAATGGTTGAACCATGAATCCGAACATGTACGATACCGATTAGTAAATCAGGAATATAACCTAGAACATTTTATAGACGATGACCATAAAACCATACGGGCGATGGTAATGGAGAAAAAACCTAATCTAATACCAGACATTATTAGCAAGCACCCAGAAGATATATATACAGCTGAACGAATTATCGCTAACAACGAAAATGCAACATTAGAAAACCTTAAATATGTACGCAACAGCAAGGCAACAGATGATACACCCTTAAAAGTTAGAGCTTATGATATCAAAATACAATCATTAGAAACAAAACCAACATTACTCGAGAGTACAATGAGTATTTCTGAACTGTTTGCTACAAAAAATGCCTTGTGGGCTAAACCATATAATGTCACTCAAATATATCAGATACAAAGATATTATGAACAGGCCTGTAAAATCAATGCTGAAACTTTAGTTTTAGAAAATTTTGAACAAATATTTAATTCCACATATGACCCATACAACATGTATAAAAATTTTCATGATATAGTGGCAATTTAGAAAGGAATCCGCATGGAAAAACTTGACAAACTAGACCTTACAATACCGACAACAGAACAAAAACCAAAACACAAATTTATACCATCCGTTCAGAAAAAAGACCTCATTGACGAGGGAAATGATTTAGAACGGTTTATGAGCGATGATGATATATCAGTCCGCCACTATTTAATGGACAACCATCCAGAGTTTATACCTGAAATGGTTGCAATGTCGTCAGACAATTATGCGATGGCTTGTTACATTGTAGAAACACGTAAAGACATATCAGCTGACATTTTAGATATCTTAATCACTAAAAGTCAACAAGACCGAAACGAACTACAAGGCGGTCATAAGAAACGAATTGATAGCTTTATGATTAAAAGGAACGCGATGCAACAAGAACCATCACTATTAGAACGCACTATGAGCTTACAAAATTATATGAAACACAGTCACCATTATGGGCACGACCTTATTCACCAAAACAAATACAAACCATTACAGAAATTCACGCAAAGACAAAGAAAAATGACAACGAAGAGGATTTTCTGAACCAATTTGAAATTATTTTTGTTCCCGAAAATACATCACGCAAAATGGAAAATGATTGGCGTGACCATAACTGGTCACGATTCATAACAGTACTCCAGAGCGTTAAAAAATAATACATTACAAGAAAAAGTACCAAATATGACAAAAATTTTAACACCGTATATATTCGAAGATGTTATTGACACCATTAAAGACTTCACTCCATATTTTCAACAATTCGACAATACTTATTTGGAAATCATGGCAAGACATGGGAAAGAAATCGACCAATTACTTAGACATGATTATTATTGGGAGTCGGAATTTCAAAGCGTGAAAGTCGAACTAATTAACAACGGTTACGCTCGCGAACATTGGGATGATTGGAAAGAAGACGGTCAATTAGTTCGCGAAGCGCTAGTACGACAAGGGCACAATCTTGACTATTTTATGGACGATAAATCTGATTCTGTACGGTTCACCTTAGTGAAATATTATCCTGAATGGATACCAAAATTACTCGAATATACAAAGTCAGCGGAAGACTATAGCAATGCTTTCCTCGTTCTAATTACATCCGAAAACAAAGAATTAATCAGATATCTTATTGATAATTTTGATAAATATGACGATGGTAGAAACTCAAGATTCTCATATGAATCATACAAAATTGTATATAAAAGCATGCTCAAAGAACCAACCTTAATCGAACAAACCATGAGTCGGCTCCAAATGTTTAAAACAGGTAATGTTTTATGGGCAAAAGGATTAACACCGAAAAAAGTTAATGCTATTAGAGTATGTCATCAACATGCAATTGAAAAAGACGAAAATGAAGAATTCTTCTCAAAATTCAATGAAATGGCAAATCCATCTAATAGCGACACATACATCCAACATCTATATTTTAACAAATAGAAAGAAACCAAATGTTAACACCACATGAATTTAGACACGCCATTAAAAATGGCACAATTACGAACTATGAAACATATCTAACATTTCCAAATGAAAAATATCGCATTATAATGGCAGAAGAAGGTGTTGCGGTTGATGAACTCGTATCCCTCGGTTCCTCATATCTAATCACACTACTTGTTGAAAATAATCATGCACAAGAATATTGGCATGATTGGGCAATCCATGAAGCATCAAACGTGAAAGAAGCATTAATCAACAAAGAGTATAATCTTGACCAATTTATACACGATGACTCAACTGGCGTCAGAAATACTCTGATGAACAAAGCACCACAGTACATACCACAAGTGGCCAAACAATCTAAAGATGACTACGCAAACGCCTTTAGAATCCTTATAGACAAGAATGATGTCTCTACTGAAAACTTAAAAACAATTGTCAATCTCTATGACGAATATAAAACAACAAGCACACCAGCAGACACATATAAGGCCTTTTGCCTAAAATTAACAGGTCAAGAACAAAAAGCAAACCTCATGGAAAAAACAATGAAACCACGTGAGTTGTTTTTACTCGATAACCCTCTTTGGACTAGAGGATATTCGATAGACGTAATTGATACCCTACAAAAAAGATATCAAGACGCACTCAGTTGCAATAAAGAAAAGCAATTCAAAGACCATTTTGATGACTTATTAAGCCCTAGCGCATCACGAACAACCATAAATGTTTTATATAAGAAGCTCATCGAAAACGCATAAGCACTGGATATTCAGTGCTTTTTTTACGGTTTTGCGTCACATACGTGACGCTTTCTTCTGGGGTAAACCCCAAACCCCTCAATCATTTGCAGAAAGGACACCAATGCTAAAAACACTATTACAACTAATATTCAATAAATTACAAAAACGAAAAGTATTCATAATGGTACTTGCATACCCAGACGAGCCGAAACTAGATAAAGACTGGAAAGGTTTAAGTGTCGAAGACGCTATCAATAGCAAAAGAAGTACAATTTTCATACAAGCCCCCAAGAAACGAAAAGACCGAGAAATTGCATATAAACAATTAAAAGACCACACAGAAGACCCTATCGGTATCCTATATTTTGAATGTAATTATGACGAATACACAGAATTACATCCAAATATGACAGTAAAAGAACGAAATAACGCATACGCAGAATTAGAACCTCCTGTACGAGGTGTCGATTGTGATGTATATGTCCTAGCTGAAGAACTTTAAAAGGAAAAACCATGAATATTTTACTTATAATAACAGTAATAGGTTTGGTAATCACAGTCGCAATACCAATAGTAGGAACCTATAAAAGTTACAAAAAATTGAAAAACACCCGGAAGAAGTTAAAAGACCTCCGACAAGAACAACGAAAACAGTATAAACGACATCAACTAAACCGCGAAATTAACAAACTTATGTTACAAGAGGTACACAAAATTCATCCAGACATCGATACAATGCAAAAAATAGTGGCAAACAAAAGAAACCTAATATTACCGATTCCAAATTTGGTTAACGCCTATGAATTAAAGTTAATATCAGAAGAACAAAAATTATCACTACTTGAAGCGACTATGTCACCATTGCAGTTGTACAAAGCTGGAAATCCCCTCTGGACTAAACCATTTACACCTGCTGGAATACAACTCATTCTTGAATATAAAAACGACCCACATTTCGAAAAGATATTCCAATCACAATTAGAAAGGTAAGTAATGAACACAATAGTAATAATAATTTCCGGTATTGCTGTTATGGCATATATTATTGCTGAATATAGAGATATTAGGAAAAACACGCAAGAAGAACTGAACAAAATCCAACAAAAAAGAAAAACACAGCAGGACTACTTTAACAGCACACGTATGGTGCTAAAAATGTATAAACTTAGTGAGCAAACACATCCTGATATAGATGAGTTAAAAACTGTAATAAAATATCACTATACCTGTAACTACGATGAAATGCTCAGGAAAGCCTGTCAGTTAAAACTTATTTGTGAAGAAAAAGAACTCACACCACTAGAAGCGACAATGACGCCCATGCAATTATATCATACAGGAAACCCACTATGGGCAAAACAGTTTACAGCAAATCATATTAAAATAGTCCTAGCAAACGAAAAAGAAGCCTATATCGAAGACCTGTTTCAAGAAAATCTAAGAGATGCACAGTTGTGAGAAGAAATCTCAATATATTAGAAAGATGAATATGTTAAACATTATACTAACAATTTTTATAATATTTGGAATATCGTTATTACTCATTCTGTTTTATGGATTCAGCGAAGAACAATGGCGGGAAAAATATTATATCATGAAGGAAGAACAACAACCAAATCCGAAAATATTAAAGAAAATGAATCATCAACCAGTATTAATGACGAATACAATTTTCGTAGACGAACATGAACATGAAGCCGTACGTATTAAATATCAAACCACAAAAGCTTCAGTCACAAACTTAGAAGCCACAATGACCACTTACCAGTTATACAAATCTAACAATATACTTTGGGCTAAAATTTAACACTAAACCAAATCGAAAAAGTGTTGTACATAGCGCAATCAGAAACCATGATGGAAAAAGATGACGTCATACGAGAAATACTAGAAGGAAAAACAGAATGTTAAAATATAGATAGTCGAAACCTAACATTAGAGGAAGGAAGAACAATGTTAACATATGTATGTATGGTGTTTATTATAGTAGGAACAACACTATTACTCTTTATGTTTTGTGCATTAAGAGAACAACGATGGCGTGATACATATTATCACATCAGAGAAGAGCGACAACCAGAACTCAAAACATTGAGAATAATGCGTTATCAACCCATTTTTATAACCACTACAATTTTTGAAAAAAAGAACGCACACAAAGCTGTTAGTATTAAATATCGGGCGCTAAAAACTTCAATCACAAACTTAGAAGCGACAATGACCACGTACCAGTTATACAACGCTAACAATGTACTCTGGGCGAAAAATTTAACACTCAACCAAATCGAAAACGTGTTATACATATCCCAATCCGAAGAAATCCAAAACAAAGAAGAACGAATACAAGAAATAATCGAAACAACTTAAAAGACCCAACCGGGTCTTTTAAATTCTTTTAATACGAACCGACAAGTTACCATTCACCGAATGTGGATAACCTCGACGAATAGACAAACGATTTCCATTATATGTCCGAGTACGAACGGATAACAGAGAAGAGTTTACGTCCTCCTCATCGACAGGTAACACAGGAGCTTTAGGAAGAATAGGAGCAACTGGTTCAATAGGTTTACGTGGAGATTTAGGTGCAACGATATCTATTGGTTTTTCAGGTTCAATAGGAGCCACACCTAATGTCAAAGTTTTAGGTACCTCGGGTGCGATGGGAGCAATTGGTTTTGTTAAATCATTTGTAGGAAAAATAGGTTCCACAGGTTTATTCACAGATATAGGTGCAACAGGAGAAGTGGGTTCAACTGGTTCAATAAACGGAACAGAAGGTTTCATAGGTTTATTAGGAACATTAGGTTTCATAGGTTCAACTGGAACATTAGGTTTCATAAGTTCAACTGGAACATTTAACACCAATCGTATAGGCTTACGCGGAGACGTTGGTTCTATTGGTATCTTAGGAGCCGGGCCAACATTTATCACTGATTTAGGCGCAATAGGAGCTTTCGGAGCAACTGGCGACAGCGGTCTAATAGGTTCATTACCATCAATATGCGTAGGTTGTTTAACCTCAGTAGGTTTAATAGGTACAATAGGTGCTATCAATTCCCGTTGTTTTGGGGCAACAGGCATCTCCGGAGATATAGGAGTATCAAACGTCCTAGGTATTACGTTACCCTCTGAGACATTCGTAGCTATACCGATTTTACCATAAATTAATTTACCAGAGTTATCAACATATTGAGTACCAACGAAACGATTATCCACAACAAAAATACGATTTTTTTCTAGGTCCGTTACATTAAAAAAATGAATAGGATAGGTCAACGGACGTTCGCCATGATTATTATTCGCAAAATTTATGGTTTTATTAAATAAATTATTACGAATAAAGATATCATGAAACTCCGCATTACCACGTGTATGACTACCAATCCCTGCTGAATAATTCCTAATAATTTTACGAGAATTATCAGCTTCAATCATACCTTCACCATCTAGTCCGTTATAGGTCGTAAAGCGATTTTGCTCAAAGACTAAATTATTAGATGTCGTACCATCCAAAGAAACCCCATCTAAAATAGTCCCTTTGGCATTAAAACTACCAAAAGTACCCGGTATCGCAGCATCGATTTGAACCGCCTCGGAATACATGGAATGAGGATGTTTCATAAAGCGTTTACGAATTTCATCCTCCGTAAATTCACGCCCACCATAACCAGCAAAAGTATTGTTATAAAATCGAATATGGTCCGAACCCGCAAGGTCGAAGACGTGACTATCTTCGTAATGAACATTATTAAAAGTCATGTCACGAACCGTTATGAAAGACGCTTTTAAAAATTGCGCCATAAACATACCATATCCATGACTCTTACCGCCACTAAAAATAGAAGGATGATTATCAATTACACCAGCTTTATTAAGAATAGAGCCATTATCCGTAGTCGCAGTTGTCACAGAGCCATAAAAGTTTCCATTTTTAATAATAGTATGACCATTTTCATCGCCATGTTTACCGGTACCTAACCAAAAAAAGTCACCTCCTAACCCCATTACAAACGTCGAACCACCCAAATCAATCGTCACAGGTTTACCTGTACCCTTAAAACTCCACAGAGCTTCACCACGTTGAACTTTAAACATGCGTTTTGGAAAACGAATAGACTCAGATAACTCAAAGACAAGATTATCCACACTTAAATCATAGCCATTACGGGACAAATACGCATCTAAATCTTTTTGTGTACGAATTGTAATGACTTTATCTTCTACATCCGCAGAAACATTTGTAGTGAGAAGAGTTGATAAACCTAACCCAATACCATTTATTAATTTTATTTTCATTTTTAAAATCCCCCTCAAATTATAATTTTATTATACCAAAAAATAAGAAAATCACAAGGCATCACATACGTGATGCACGTTTAAGGAGTTACATCCCAAACCCCAACGACTAACTGAATGAAATAGAGGTAAACAAACATGATAACACAGACCAATCGTTTAGACGAAATTTTAACCACAGGTAACATTATAGATTTAGTTCATGCCATTAGAAACAGAGAATTAGATGATGAACTCCCAAAATTAAAAGACCATGAAAATGAACGCATTCGCCGCGTCATAGCGTTCTTAGGTTTATATTTACCACAATACATAAACGACCCTTCCGCCATAGTACGAGAAGCCGTCATAATGACGGATGAATCTTATATTAAAATTATGGTAGATAACTATGACCGAAGCGATAATGATGCACTTATACGTTGGGTGACCAGGGATAAAACAAAGGATAGAGAACTTTGGAATACAATTTTCGCACGACCAGGATTCATCACTAAATTAAAAAAACATTTAACCGGCGGAGAATATGCATTAAATATTGTAAAACAACTGTGGCAAACAGAAAAACCAACTGCGCTAACTAAAACAATGACACGAACACAATTGTACCAAGCCAATAATCCATTATGGGCATACGAATATAGTCTAAATCAAATCGATATGTTAGCATACAAAAATACAGACAACAATGAAGTATTAGATAGATGTTTTGAAGTCGCAGACCGATATGATAGATAGAAAGGAAACAAAAATGTTAAAATGTCAAGAATTTATCGAAAAACTAGAAAAAAACGAAATCACTGATTTCTCTGAATACATCGCAAATGCAACCATTGAATATTTGGTTCCAATGGCACGCCACGGAATCGAAGTCGACAACCTATTAAAACGTGGTGAAGAAACAATCGTCAAAACCCTCATCCGTAACAATCACGCGCAAGAATACTATGATATGTGGAAACACCATAGTGAACCTAGTGTTTTAATCGCATTAGCTGAATGTGGATGGTTTAGTGACTTTTTTGCCAAAGACAAACGATGCGCAATTAGAGCCGCTGTTGTAGTTGGAAATCCAAGTTACATTCCAAAACTCATGAAAAGAAGTGCGACAGAACGGGAAAAATGTTTCGAAGTATTAAAACAACTAACAAGCCCAGACCCCGAAATCTTAAAAGCTTTTATGGAATATACAAACGATAAAATGTGGTCAAAAGATAAAAGACGATTCGAGCTGAAATATGAAAGTATGGTTAAAGAACCAAGCGTGTTAGAACGTACAATGACACCTTATGCCTTATTTATAGCGAACAATCCGTTGTGGGTACGTGGAATCAGTATTGACCAATTATCGAACCTCGATAAAACATTAGAAAAAGCAACAGAAAACGGGCACCTAGACCTTTTGGAACCAATTTTTGACCAAATGTTAACAGTCAAAGCTGCATGGGAAGCTGAGAAAATGTATAGAGAACAATTACAAAAAGCCGGCAAATAAGATGAAAGTAACCATTACAATAGAAAAACGAATTAAAATTCATAAAACTAAAAAGAAAAGGATATAATTATGATTAAAATCTACGACACCATGTCTCGTGATTTGCGAGAATTTGTCCCAATTGTGGACGGCAAAGTCAAGATGTATGTTTGTGGGCCAACGGTGTATAACTATATCCACGTGGGGAATGCCC
>ERZ773263.2320-NODE-2320-length-10432-cov-4.188976_pt1 | contig 10432 bp, 15 predicted proteins | sample MGYA00511076_ERZ773263 | MGnify/ENA primary metagenome ERZ773263 (study PRJEB29015, sample SAMEA2738155) | human oral metagenome | biome: human oral; feature: human-associated habitat; material: saliva | place: China | collected 2195 ... | reverse complement strand
TTTGCTTTTGCTTTTGCTTTTGCTTTTGCTTTTGCTTTTGCTTTTGCTTTTGCTATGTCAGATGCCTTTGCGCTACCGACTAAAAACCCGCTACCGAAAATTGATTTTTTAATCGACGTCTGAGCGTCAAGCCGCGCTATCTTTGCGGATGATCTACGGCCAATACGGACAACCTCGCCGCCTTTTGAAAGCTCATTAAGCATTGATGCAGTAACGACGTTATCGGGGTACTCGTATCGCGGGAGCTCTTTTTTCTCTGTGGCGGCAAGCGCCTCCACAGCATCATCGATTACCCGTCTCAAGCTTGGTGCGCTCATGGCGACATAATCGCCTGCAAGATTTGTCACAAAAGAGGTACGAACTTCTGCGCCATTGGCATATACAATCGACGCACCGGTGCAAATCGCACAGTCATCAATTTTGCTCCCAAAAATCGTCATTGCAGGGGCAAAAAGAAAGTACTTAATACCTCGCGCGAGATACCAGCGTCTAATTTCAGCCAAAATCGAGAAAGGCGGGTTATCGACGACGTAGCAACCCTCGGGATAGGCCGTACACTGATAGTCTCCTCCCGGCTTAAAAGGCCGCACGATCGGAGCGTCTGCCGGTATGTCGTACTCACGCCTGCACCACTCAAGAATTGCATCGTAGATTGGCTGCGGTGTATAGCAGTCATCTGTCGTCTTTTTATGCTTAAACTTATCGACAAAGCCCTCATAGTCGTAAAAACTGCGCTGGTCTGGCATATAATCCCACCCCCACTCATGGCATTAAAAAACCGCCCTTGGGCGGCTTAGAAAAACATCGGCTCAAAGTCCACAGCGACTACCTCCGATTGCTCGGGAAGCTTGTCTGCAACTACAAAGGCATGCACGAGCGCCATAAACGGGTCAGTTTTGCGGCTATGTGGCTCGATTTTGCCGTATGTAAAATTATCGTTTGGTGCAGGTACGAGCTTTGCATTGTTAGTAGCCCACCTCATAAGCGGACTATCTCCCCAGGCTATCGAGTGTGTCGCAAATGCACTATCAATAACCGGCTGCACGCGCATAATGTCAGACGGTCGCGTAAGCCATACCTGCTGGCGCTCACCTTTGAGCGAGCCGTCAAAGCCGGCTGCCTTAAGTGCCTTTTTAAGCAACGAAATACGGTAGCTATCTATCGACACCATGCGCACGTCATACGCCGCAGATATCGCGCTTACCCATGCAGCAACGCTTTCCGGTGCCACCTCAACATCGTCTACGATGTCGAGCTGCCCCAAAGCCGCCCACTCATTAAGTGGGGCTTTTATCTCTCCGGCGTCGCTTGACTGCGTACACCACCACGCATGAGGAAGTACCTGGTACTTGTCGCCAAGCTTAAAGAGGGCAACGGCTCCCACCATGTCGGTGGTTTTTGCGTAGTCGATGCCAATAACGCAAGGCATCCCACTCAAAGACGATATATCAATCGGTGTGGACGCTGCCAAAAGATTAGCCCACGACGTGACTGCGATGTCTTTGCGCTCCTGCGGGAGGTTAAAACGCTTTGTCGGTGTCATCGGGTGCTTTTGCGGGTTGCGTCGCCACTCGCGCGCATCTTTGCGGTACTGCTCAAGCAGTACCTTTGATGTCATAAGGCGCGGGTTTGCCTTAACCCAGCAACTCTCGTCGTCTATCTCGTCGATGCTATCGAGCTTACAAATAAACGGCAAAAGGCCACCATCGGGTGCCTTTCCGTCCAAAATCGCGCGCGCCTCAGCCTTTTTCTCGTCCAAAACACCATCGCGAACATCTCCATCGGTTGTGGTAAAAAGCCTTCTCGGATGTTCCTTTTTTCCAAGTCCTCCGGTGAAGACCTCCATAGCATCGGAAGTTTGATAGGCGTGAACTTCGTCGAAAAAAACAGCACCGGAGCGCATACCGTCTTTGCTCTCGGAGTTTCCGCTCCAATACTTAAAACGTGCGCCGGTCTCGAGGTTGTACATCTCAACTTTATTCCACGTAAACGCCTGTCCCCAGAAGTCGGGGCGTCGCTCAAACATGTGCCAAAGGTCGTCGTATCCTATCTTTGCCTGGCTCTCAACCGTGGCGCAAATGTCTACGTCGTAGTCCTGTATACCGTTTGCTGGTGATATCAAACAAAAGGCAAGATATCCGGCAAAGCCGGTTTTGCCAAAACCACGGCCAACGTATAGGAGCAAATCATCAAAGCGCGGAAAAAAGCCCTCTCGAAAGGTGCAGAGCCAAAGAGCCACGAGGAACTTTTCCTCAACTCCAAGCTCAAAAGGAAAGTACTGCTGATAGCCCATGTAGCGCTCGAGGCGCTCTTTATCGATAAAAAGCCGTTCCGTGGCGAATATATGCCGCACCATTTTACACAGCTGGTGCATCTCATGAGATGCCTTGATACCGCCTCGCTCGACAAGCCGGAGCCATCCGGTAATCTCTGGACACTCTATCCGCTTGTGAAGCCTGTATGTCGTCTTCGCCACATTACAACGTCAACCTTTCATCTGGCTTTTTCTCCTTAAATGCGGTTTGCCGCGATTTAACGGGGTCAAGCCCCAGCTGCTCACGTGCGAGCATGTCAAGCGCTTTGGTGTTGCCATCAAGTGCGCTCTTGTACATCGTCTTGCGAATAAGGGCGCGGCCTTGCGCATGGAACTTTTTCTCAGCTTGCTCAAATGTCAGGCCAAATGCCTTGCTACACAGGCCGTCAAGGTCTGCAATATCGCAATCCATAACGGCGCATACATCATCGATAGCATTAAACGCCTGCATCAGTCCGCAGAATTGCTCCGCCTGCTCCTCGCTCCATGCAGTTACCTTTTTCGGTGGCCGTGCCTTTTTGGTGTACTTGCCACGCTTTTTACCTTGCTTTTTCTCCTCTGCCATTTATGCTCCTAAAAGGGCAAATCATCATAAAGCGCCGTTTGCTTTTTCTTCTTGTTTTTCTTTTTGCGGTTTTGCCCACGCTTTTTAGCTTTGGTATTACCTTTGGTCGTTTTTCTGTGGCCGCCATTGCCGCCACGTCCTGAGCCTGACGCCATGTGCACTCCTTAATCGGTAATAGCTCCCCAGAGCTTGCCGCCTCTAATCGGCTTTGGGTATGGATTATCGCGATTGACGACCGAATAGGCCGCAAATATCTTGTCCGTAAAATCCTCGATGTAGTCAAAGAGCGCTGCGTCACATTCCACGCGCAACTGCTCGATATTTCGCGAGCTGCGAAGGTTTGCTGAGCCGTCTATGACGAGTTTGCCGCCGCGTACGGTCTCGCAACTCACGATCTTTGTGTGTATCGACACAAAGGCACAATCAAAGTCAATCTCGGGAATGTCGAGCTGCTCGTACAGATACGGTACGAGTTGCCCGGGGCGCCGCTCGTGTCCCCAGAAATACACGGAAAGGACAAGCCGCAAGCGGGAAAGCTGAGGGCACATGTCGATAACGTTGCGCAGACTATCGATATTATCCTCTGACAGGGAAAGTGTTTGAATGGTGAGCGTTTTAGGTGCAATCTTCCCGCGCTCGACCAATGCCTCGATTAAATCACCGAAAATAAAATTGCCGGAGACGAAGGCAAACGAGCGAGCGCCTTGAGCGAACTCGAATTGCTCTACGAAGTCCGCCGCGTGCTCATACTCGACTATTCCGAGCGTATTCTCGTAGATTTTTGGACGCGAATATCGCTCATTTTCGATGCCGTCGTCCCGGCTCTGAATTGCAACGTCTGACAAAGAGAAATCGAGGTCAGCGGCAACACCGCCAAAGTCTGCCGGTAAGGAAAAATCAAGCATAAAAGCTCCATTTTTAAGAGAAAGAAAAAAAGAAAAACGCCGCGCGTATCAAAATCCTGTGGGTGACCGCCGGTCTACCTTCGGTTTTGTTAATTCGGGGTTTACCCCCGGGGGTATTTCCGCCATTTTTCCGTAAAAAACCGTTAACGCCTAAATAAATGTATCACCACATTTCATCAGTTAGAGCCGCCTGCACCCTAACATTTTTACCAAACCGCCCATGCGCTATGTCGTGCGCCGCATGAGACAGCGGTATCAGGTTGCGAATCAAATTCCCCTCGGCATCGAGGGCAAACTCTGAGAGCGCCCAGCCGGGATACTCGTCAACGTGCATCACGTGATGTACAGTCTCGGCCGGTACGTATCTGCTCGGCTCAAGTCCGAGCTCGTACTGGCTCTCGCCGTGGAACTCAGCAAGTACTCGAGCGCGTAGCCGTCTCCAACGCGCGGAATTATAAAACGCTCTGTCGTGGCCGTTACGCTTTCGTTGCTCACGGAGGAGCGAATCAAGCTCCCAATCATACCTTGGTACAATCATCTGCCTACCTAAAGCAAAAGCCCTCACTCTCGTAAGGGCTTTTGTTACTCGCGATAAAACAACCACGCTAACACACTAGCACATATCGACGTGACAAAATGCGACAAAGTACGACAAAATGCGACAAGAATTAAGATTTTGCAAGAAGCTGCTTGTATTGGGCGGCAATCATGCTGTTAACGACCATAACATCTCTATCGCTCAAGGAGTATTTATCTCTCCCTTTGAGACGGGTGCGAACCTTCGCAAGCTCACATATTGCAGCCACTGAGTCCTCTCCCGAATTGTGATACTTAAACCAGCTGCCTATATGATTGATAATCCATTCAGCGGTATCATCAAATGCTTTAGCAGCGTGCCTGTCATCTATACGATCAATATCAGCAGCTAAACTTTCGTAATTATCGCATAAATCGCGATACTTATTCTCGATATCCGTAAGCCGCTTGCTGATACACCAATCGGCAAATAGAATCGCCGTCATCTCAACGAGAACCACCACTAATAACACGGCATTAATCATCTCAATTCCTCCTCATTTTCCTTGAGCCATACACACATACAGCGCAGGTCGTCTACCACATCGGCAAGTCCCGAGCGCTGCACGCGCACCGAAACCGTACCGACTGCATTGCTCAACGTGTAATAGGTACTGTCAACTGCGGCCTTTGGTGCCGGTAGTCCCTCTACGTGCTCTGTCGTAACGGACAAGCGCATGCCCTCCGGTAACTCTGTCATTGTGCTCCCTCCTTGCGCTTGCTCTTTTCATCGCGCCTGTATGCTGCGTGATCCTGCTCTTGCCTTTTATCGAGCTCGTCTTTGAGCTCTTGCGATATCTGCTCGCCATACTCGCGGCGAATGTACTGTATCAGCTTGGCCAGTGAGCGCAGATTGTCGGCAAGCGTGCGCCGGTGCGGAAGCACTACCAGCACTCCATCAGCTCCAATAGTCGTGCTATCGAGACAATGCGCATCTATCTTTTGCACGAGCACGCCGTCTTGCACCTCATATCTTGGCGCCAAATTGCGCTTGAGATATAACCCCTCAATCGGCTCTGCGTGTATGCGATTGCGTACTGCTTTTATCTTTGTCATTGCGTAGCTACCCCTTTACCTTCTTTAACCTTTGCCAGTCCGTATGCTTCGCACATGTCAAGCGCCGTATCGGCGAACCTCTGACATGCTCGAGCGCTGTAATTCATCCTCTTTGCCACCTCTTGCCAGCTCATGGCCTTAAGGTATCGAAGCTCCAGTGCGTCTGTGCACTCATAGCCTGCGAGCGCTAAAAGGCCACTTTTGCGATCTCGTCCGTAGATGATGTCGTAAGCGGCATTGATAATCTCTACCAGCTCGCCCATGCGCTCGATGTATCGGCTCTCTGCATCAACTGCCTGCTCAACAGCAGGCATACCGCTTTGTGCGGTGCCATGGGCTATCGTAGGCTTTGAGTAATCGATGCCACCGATGTCAATCTGATACGGCAAGCCCTCAAGCTTTAAGCGTATGCTTTGCAGCTCACGCACCGCTTCTCGCGCTTGCTCGAAGTAATCCCGTGCGTAACTCATAGCGCGCCAACTTGATCTTTAATCTCGTTAAGCGTGAGCGGGTTGAGCGTCAAAATCTTTGTGCCGATGCTTTGGGCAACTGCTTGCTCAAGCATAGAGCCAAGACTTATTGACGAATCAGGCAAGCACACAAGCGCGTCGTACTTGTTTTCCGTGAGTACATGGAGACATATCCGCATAGCATCCTCCCAGCTCTTGTCCTCGTCGATGACGGCTACCGGGTTAAAGACGACCTTAGCCCCTTTCTGACGCAGCCATTTTTCGACTGCATCAAAAGCCGCCTTGTTGCGATCCTCGATACCGCTTACAGCTCCTGAGACAAAACACCACTTGCCCTCAAACGCTCTATCTGCTTTCGCATCACCCATCATCTTTTCCCGTCCTTTTTTTCTTCCCTAAACCGTTGAAACAAATGTTCGCCTATTACTAGTAAGGTTTAGTAGTAAGTCTTTTCTTTTCTTTTCTTTATCTTTGTATTACGACCGTATATACGTTAGTAATACGCTCGTAATACGACCGTATAAAACCGCAGGTATTCACTCCTTTTTTGACCACCTTTTAGCGATGGCTTTAGCGCCGGCGGCTCTCTTTTTTCCAACAATGAGCGCATTTTCCAATAATCGCTCTGAGACGATTTTCCCCTCGCGCAAAGAGTCAGAATTGATAAGTCCGACATCTGCAAAACAGGAAAGATTCTTCTCCACTTCCTCGAAGCTTTGACACCAGAGATAGTCCATCAATGTCAAAATGTCTTCGTCATTTCTATACGAGAGAATGTGGCCATCTGTGAGCGCTAAAGCTTCGCAAAGGAGCCAAAACGTACACACGCCTTCTTTTCCCAACCGGAAGCGAACGCGCTTGATTTTCATATCATCGTGGGCGTTGGAATCGTGCAGGAAGCTCTCAAGCGGACGGGCGGCCATTGCGTCGCTGTCGTACAGTGGTTGTTTCTTCATGATTTCTCCTTTAAGCGGTAATAATGCAGTCGAGTATTTCTTCCGGTGTCATCGGGCGTGGATCTACGTAATCAATATCATCAAGTGGCATAACCTCAACCATGTCAGGGTAGCCGTATGTAATGCCGTAGCGGACACTTGAGTCCTCCGTATAGCCGTATATGGCGCTTATGGTCTCAGTGCCACTCCGGAACTGTGTACGCTCGATTACATGGATGTAAGCATCCCCACGATTCATGTAATTTGACTTGTCTTCCCACGAAATACCACGCGCGGAAAGCGCATCTCTTAAACGCTGCATTGGCTCAGATACTTTCATAAAAAGTTAGTCCTTTCTTGTAGTGGAGTAGATAATTACTTCTTATCTACTTTTGGAAAACGAAAACACTTCAAAAAGCTTTGTTTAACTCTTGCTTTTTAGCTTTTGTAAAAAGTGCCAAAAACACGCCATTGCAAAAAATTGCAAATGCTCCGAAAAACTTAAGGTGCAAGGTTAAAGGTCTGCGTAACACGTTTTGCGGCCGTCTCGAAAGCTTCTGCGGCGGCACGGTCTCGCCCCGGAAGTACGTGTGCGTAGATCCTAAGTGTTGTTGCTTCGTCGGCGTGCCCCAAGCGCTCCGAGAGTGTCTTTAGATCCACACCATTGGCAAGACACCATGAGGCGTGCGTATGCCGGAGCGTGTGGAAAGTAATGCCCGCAGGAAGCTCCAAAGAGCGCCTGAGAGCGGTAAACGCACTCGATACCTTAGTAGGTCTCATAAACGCCCCTGTGACGCTTACAAGGGGCGTAGCGCCCTTTATAGCCACTCCCATACACTTGCCTTGCAACTGTGCATACCTATCAATCAAAGTAAGGTCTGCGTCGGTGACGGAGATGTTTCTGTGACGCCTGCCCTTGGTCACGTCGCGGCGGTACGGTTGCCTGCGTGGCTCCTCGATAACCGTACCGGACACGTGTATATAGCGCTGCATGTGGTTTACGTCTTGACGGCGCAAGGCGCAGACCTCGCCGCAGCGCATACCGGACTTTAAGGCAAGCCACGCGGCAAAGGCGTAAACCGTCTCAAAGCTATACTCTTGAGCCTTAAAGGACTTATCCAGCACGCCTGTAATGGCTTTGTCTATCTCGGCAAACCCCCATTCTTCCATCGAGACCGCCTCGTGTCGCTCCTGTGAGGGCTTAGCCACGTTAAAAAGCGGGTTCATCGAACAAATACCGGAGGCAACAAAGTAGTTGTAGGCGCTCCTTAAGAACTGATGGACGTTTATAACGGTATTGCGCGATAGTCCTGCTCCGCCGTCTTCTGGCAGCTTTAAGAGTTGCTGCTCAAAGGCGGTGAAATCTGCCGGTACTAGCGTGTCAACCTTGGCTCGCGGTAGATACTTTGAGACATGGTTTTTGATAAAGCTTTGATACTGTTTGATCGTATTTGGGCTTGCGCCGTTGCGTCGCTTGAGCTCCGTGTACTCCCGCAAGAGCTGCACAAGGTTGGTACTTTTAACCTTGCCGTCGGCTGTGAGGTGTGCCGCCCACAGCTCGGCCATAGCCTGCGCTTCTTCTTCGCTCGCTGCGGCGGGGAAAGACGTGTAAGGCTGTATCAGCTTGCCGCTAAAGTCTCGCCCAAGATACAGACGGCAACACCATATTCCCTTGGTGTTACGCTTAACGATTGGCTTTATCTGCATCCCGCTCACCCCATGCGCAGAAGCCGTCTAAATTATCATTTGGGATTACGAAGCCAAAGCCATCGCAGATGTAACCACAAAGCGGATTGTAATGCTGGTGGCTGCAATCTCGACATCTCACGACTGGTTCGTCAGTGAGCAAATACCACCCATTACTGTTAGCGCCGCCGATATATTCCCTTTTTTCCATCATGTTTTTATCACCTTTTTTAACCCTTAGCTTGTATCGGCTCTCATACGCTCGACATGTGAGCGCACGCAAGACAGGGTGCAAAGGTATATAGCCATTCCGTACCTTGCATTTCCATACATCTGGTATTTTCGGCGGCGCAGGTGAAAGAAGACATCTTGCATGTACGCAGTTTTCGCAGTTACGCATACTCAACCTCCCCTACGTCGCTAGTGCAAGTGTTTGATTGTCGATATAGTCCCCTGCTGGTAGAGCGGCTTGCTTTAGCGTATATGTCTCTTGAGCCTTGATACGCTCACCGATCCACCGCATGACAGGTACCGTCATGGCATTACCAAGCATCTTGTAGCGCTGTGTGTCGCTTAGTGGCTTACCATATGATTCTTTGACGGCCGTCCAGCCATCGGGAAAGCCTTGCAGACGCTCGCACTCAAGCGGCGTCAGATGACGCGGTGGCGTAAGTGATATAAGTGGCGGCTCTTTAGCAGCATGAGCGCTTAGTGTCGGCGCTATGTCCTTATGACATCCAGCTTTAGCATGGTTTCCAGCGCGACAAAAGAGTACAGGCTTATACGACACATTGAGCGTCGAGAGCATATCTTTATGCACAAGAGCTCCTTTGCCGCCATTGCCGGTACCTTGTATTACTTTTAGCGTGTATGTATCTGCGATTTGAGCGCTTGTATCATTGGTTCCGGTGGCATCTTGCCTGCTTTGGCGCACCGGCGTAGTATCCCCGCACAGGCTTTCGCGCTCAAAAAGTACTTCTGCGGGACGGTTTGCGTCGGCTCCAAGATATCCGACAAGGTAGACTCTACGACGTCTTTGGGGGACTCCGAAAAAGCGCGAGTCCAATACTCGCCATGCCAAACCATACCCGAGTGCATCCAAGGCACCGAGCAAGCATCGGAAATCTTCCCCGTGCGAGCTCGAGAGTGCGCCGGGGACGTTTTCCCAAATGAGCCATCGAGGACGAACCTCTTGTACAGCTCTGATGTACTCATACATGAGTCCGGACGCTCCATGGAGTCCTTCTCGCTTTCCTGCAATGCTAAAGGACTGACAAGGGCTTCCTCCGACGACGATATCGGCTTTGCCATGATAGCTGCTCCAATCGATCTTGGTAATGTCTCCGAGGTTGGAAATATGCGGGTAATGAGCGGCGAGTACCGCAGATGCGTATTTATCAATCTCACTAAAAGCGAGTGCCTGGAATCCTAAAGGCTCCCAGGCACACGATACGGACTCTATACCACTAAAAATGCTGATGTAATTCACTAATCCTCCTCCCTCATAAACAGTACCCAATGCGTCTTAGACGCTTTAGGGCGGCGATTGCCGATGATTGGTTTTGTCGGACAAAGCGCCAGCACATCCTTGAGCGGGATATCACACTCGCACCACTTAAAGACAAGGACGCCATAGGGCTTGAGTACGCGCAGGCACTCGCGAAAGCCTTTGGCCAAGTCCTCGCGCCATGTATGGCTATCCAGGCTGCCGTAGTAGTCACTTCTCCAGCCACGCTTGCCGATAAGATGTGGTGGGTCGAAAATTACCAGGTTAAAACTTTCGTCCGGGAAAGGTAACTCCCGGAAGTCAGCTACCATATCAGGGCTGACGTCAAGTGTGCGGCCATTGAGTAGTACCGGATGTCTCGGATGTGCGTCGCACTTAAGTACGCGCTCGTCTTCCTTGTCAAAATAAAAGCTCCGTG
>ERZ773263.2319-NODE-2319-length-10432-cov-29.445023_pt1 | contig 10432 bp, 9 predicted proteins | sample MGYA00511076_ERZ773263 | MGnify/ENA primary metagenome ERZ773263 (study PRJEB29015, sample SAMEA2738155) | human oral metagenome | biome: human oral; feature: human-associated habitat; material: saliva | place: China | collected 2195 ... | reverse complement strand
GCACATCTGATCTTGATGCGGTGAAAGCAGCTTTCAAACCAAATACAAAGGCTGTATATATTGAAACACCAACCAATCCTATGATGGAGATTACTGATATTCGCGCTCTCTGCGCGTTAGCCCATGAGCGTAATGCGTTGGTGATTATCGACAATACATTCTTGAGCCCATATTTCCAAAAACCTTTAACGTTGGGTGCAGATATTGTCGTTCATAGTGGTACAAAATTCATCGGTGGTCATCACGATGTAATTTCTGGTTTCACTATTGTGAACGATGAGGAACTCGCTGCTAAATTGCGTTTAACTTATAAAACAGTAGGCGCTTGTTTGTCTGCCATGGATAGCTGGCTCGTTATTCGTGGTGTTAAAACATTGGCTCTTCGTATGGAGCAACACCAAAAGAATGCCATTGCTCTTGCTGAATGGCTCAAAAAACAACCTAAGGTTACTAAGGTATTGTTCCCAGGTCTTCCAGAACATCCAGGCTATGAAATTAATAAAGCTCAAACGACGGGCTTTGGTGGCATGTTATCCTTTGAAGTAGATAGCGAAGAAACTGCCAAAAAAGTATTAGAAGGCATTGAGCTTATTCAGTTTGCTGAAAGTCTTGGTGGTACAGAGTCCTTGTTGACCTACCCTGTAACGCAAACACATCCAGATTTAAAACCTGAAGATGCAGAGCGTAAAGGTATTACACGTCGCTTATTGCGTCTATCTGTAGGTATTGAAGATACTGATGATTTGATTGCGGACTTAGAACAAGCTTTCAATAAATAAAGGAGTTCCTATGGGACAATATAATTTTGATCAAATTTTAGATAGAACCCGCACAAAATCTTTAAAATACGATTTTGCTGTAAAGCGCGGTAAACCAGCTGACGTACTGCCATTCTGGGTAGCGGACATGGACTTTGAGATTCCACCTGAGTTAAAGCAAATCTTATTGGATCGCGTGAACCATGGCGTATTTGGTTATACCGAGTCCGATGATGAATACTTTGAAGTGTTACAAAATTGGTTTACTACGCGCTTTAACTGGACGCCAGAACAAAAATGGCTCGTTAAAACACCAGGTATCGTATTTGCTTTGGCCATGGCTGTTCGGGCTTTCACCGAGGAAGGTGAAGGGGTACTCATCAATCAACCTGTGTACTATCCATTTAGCATGGTTATCGATGATAATGACCGTCGTCTTATCAATGTGCCATTAATCAAAGGCGAAGAAAAGTATACCATTGATTTTGAGGGTATTGAACGAGCTATCGTTGAGGAAAATGTAACATTATTCCTCTTATGTAATCCCCACAATCCAGTAGGACGCGTGTGGACTGAGGATGAGTTAAAACGACTTGGCGATATTTGTATTAAACGTAATGTACTCATCGTAAGCGATGAAATCCACGCTGACTTTGTTTGGAACGGACATACTCATAAGGTCTTTGCTGACCTAGGTGAAAGCTATGCAGAGCATTGCATCGTATGTACTGCTCCAAGCAAGACCTTCAACATTGCAGGTTTACAAGTAAGTAATGTTTTTATTCCTAATGATTCCTTACGTCGTCGTTTCATTAAAGAAATCGACCGTGCAGGCTATAGCCAGCTAAATACGATGGGCATCGTTGGTTGTGAAGGGGCCTACAAAGTTGGGGCACCTTGGCTCGACGAGTTAAAGGAATATATTCAAGATAATATTCAATTCACCATCGACTATGTAGCAAAATATATGCCAAAAATTCATGTATATCGTCCGGAAGGGACGTATCTCATGTGGCTAGACTGCTCTAAGTTACCATTAAGTCCTAAAGAACGTGATGAATGGATTATTAATGAAGCTAAATTGTGGCTTGATACGGGTTCCATGTTTGGTGTAGATGGGGAAGACTTTGAACGTATTAACGTAGCATGTCCTCGCAAAACATTGGAAGAGGGGCTTGATGCTTGGCGCCGTGCTTATGAGGCTAGAGGGTTTTAAGTTCATTAGTTAAGTTATTTAGATTAGGTTATCAAATTGTTTAGAGTGTAGAGGTGATAGTATGCCTATTAAAGTAATAAAAAATTTACCGGCCATTACGAAATTAGCTCAAGAAAATATTTTCGTTATGGATACAGAACGGGCGGAAAATCAACAAATCCGACCTTTAAATATTCTGTTAATCAATTTGATGCCTACTAAAGAGATTACAGAGACTCAAATTTTACGTGCTCTTAGTAATAGCCCGTTACAAGTTAACTTAACCTTGATACACACTGCATCTCGAAAAGCAAAAAATACAGATGAGCAGTATTTAGAGACTTTTTACCGCACCTTTGATGAGGTAAAAGACCAGTTCTTTGACGGCATGATTATTACAGGGGCTCCTGTGGAGTTAATGCCTTTTGAAGAGGTAGACTATTGGCCTGAGTTAGTAGAAATTATGAACTGGAGCGAAGAACATGTATGCTCTACGTTCTATATCTGTTGGGGTGCTCAAGCTGGTTTGTATCACCACTTCGGTATTAATAAATGCATCATGGATGAAAAGCTATTTGGTGTGTACGAACATGATATCTACAATGATCGACCAGTACTCTTACGTGGCTTTGATGAGAAGTTTTGGATGCCTCACTCCCGTCATACTACGGTTTCCTTGCAACAAATTAAGGAAAATCGCGATTTGGAATTATTGGCAGGCTCTGACCCAACAGGTGCCGCTATCGTTCGTAGCTTAGATAATAAACATATCTTTGTCTTTGGTCATGCGGAATATGATTGGGATACACTTAACCGTGAATATGAACGAGATATCAAAAAAGGTATGGACATTGCGGTTCCTGAAAACTATTTCCCTGATGATGATCCTAAACAACGTCCTATCGTACGGTGGCGTTCTGTAAGTACATTGTTATTTACAAACTGGTTAAATTATTATGTTTACCAAGAAACACCGTACATTATTGAACAAATTCAAAAAATGAAATTTGAACGTGATAAGAACTTAGGTGCCTATATCTAAAGTATCATTAGTAGAAGATCCCCTAATTACTGCTGAAATCTCTAGTGTGAGATGATATAAAGAAAGTAATTAGGGGATTTTTATTTGTTATCAATTGAGTTCGCTTTGCAGTTTTGCAGAATAGCGAGCTTTGGTTTGTATAGATATATTGGATATAGCTTTAAGTTATGTCTAACAATATAAATTAATAGTAGACATAATTTTTAAAACATAGTAGTATACTAGGTATAAAGAATGAACTCAATTCACAGTTAATATAAAGGAGTTGTTATAATGAGCAAACAATACAGATTTGAAACATTACAATTACATGCCGGTCAAACGGTAGATCCAACAGGTTCTCGTGCAGTACCTATTTACCAAACTACATCTTTCGTATTTAAAGATGCAGAAGAAGCAGCAGGCCGTTTTGCCTTAACTAATCCTGGCGGTATTTATTCCCGCCTTGGCAATCCTACTACAGATGTATTGGATGCTCGTGTGGCACAACTTGAAGGTGGTGCTGGTGGTATCGCTGTAGCATCTGGTTCTGCAGCGATTACATATTCCATTTTGAATGTTGCAAGTGCTGGTGATAATATCGTAGCGGCTTCTACATTGTACGGTGGTACTTATAACTTGTTCACTGCTACATTGCCACGTTTGGGTATTCACACTAAATTCGTAAATCCAGATAATTTGGAAGAATTCGAAGCAGCTATTGATGAAAACACTAAAGCTGTTTATATCGAGTCCATTGGTAATCCTGGTATTAATCTTGTTGATGTACAAGCAGTAGCTGATATTGCACATAAACACAATATTATCTTGATCGTAGATAACACATTTGCATCTCCATACTTGTTCCGTCCATTAGAACATGGTGCTGACGTAGTTGTACATTCTGCTACTAAATACCTTGGTGGTCATGGTACAACATTGGCTGGTGTAGTAGTAGAATCTGGTAAATTCGATTATAAAGGTTCTGGTAAATACCCTGGTTTCTCCGAAGGCGATGAACACTACAATGGTTTAGTATATGGTGATTTGCCAATCCCATTCACTGTAAAAATCCGCGCTCAATTGCTTCGTGATACTGGCGCATGCATTACTCCACTTGCATCTTGGCAAATCTTGCAAGGCGTTGAAACATTGTCCTTGCGCGTAGAACGTCACGTAGAAAATACTCGTAAAGTAGTAGATTTCTTGACTAAACATCCTAAAGTGGCATGGGTAAGCTATCCAGAATTAGAAGACAGCAAATACAAAGCTTTAGCGGATAAATACTTCCCTAAAGGTGTTGGTGCTGTATTCACATTCGGTGTAAAAGGCGGAAAAGAAGCAGGTATTAAACTTGTTGACTCTTTGGAAATCTTCTCCAACTTGGCTAACGTAGCAGATGCTAAATCTCTTGTTATTCACCCTGCATCTACAACACATGCACAACTTAACGAAGAACAACAAAAATCTGCTGGCGTAACACCAGATATGATCCGTGTATCCATTGGCCTTGAAAATATCGACGATATTATCGAAGACTTGGCTCAAGCTTTGGATAAAGCATAATTTCCTACTCCAAATATGGAAATACTATAGATCAAACTTTCAGAACATAAATTACATTCTTAAGTATGACCTTGCTTAAGAAATAGAACACAAACTATCAGACCTATAAAACTTATACAAGAGACCTCCCTGCGTGGGAGGTCTTTTTGTGTTGTAATATATATTCTGGTTAATTGTAAATTAGTTTATTGGGTTATGATAGATCTTTGTAAATAGATAGTCATATCTGGGGGGATAGCGGATAGAGTAGGATAGAAAAAAGACCTTGGATTCAACGATCCAAGGTCTTTTAAAGGGAGTATAGTGTGTGTAACGTTTGGTCTGTGGTGTGTGAGCACAGACCTTTTACCTATTGTGTGAGATAGGGTTTTGGGAGAGCCCTTTATGAGTTATAGGGCTCTCTAAGTTTGTGTGTTAGTTTGTGTGTTAGAGAGTGTATCCATTAGGATACTGTGTGTATAGTATGTGTGTTATATGTGTAGTGTGTCATCTTAGTGGGTTAGGATAGGGGTTCACTAGATGAGTTTAAAATCTTAGTATTTTGTGTTTTTAACTTTAGCGCTTAAAACTTTACCGTTCATGCCATCAACTTTTACTTCAGCTTTTTTGCCGCCGCCAGTTGTCATGTCGAATTCGTATACAGCTCGGCCGTTTTCACGTTCAACAGTCCATTCCATAGTTTGGAAGTCGGAACCAACTTTTTCAAGAGCTTTTGTTTCAGCTACTTCAGGGATGATGATGTTTTGAACATTAATAGTTTTGTTAGCTTTAGCATAGCCTTTAACTTCTTTACCAACGATTTGGCCAGTTGCTTCGTCTACTTTAAGTTCTACTGCACGATTGTTGTAGTAACCTTCTACTTCATAGTAAGGGTTATGTTTAGCATCGTAAGAAATAGATTTTACAGTAGCGCCAGGGAAGTTTTGTTGGAATACTGTAACAGCGCCCATGTAATCAACAGAATAGTTAGCTTGAGCGGATGGAGCTACGCTACCAACGCCTTTCCAGTTGCTATTGTTGTTGTAAGCATGGTTGCTAGCTGCGCCAACTACGCCTGCTAATAATACTGTACTAACGCCAAATGCACATAATACCTTTGATACTTTTTTAACATTTTTCATAATGAATGCCTCCTAATATAAGGTACTTTTATATACTGTTTTGTGAAAGTAGATTTTACTCAATCTACTTACGTATAATTTAATGTTGCTACATGAATATAAGATGAAATTTGAAGATTTTTGTATGAAGATGAGTATATCTTTTAGTTATTATGAATGATTGATAATAACTATAATATATAGTCAAAAAAATAAAATACTTGAAATTGCCGTATATATAGTATTAGACTATATAGTTAACTAAAAGTCAACACATATAGTTGACAATTAAAAATACAAGTGATTTAATTTAGATAGTTAGTAGATTGTAGTTTGTTGATGTGTTATTAATGGAGGTATACCATGAGTTCCACAGTGTCGAAACAAGGTCGCATCACTACCCGTCAGTTAACTATGACAGCACTCTTTGTCGCATTGATTGCCGTAGGTGCTTTTATACGGGTACCATTACCAAATTGTCCATTTACATTACAAATCTTATTTACTACCCTCGCAGGCATTGTATTAGGCAGTCGATTGGGGGCTGCTAGCGTTGGCATATACATTGTCTTAGGTTTAATTGGGGTACCAATTTTTACATCTGGTGGTGGTCCTGGTTACATTTTACAACCTACCTTTGGCTATTTGATCGGTTTTATGGTAGGTGCTTATGCAGTAGGTCGTATTGCAGAATCTATGGAGAAACTTTCCTTTAAACGATTATTAGCAGGTTCCATATTAAATCTATTTATCGTATATGGTCTTGGTATGATCTATCTATACTTCATTATGAACTTGTATTTAGGTAAACCAATTGGAGTAGAGGCCGTTATTATTACATGCTTCTTGATTCCAGTAGGTCCAGATATCTTCCTTTGTGCCGTTGCGGCATCTCTTGGCAAACGAATTGTTAAAGAATTACATCGATAATATAGTCTTTATATAATACTATTATATATTTATTAAAACCGAGGCGTTATGCCTCGGTTTTATTTGTTTACAGATCTATTTAAGACTGTTTAATGATATCTATTTAATGATATCTCTTTAAGATTTATTAAGACTATTGATTTAATAATATTTATTTAAGGATATACATAACCTAAAATAGGTTCTGCTGTTTTTATTTTGGTTACTTCTACATATGGTTGAGCACGACCGTGGAAGTCTCGTGTAGATACTTTGCCTTCGATAGAAACCCATTGTTCATTAGCTAAACTATCGCCATCTGGTTTATAGGCCGTCATGCCAATGGGTGCTACGTCAGCGATGCAACAAGACATAGCCATACGAGAGATGGTAAACTCATTAGATTTTAGCGTGTTATCATCGCGATTTACATAGCCTGTCATATATACAGTGTAGTCCTTGTATTGGTCTACATTAGAGCCGACCTTTACGATGGTTTGATAGAAGTTATCGGAGTTTAGTACGATTTCTTTTTTGTCTTTAGAAATGCCAGGCTCTTTGCTTTCACTATTAACGGTAATAACCTCACCTATAGCATCATTTGTAAAATCAAAATTGTTCGTATCATCATTAACTCGTGCTGCGCCGTGAACACCAGTGTTAGGAACTAGGACAGGGGGAACAATGAGCAAAACTACGGGGATAATAATAGGCACGATAGAACGCCAATTGTGCTTGTAATAGCGGGATGGAGCCCAAATGATAGTTGCTAATCCACCTACTATAAGAGCTATGCTACTGATGCCGAGCAGTAGTTCATATCGGGGTGCAATATAGTTCAAATAACGGCCCGTCAGAATTAGGTATACACAGCAGATACCTAAGATTAGATAGAGAGCGCCTTTCACGATGGAAAAGCGATCTTTCAGCCCTAATTTCATAGAATCATCTCCTTTTATATTCATTAAGAACTGAAATTGTAATGATTAAAAATTAGCCTACAAAGAATTGAAAACCTAAGGCAGCTATATAAGACATGACTGCAATGGTTATACCGAGACGAAGTATAAATGAAGTTGGCATATATTGTTTTAAAATATATACGTTTTTAATATCGAGCATTGGACCTAAGATGAGGAAGCCCATAACTGAGCTTATAGGGAATAGGGTGCTCAAGGATTTGCCTATAATAGCATCTGATGTAGAACAGATTGAGAAGAAGAAAGCTAATACTAGCAAGATTGGAATAGCCCACACGATAGGTAATGTGATACCCGCATTGATGAGCCAAGGTTTTCCATATACTTGAACTACTGATAAAACACCGGCAGCCATGGAAAAATAGAATAAGAGTTGGGAAAACTCTTTTTCCATATGAATTAACAATCTTTTTTTGTTGATGTATTTACTCTTAGATGACTCTATTAAAATCTCTTCATAGCTGAGATTCTGAGTATTTCTAGCTTTCATTAGTGCCTTTGAAGGTGGATAGAAGCGGAACGATAATGCCACTAATAAAGCTACGCCAAGTCCAAGGACGATACGCCATACAGAAATCATGGGATCATCTGGAAAGGCATACCAAGTGGAGAGAATGGTAATAGGATTGATGATTGGGCTGGCGAGCATAAATAGGAGGGCCACAGATAATGGTACGCCTCTATCTGTGAGTGCTTTAAATAATGGAATAATAGCACAGTCACATACAGGTAAGGCTAGGCCACTAACCATGGCGGCACCATAGCTTTTCCAAGAATAATCGCCTAATAGTTTTAGTAGTATGCTCTGTGGTACAAAATAGCGTATAACGGTTGACCCAATAGTTCCTAATAAAAGGAATGGAATCGCTTCTACAATGAGCCCTGTAATGATGGCAAAGCATTGATGAATGGAGTAAGGAATGTCATGACGAAATGCGGTAACTAAAAGTATATAGGCGGTAATGCCGATAACTAATAGATTTGGTATGAGGCCCCACGTAGAATTGCGACATAATTGCTCTACCTTTTCAGGCGTTGGCGCTGTTACAATCTTGGCCTCTCTATTATAGGTCCGTAATAAGGCATGATGTGTATCGGTCTCTGTGATGATGCAATCTGCACTGTATAATTGGCTTGTTACATCATTACCTAAACCAGGCAACATCGATGCGACGAATTGATCTGTACAAAGGTATAATACCTTTTCAATTTGCAACATGTGATGCAGCTTATCACTGTATAGCAAGGTTTCTAGTTGGTGAAAGCTGACCATACCATTCCATTCAATCCATATTTCTTTGGGATTTGTCTTGTTGATATAGGTTGCGATTTCATCTGCTATAGAACTATAGGTGTCAGGTTGATTAGGCGTGATTGCACTGAGTTTATCAGGGTTAAGTTGTAAAGCATCTTTAATAAGTGATACAGAGCCTTGTTCGGCACTGATACATGCTGTGCCGCCAAGTTTTTTACGGTATTGTAATTGTTCATTTATGAATGTACTTTTACCAGAACTGATAAATCCGGTAACGATGTAAACAGGTATCATGATTGACACACTTCGTTATGTACCATTGGCACATTAAAATCAGTACCAATAACGACTAAGCTGTAGTCAGTGGATTCGCTAGGTACTAGGGAGCAGTAATGCGTACCGTATTGCAACTCATGGGGACCTTCGGTGGTCGGTACAATACCTTTTGCGCGGAGCACACTGTCTGGCATACCTTCTAAGATCGTTTTCCACTGTAATAGAGTGAGTGTACGCAAGTCTTTAAAGGTATGACTCATAAATTGATGGCCATCATGTAATGAATTGTCATCATGACAGTGATAGAGGCGTTTAATATAGTCTCGTAAGGAAATGGTATCCCATGACTCTTCGTGAATAGGTGTGTTGGGAGCTAACTCGTGAATCATGCGCTTTGTAATGCTTGTTTGTTGAACATCTTCGGTGTGACTCAAGAAGATAGCGTCACTGTTTGTGATTTGATCTTTAAAGAATAAACCAAAGTTTTTGATAAACATAGGTGCTTGCATAGCATCTACCGTTGTTACTGAGGCGTGAACATAGGCGGATTTTGTAATGTCTTCATCTTCACATGTATGGATGATTTCGCTCAATTTACTGACCCCAGATGGTTCGATATAGATAATATCTACATCATAATTTTGAAGAATATCGAGTAATGCTTGTTGGAAATTTCCTTGTAAGCTGCAGCAAATACAACCAGACGTTACTTCACGAATAGTAGCACCTGTTTTAGCCAGATTTGCCGCATCAAGACTAGTTTCGCCAAAATCATTTTCTATAATTAAAACCTTGTCTGTAGGTTTATGTTCTTTTAGTATATGTTGTAAAAATGTTGTTTTTCCCGAACCTAGAAATCCGGATATGATAACAATAGGAATCATACATACCTCCTGCGTAATGTAAACACAGTATACACCCATAGGATAACACAGAAAATACACCCTAGGGTATATGCATAGTTATGAAAATTGTATTATTCTTAAAATTCTCTTTAAATATATGGATTATATACCTTATATGAGTATATTAACAGATGTATTTGATATTCATAATTAATTGTGGGAAACGTAGGAGCTATCGATTTTTCTATATATGAATGAATACTCCTGTTTGAATATATATTAATTCTATATTTTTTGAAAAACATAAAAAAATCCCTCCTATAGAAGGCCCAGTCGGGAAGAGTTGACTGAAGCCCTCATAGGAGGGGGGGAGAGAATTCGTTATATAAATCTCTAATTAGATTACTTTTAGTATACCAAATTACATATACAGTATATAGCCATTATTTAATATTGTATGTTTATTGTAACGTTATTGTAACTTAGCTAACAATGCTTTGAGGTATACATACACGTTTTCAACGGAT
>ERZ773263.2317-NODE-2317-length-10444-cov-37.909520_pt1 | contig 10444 bp, 9 predicted proteins | sample MGYA00511076_ERZ773263 | MGnify/ENA primary metagenome ERZ773263 (study PRJEB29015, sample SAMEA2738155) | human oral metagenome | biome: human oral; feature: human-associated habitat; material: saliva | place: China | collected 2195 ... | reverse complement strand
TTCGTTTAGCCGGCTATAAAGTGATCAGTTACTAAACATACTTTACTATTCTATCGGATTCTCTCTTGTTTGTCAATAGTATTGGACGAATTGTTTCATTTTGGAAACGAAATCATTCAAATCGTGTCGCTTCATAGAAGGGAATCAAGGCAGTCATAGCCTGCTCAAGCTCCGATAAAACTTGCTGCTTGCTTGTAGCTTGGGAAAGATTGACGTCATATTTGATCAAAACCTTGCGGACTAGCCCAGCAGCCACCTCCTGTCTTAGATGCTGCCTATTTGCCTCCGTAGCTTCGAAGCGTTGACTCACGCCATCTATCTGGGCAAAATAGTAAGCTGGCGGCTGAATAGACAGATTCAGCACCCGATTTTGCTTGCTGAGACTGTGCTCGTCTTTCTTGCGCTCCATAAAGCTTACCTCCAGCGACACTCCAAAATCTTCTGCAGTTCCATACAAGCGCAGAGCGAACATGGGCTCCGTGATGTCCCCATAGCCTCTTAGATAGTTCCAAAAATGTGGGCGTAAAATCTGAGCCTGATTCAGCCAATTGCTGGTCCGCTCCAGACTCAGCTTAGGATAGAGTGCCTGAAAGTCTCGGACTAAGTTCGCAAACTCCTGCCGAGCAGCCTGACCTCTAGCTTTCAAATCCAACATTGTCTCTCGCAGATCCCCTGCCTTGTCTGGTGAAATGTATTTACTTCCTTGAGCAGTCAAAAATGACTCAATAGCTGGAAAAAGTGACATAGAATTTTCTCCTTTCTGTATCTAAAAACCAGCTGAGCAGCTGGTTAAGATTTATTCCGAATCAATATCCACAACAACGTAGCGGTTAGGCTCATCGCCTTCTGAATAGCTAGTCACACCATCAATTCTTGAGATAATCCGGTGGATGATTTTACGCTCACTATTGGACATAGGATCCGTATGCTGGCTGCGACGGTCTTCTAGAGCACGCTGAGCCAATTTTTGCGCATAGCTTTGTAAAACTTCTGCCCGATGCTCCACATAGTCATTTACATTGATAGAAATGTAGAAACTCTTGGAATATTGATTGTAAAGATAATTCTGAGCCAACAGCTGCAGAGCTTTCAAGACTTTACCGTGGTAACCAATCACGCGCCCTGGCTCATTGGTATCAATTTGCATATTGATTGTTCGGCGATTGTGGCTGCTGGAAAGAGTCGCTTCAACATCCATTTCATCCACAATCTTTTGCACATATGTGGTTACACTTGCGACAACTTCTTCAATATCACAATCATCCTCAACCTGGATCCCCAAGTCAAAGAAGGACGACTCCGCTGTCTCTTGCTGATTAGGTACCACTTCTGCTAAAGAGCTATCTTCCTCTGAGTCTTTCAGAGTTTGTGCTTCATCAATCGCTTGACTGGTCTTTAAGAAATCAATTGCACCTGTTTCTTCCAGAATGGTACTGGCGTCTTTATCGTTTTTAAGAATTTCAGCCTTGACTTTTTCTGAAACAACTTCACCTTCGCCCTCGGCCTTCTTGATAGCCGTCACCACTCGCCCTAAGTCGACTGTTGCTTCACTAACACTCTGTACCGGCTCGTTTTGTGCATTGATTTCCTCAGGAACTCCTTTTACCGCCTGTTGGTTGGCCTTGGCCACAGTCGTTTCAGCAATCGGCTCCACATCTACCTGCGCAGGCTTTTTGCCAAATAAACCGAGAAAACCTTTCTTTTCACGCGAAACAACGGTAATATGTGCTCTCATTCGTGGGATATCCAGCGTTTTTAGTCCATTTTGAATCGCTTCTTCAACACTTGCTCCTGTAAAAATAACCATCTGCAAGAGTCCTCCTTTTTACTTTTTCTTTTTCTGTGCTTTTTGAAGGGCACGTTTTTTCTTCATTTCCAATTGGCGCTCCGCCTTTGCCTTTGCTTCACGTTCAGCAATAATCTTAAAAGGATTGCTCAAAAGCAAGGTCTGACCGACTTGATAGGCGTTAGAAACCGTCCAGTAAAGAGCAACCCCGCTGGCTGCATACACCGCAAAGAAGAAAATCAATACCGGCATCAGGTAGGTCATCACTACCGTCCCACTATTTTTCTCTGGCAAGGCTTTATTGGATAGCCAAGTGCTAAAGAAAGTAAAGAGAGCAGCGAGAATAGGTAGGATAAAGGTCGGATCTGTTGTTCCTAGATTGAGCCAGAGGAAGTGACCTGTCTTTAGAAATTCAACTCGTGTCAGAGCTTGGAAAAGTGCCACAAGCACTGGCATTTGGATAAAGAGCGGAAGGAATGCAGCATAGGGATTGACGCCCATTTCTTTATAAAGCTTGCTGGTTTCCTCTGCTAAAGCTGCTCTGCTATCCATATCTTTGCCCGGATATTTTTCCTGAAGTTTCTTGATATGAGGCTGAACTTCCTGCATCTTTCTAGATGAGGTCGTCTGAAATTGGAAGACTGGCAACAAGACTGTCCGAATAATCAAGGTAAAGAGAATAATCCCGATCCCTGTACTTCCATTAAAGGACAAGAATTGAATCATCTCCGCAAAGAAATAAACTAATTTCTCCCAAAAATCACTTGAATTAGCAGTCACTTCGCTGGTGCCACAAGCCGTCAGAATGAGCAGCGAAGCCGCTAAAAGAAATCCTATTTTACTCTTCTTTTTCACAAACAAATCCTTCCTGATAAATTTTTGCAACTTTTAAGACATGCAATAAATTTTGTTCCACTTGATGGTAGTCTAGAGTTTCAACTCCCTTGCGGGCAATAACAACAAAGTCATCCTTGGTCAAGTCCGCCCGATGCTGAATCAAGACATGACGAATCTTTCTTTTGATACTATTACGAACAACTGCATTGCCCAGCTTTTTACTAACTGAAATCCCCACTCGAAAATGGCGCTGTTCTTTTTCTAATTTATAAACGACAAACTTTCGATTGGCAAAATTCTGCCCAGCTTTAAAAATCGCCTTGAAATCTTTTTCGCTCTTGACGCGATAGTTTTTTCTCAAAACTCAACTCCATCCACTAAAATTAACTCTATTATACCATATTTTCCCAAAAAGCCAATAAGGGCTAGGGTTGCAATGCGAGCCCTCTTTTTCGAAAAGTTCACCTAAAAATCGAACTTGAAGCAAGTACCGGTCACATTACAGAAAAATCCAGAAATGATTAATACCACAGCTCCAAAAAAGAGTCCGGGACAAAAGTCCTAGCCTCTCAATTGTATTTGGATTGTCGAGCAAGACGCAGTGGTTGAGTGGACTCTATTACGCTGATTGCATCAGCTTTTATAGCCCTACTCAACTGTGCGGAGGTGGGACGACGAAATCGAATTCTAACGAATTACCGATTTCTGTCCCACTCTCATTTTACACGGTAAAAAACGTCTAGGTGCTCTGAGATGCCTTGGGCAATAATGAAGCGGTCTTGACTGCTATCAGTCGGATCCTGCCCGCTAACAGTCTCTCCTGCTGGCAACCTTTTCCCTGCTGGAATAATAGACAAGGCAGCACCTGTAAGATTATGCCAACGAATGCTAGTACGATAAATTCCATTTTCATCCAGACCGGCGTATACCAGTTCCAACTTGGCAACATCCGATACCAGTCCCTTGGCATCAAATGTATAAGTGACGCCATTGGCATCCTGCCAAGTACCAGCCATGCTAGAAAAGTCCCCAGAAGCAATGGCCTGCATATCTAAACCAGAGGTAGCCGCAGGTTCGTCATTTCTCTTGCTTTCTGACTTAGCAGAAGACTCCTTAGTTGCTGGCTCCGAAGGCTCCTGACTGCTAGATATAGAAGTGTCCGAACTACTTGTTTCAGTAGACAGCTCTGTCGAACTTTTGCTCGTCTCAGACTTTTTGGAAGAAGCTGAGCTGGTCGAGGTCGAGCTAACTTTGGAACTGCTAGAAAGCGAAGTCGGCTGATCTTTCTTTTGACCGCAAGCCACTAACACAGACGATGCCACCAGAGTTCCAGCCAAGAGAATCATCCATTTTTTCATCTTTAGCACCTCGCAATATTTTCTTTTTCTTGTAACATTATTGTAACATAAATACAGCTTTTTAGAAAGCAAAAGGCTGGGACAAAAGTCCTAGCCTCTCAATTGTCTTTGGATTGTCGAGAAAGACGCAGTGGTTGAGTGGGCTCTACTACGCTGATTTCATCAGCTTTTACAGCCCTACTCAACTGTGCGGAGGTGGGACGACGAAATCGAATTCTAACGAATTACCGATTTCTGTCCCACTCTCATCTTATTGAATTTTTTTAAGCATATTGTCGATATGCTGGATAGATTTTTCGCGGCCTAATAGGTAAATGGTATCTGGCAACTCTGGTCCGTGCATTTCACCTGAAACAGCGATACGGATTGGCATGAAGAGGTTCTTGCCCTTGATACCTGTCTCTTTTTGGACGGCTTTGATTTGTGGGAAGATATTTTCTGTCACAAATTCTTCATCCGTCATTGCTTCCAGTTTCGCTTTGAAGGCTTCTAGAACAACAGGAACGGTTTCTCCTGCCATGACCTCGCGCTCAGCGTCTGTCAATTCTGGGAAATCTGAGAAGAAAAGATCTGTCAGCGGAACAATCTCATCTACTGATTTCATTTGTGGTTTGTAGAGTTCAACTAATTTCTCAGCCTTGTCAGTCAAGCGTCCTGCTTCTTCCAAGAATGGTTTTGCCATTTCAAAGATTGTTTCAAAATCCGCATTCTTGATGTACTCATTGCTCATCCAGTCCATCTTTTTCTGGTCAAAGGCCGCTGGAGATTTGCTGAGGCGATTTTCATCAAAGAGTTTGATGAGTTCTTCACGAGAGAAGATTTCATGCTCGCCACCAGGATTCCAACCGAGAAGAGCGATAAAGTTAAAGACTGCTTCTGGTAAATAACCTTTTTTACGGTAGTCTTCGATAAACTGAAGGGTGTTGGTATCGCGCTTAGACAATTTTTTACCCGTTTCAGAGTTGATAATCAAAGTCATGTGACCGAACTCTGGAGCTTCCCAACCAAGCGCCTCATAAACCATGAGCTGTTTTGGAGTATTGGCAATGTGGTCATCCCCACGGATAACGTGGGAAATTTTCATGTCATGGTCATCAATCACAACGGCAAAATTGTAAGTTGGGTAGCCGTCTTTCTTTTGGATAACCCAGTCGCCACCGATATTGCCACCTTCAAACTCAATGTCGCCCTTGACCATGTCCGTCCACTTGTAGATACCAGCTTCATTGACAGCCAGACGAACCGTTGGAATGATGCCCGCTGCTTCACGTTCTGCGATATAAGCTGCTTTTTCTTCTTCGCTCATACCGAGATATTCATTGATGTAGCGTGGTGTTTCACCTGCTGCTTCTTGACGTTCGCGCTCAGCAGCCAATTCTTCTTCTGTAACGTAAGATTTGTAGGCTTTTCCTTCTGCTAGCAATTGGTCAATGTATTTTTGATACAATTCCAAACGCTCTGATTGGCGGTAGTTTTCATGTGTTTCAGGGCTTTCATCCCAGTCCATACCCAACCAACGAAGGTTTTCAAGCTGTGAACGTTCACCATCTTCGACATGGCGCTTGCGGTCTGTATCTTCAATACGGATGATAAAGGTTCCGCCATGATGACGAGTATAGAGGTAGTTAAAGAGCGCCGTCCGCGCATTTCCGATGTGTAATAGTCCTGTTGGACTTGGTGCATAACGCACTCGAATATCTTTTGTCAATTTTCGATCTCCTATTTGGGAATAGCAGGGATATCTCGCTCCTGCTTTCGTATTCAAACGTTATTATTATATCACATTCTCGACCCAGAATCCGCTGAATCGCATGATTTTTTAAGACAGTCTTTCTTCGAGGACAAAGTCAATTGGCAGCCAAGCTAAAACCTGCTCCATCTGCTTTTCCCAGTAGTACCATTCATGGTTGCCAGGACTGTGGCTGTAGGTGATATCCATGCCTAATTCTCGCAGATTTTTCACAACCACCTGATTGGCCTCGTAGAGAAAATCCTCTTCACCGCACCATGCCCAAAGCTTGGTCTTTTTATCAGATTGCTTGGCTATGCTCTCCAGCGAATGAGAACTGCTGATCCAGTCTTTATAGTCTCCAAAAACTCCCCGCCAGTAGGCTGGTGTTGCTATTTCAACATCATCTGGATGACTATCAAGAAAACTCAAAGCCCCTGAAAGACTAGCCGCATATGAAAAACAGTTAGACTTGAGAGCCAGCTTAAAGGATCCGTAGCCGCCCATAGAAAGGCCAGCGATAAAATTCTTCTCTCGCTTGTCAGACATATTGGGGAAAAAGCGCTTGAGCACTCGTGGCAGCTCTTCAGCGATAGCCTCGTAATAGTTAAAGCCGTATTGAGTATCGGTGTACCAGCCATTGCTGGTATTCGGCATGACAACAATCAGGTTAGTCGAGCGAACCAGGCGCTCAATATTCGAGCGCTTGAGCCAGCTATTGTGGTTACCGTTCATACCATGAAGCAGATACAAAACAGGAATATCCTTATCATCTGGCTTGTCCACGCGCGACGCATCTGGATAGAGAACATTGACTCCCCACTCCATCTCCAAGGCTTCTGAATAATATTCGATCTGCATCACTGCCATCTTTTTTCTCCTCTTATAAAAACTACTGTTCTTGACTAGGCAGCACAGCCAGCCACACTCCGAAAGCAAAGCCTGTTCTGCGACCGCCAAAAGATAAGAAAAAGCCGATATTCGACTTTCTCTCTGCAAAATACTGGGAAAGTTGCTCCCTCGAGTGACTCTAGCGAACTTCCATGACAACCGGAAGAATAGCCGGCCGGCGCTTGGTCTGCTCAAAGAGGAACTTGGCCAAACTATCACGAACCGCTCCCTTGAGCTCGCCCCAGTCGAAGCTTTCCTGAGCCAGATAGTCTTCCACTGTCTTATTGATCAGGTCAGTACTCTCCCGCAGGATGTCACGACTCTTCTTGACATAGACAAATCCCCGAGTATGAACCTTGGCTTTGGAAATGATTTTCTTCTCCTTACGGTTGACCGTAAGGGCCACGATGAAGATGCCGTCTTCAGACAAGACCTTGCGGTCACGCAGGACGATATTGCCCACATCACCGATGGCATTTCCATCAATCATGACATCGCCTGCTGACACTGCTCCAGCTGGCACAAAGTCGCCATTTTCGTAGGCCATGATGCTACCACGCTTAGGTATCAAGATGTTTTCTGGTAAAATCCCGACTTCCATAGCTGCCTTGGCATGGGCGTCTAGTCCGCGGTACTCTCCCTGAATCGGGAAGAGGTACTTGGGTTGCAGTAAGTTGAGCATAAGTTGCAAGTCACGCGCATTGGCATGGCCAGATACACGTAAGTTTTGGGTAATCAGCTTGACCACGCCACCAGCTTGGTAAATCATGTTTTCCACACGCGCCACAACTGCTTCCTTGGCAATTGATGGCGTTGTAACGATATAAACCAAGTCTCCGTCTTTGATTTCTACATAACGGTGACGACCAATGGACATCTTGCGCAGGCCATTAATAGGCTCACCCATCCGACCCGTCTCCAAGATAATCAACTCATGGTCCTCAAACTTAGACATTTCCTTAGGCTTGATCAAAAGGCGTTCATCCGCCAAGGATAATTTCTTGAGGCGGATAGCCGTACGAACGATGTTTTCAATATCAAAGCCTGTCAAAACGACGCGACGACCTGTTTCTGCCGCAGCTTCAAAGACCTGCTGGATCCGAGACAGGTTGCTGGCAACCGCTGCTACGATGACACGCCCATCCCAATCCGAAATCGTGTCCGTAATCTCACGGCCAACCTCGCTCTCACTAGCCACTTGCACAGTGCTGTCAGCATTGGCTGAATCACTCAGCAAAGCTAGAACTCCCTCACGGCCAATCTCAGCCAAACGGCCGAAATCTGTCGCATAGGATTCGCTGGCAGATTGGTCAAACTTGAAATCTCCCGTATAAACAATATTGCCTTCACGCGTCTTGACAACGATTCCCAGACTCTCTGGAATCGAGTGGGTCGTCCGGAAGAAAGAGACAACCGTTTCGCCAAATTCAATCTCGGTATTTTCATCGATAACATGAAAGTCATTGAATTTCTTCACGGCGTCATTGTTTTTGACAAAGAGCTTGGCTAGCTCAATCGTCAACTCCGAACCAAAAACCGGTACCTTAGCTTCTGTCAAAAGATAAGGCAGTGCACCAATGGCATCCGCATGACCGTGGGTCAGAAAGACACCTGCAATTCGGTCTTTATTTTCAAACAAATAATCCATGTTGGGAATGACGACATCTACTCCCAGCTGCTCATTTTCTGGGTATTTGAGCCCAGCATCCAATACAAAAATGGAATCATCCACTTCGGCGACGTAGAGGTTTTTCCCATTCTCGCGCACGCCGCCCAAAGTAATCAGCTTAATAGTGCTTTTACTCATTTTTACTCCTATTCGATTTTAGAATCTCACGTATCAAAGATTCCTTGATTTTATTACTAACGGTCCTTGGCAAGCCAAGTCGAATTACAGTTTTGCAAACAAAGTTTGCACATCTTAGTCATTATAGCATTTTTTCACGCTTTTTTCAAAACAAAGGAAACTCATAGAGCAAGCTAGAAATCTAAGAATAGGTATTTGATACAGCAAGAAGTATCTGGCCACTTCTTCCTTCCTAATTCAAAATGCGGAGAAAGGCATACTCCCAGTTTCATTTTAGAAGATAGCTTTTAGGAGCTAGATCTACTCACAAGATAAAAAATAATAGAACCTAGTCTGAGACTAAATTCTATTATCCGAGCGGAATTCCCTATACTGATCTCCTAATATCGATTAGAAGATTACTTGGGAAACTGCCCTATCTTATATAGGCTGAATGGATGAACAGACTTACTCAAAGCCATTGTTCTGGCTTAATTCTTTGAACCAGTGCCCTGATTTTTTGATAGTCCGTTCTTGGGTTTCTAGATTGAGCTCAATCAAGCCGTAGCGGTTCTTATAGCTATTGAGCCAAGACCAACAATCGATAAAGGTCCACATGAGGTAACCTGTACAGTTGGCCCCGTCCTGGATGGCACGATGGAGCTGGCGCAGATGGCCTTTAACAAAGTCAATCCGATAATCGTCTTGAATCATGCCATTTTCACGGAATTTCTCTTCACCCTCGACTCCCATGCCATTTTCCGTCAGCATCCATTCAATATTGCCATAGTTTTCCTTGATGTTTTGTGCAATATCGTAGATTCCTTGCTCATAAATTTCCCAGCCACGGTGAGGATTAATCTTGCGGCCAAGCATAACATAAGGCTCATAGAAATGATCTGGCAGAAGCGGCGACTCTGGATGTTTCAAATACTTGGGCGCTGCAACCCGCAGAGGCTGATAGTAATTGACACCCAAAAAGTCGACCGTATTTTCCCGAATCGCTTGCAACTGCTCCTCAGTCGTAGCTGGTAAAAGATCATGCTCACGCAAAAGATCAACTAGCTCTGCTGGATAATGCCCCAAAACAGATGGATCCAAGAAAGACTTGGCTTGGAAGAGCTCGGCAATGCGAGCGGCCTTCAAGTCCACCGGATGCTGGCTGCGTGGATAAGCAGGTGTCAGGTTTAGGATAATACCGATTTTGTAGTCTGCTCCAACCTCATGACAGGCTTTCACTGCTAAAGAACTAGCTAGCTGGGTATGATAAGCCACCTTAACCGCAGCCCGAGCGTCCACTTTATTAGGATAATGTCCATCGTAGAAATAGCCAAACTCAACTGGTACAATAGGCTCGTTAAAGGTCACCCACTGATCCACCAAGTCCCCGTAGCTTTCAAAGCAGAAACGAGCATAGTCTACATAAGCATCGACTGTATCTAAACTTTCCCAGCCTTCTTGCGCTTCCTGCAAGGCAAAGGGCAGATCAAAATGATAAAGATTGACAATCAAGCGAATGCCCTTGGCCTTGATTCTTTCAAAAACCTTGCGGTAGAAGTCAACACCAACCTGATTAACCGGACCACGACCATCTGGAAAAATCCGTGACCATTGGATAGACGTCCGAAAGGCTGTGTGACCTGTTTCGACTAAAAGGTCGATATCTTGCTCCCAATTTTCGTAAAAAGTGGATGCCTTGCCAGGTCCAATTTCATTATAGAAACGATGGGCTTCTTGGCTAAACCAATAGTCCCAAAGATTGTCTCCCTTCCCATCTCCTGAAATCCGCCCCTCCGTTTGCGGACCCGATGTAGAAGATCCCCAGACGAAGCCTTTTGGAAATTGAATCATATTTTATTTACCTCTCGATTTATCTTTACACCTCATTATATAAAGACCTTTTGCAAAAAGAAAGCAACAGTCTATTCAAATTTCTCTACTGATTAAAGGCATTTGTGATTGCGAAGACTAAAAGTTCATTCAAAAAGAGAGTGGGAACAGGAATCGGTAATTCGTTAGAATTCGATTTTGTCGTCCCACCTCCGCACAGTTGAGTA
>ERZ773263.2308-NODE-2308-length-10465-cov-8.252930_pt1 | contig 10465 bp, 12 predicted proteins | sample MGYA00511076_ERZ773263 | MGnify/ENA primary metagenome ERZ773263 (study PRJEB29015, sample SAMEA2738155) | human oral metagenome | biome: human oral; feature: human-associated habitat; material: saliva | place: China | collected 2195 ... | reverse complement strand
GAGAAGAATTCGGGGCCGGCCATTGGACGGGGGTTCGATTCCCCCCATCTCCACAGATCCCTACCTATCGCTGATCTAGCGCCAATTAGTTGAGCGTGTGGGTGCAAGGTGGGTACAACAAAATCCCCACCTGCCTCTTCGGCAGGTGGGGGTCTTTCATGCGTTGAAACACGATTCAACCGCCTCAATTCGCTCGTAGATTGAGCGGTGGGTGTCGTGCGCGTGTGAGTTGATCAGACGCTGAGCCGACTCGCGCGCTGTGCGCTCATCGTGTATCTCAGCGGCCATCCTGCTGCCGCACTCATCGATCCTGTCGATCCGCTCCTTCATGTCCGAGAGACTTGCTCCGTGGTTTTCGAGCGTCGATACGACGCGGTCGACCGTTGATGAGAGGCCCTCGAATTACTCAGGTAGGACTGCGAGCGCGACGACTGTTTCGTTGACGGCGTTCCTCCTCGAAATCGCCCCCGACTGGGAACCCCTCCCCGGTAAGGTGGGAGGTGCCAACCATGCCGCACGATCTCGTGCGGCAACCACACCTCACCGAGGAGGAAGCCTTGGAATCAGCAGCAAACGTTGTCATGGCAGCGTGCGCCGTCTTGAGCATCGTCGGAGCTGTGTTCTCCTGGTGGTATTCGAACGCCTCGAAGAAGGCGCGCGACGCCGCCGAGAAAGCCGACGCGAACGCGACACGGCAACGCGAAGCCATCGAGAAGATCGCCGAAGCACTCAACCCAGCGCCCGCAGAGCACGCCTTCTCCATCGAATGGCAAAGCAAAGACACATTCGTGTTACGCAACACCGGGACCGCCCCCGTCACCATCAACGCAATCACCAACGACCCTGAGCGGAACTTCGCGGTCGATATCCCCTTCACACTCGACCCCGGCCGCAGCAAACAATTCTACGAGGCGCTCACGGTGGGCAGCACGCACGTTGACGAGCTCGTCCTCGACATCGCCGACAGCGACACGCCCATGATCGTCCCCCTGAGACGCAGATAGGTTATTGATCGTGCGTGCGTTCAGGTGCTGCAGCGTCGCTAGCATCTGCACCTGAATCTGCATCAAATCACCCTGAGCGCGAGCGAGAAGCCTCTCATTGAACCAGTGCCGAATGTGGTGTGAACCGAGGATGAGCGCCGTCGGCGCAATCGACAGGAACTTTACCATCGGAGGGGGCGGGCTGCGGCCCCCAGTATGAGGCCCGATGGATGCTACACCCCTGAGCATGCCTGCTCACGCCGCGTCAGCAGCGCCAACTACTCGAGTTGTCTGCCGGCGAGGAGCACGTTGCTCTTGAGGTCGCCTGGAGCGCCTATTGGAACATCATTGAAGGCTGCCGCACGCCCGATACGAGCTCGGGCAAGCCCCGAATGGAAACTAAAATTAACACACTGACCTCCACGGGCGTACCAAGGGTCCTGACCGAGCTCATGATGCTGGGCAGGACACTCAAACGCCGAGTCGGGGGCCTCCTGGCCTCCTTCGACCACCCCAAAACCTCCAATGACCCTACCAAGCAATCAATGGCCGCCACGAACACCTACGCGGCTTCATCCTCCGACTTCCGAAACCCTACCCACTACATCACCCAAGTACTCGCCGAATCCGGCGGAGTCGAACCCCAACTACAGCCGCGATTAAATAGAGTCTGAAAACTCTGGGTCGGAGATGATGCAGAGCTAGAAATATCTAGTCTTTGAAATTACTGTTTATCAGCGCTAGCGGGCGGTTTGGAATCTTGTTAGCGAGTAGTATCCCTTCCACCTAGCTTGATAGGTCCTCGTAGGTTTGACCCCAATCGGAATAGATCAGGAGATCCTACTCCCGTGAATCCAATCTCAACCGTCTTACGACGGTCTTGAACTTACATAGAACTATGATACTATGTATACATAGTCGTGAAGAGAGTGGGTTTTAAATGGTAGGAAAGAGTGGTAAATCAAAAGAGATGAAGCTTCTGCAGGTCTATGTTGACCCAAAGCTACATAAGGCGTTAAAGCAATATTGCCTAGACGAAGAGACGAAGAGTGCTCCTGTTGTCAGGGAGTTGCTGACTAAGTTCCTAGAAAAACAGGGATATCACGTAAGGGGTGAAAGGTGATGGCAAGTATCGAAGAAAAAGTCGAGGAGCACTTCAAGAAAGTACTCGATGATTTTCATATTCGACATTACGGAAAGACTGAGACGATTAACAGCTCAATCACGAAAGCGTTGAAAGAGGCTGATTCTAAGTCCGGTGGATCTGGAAGTAATTTTCCCGACATTCAGCTGTTGCTTCAGAACAAGACTCGCAGGGATGTTCCTGTGATGATTGAAGCCAAAGGGGCGAAGGGTAAGCTTGAGAAGCTGACAGGCGATGGGAGTATCGAACTTATCAGCAATGGAAAGAATCCCACTAGAGCGATTCAGCATTTTGCTGTGAATGGTGCCCTGCACTATGGGCGGGCAATTCTGGCTGAAGGTACGTACAGTGAGGTTGTGATCATTGGCATTAATGGTACAACCATTGTTGATGGAAAGGTGTCAGACCCTGAAATCAAGGCGTATTATGTGGCAAGGAAGAATGGTAGTGTTCCTAAGGAGCTTGAGGGCTTTGATTTCGTGCAGATGAAGGAGTCAAATATTGACTCGTTCTATATGGAGCTGGACAAGCTGTCTTTGTCAGCAGAAGAACATGAAAGGCTCAAGCGTGACAAAGAAGAGCGCCTTGAGCAGAGCATCAAGGATATTCACCAGAAAATCTATGACGACGCAACTATCAGAATGTTGTTGTCGACAAATGACAAGCTGTATTTCTTCTGTGGTCTCATTATGGCGGGTCTTACGACAGAGGGGGTGAAGCCGTTAGAACTTGAAAGGTTTTCAAGTAATGATGACGCTGATGATAACGATGGTGGCATTATTCTGACGAGGACGAAATCCTTTCTTAATAAGAAGAAGTGTCCGAAGGACAAGATTGACATGGTGCTAAACTATTTGAAGCCCGTGTTTAAGAAGCGTGACCTCTGGAGGCCTGTGAATGGTGAGAGTATCATCAAGTCTGTTTTCAAACAGATCAAGAATGATATCCTGCCGCTGCTTGAGAGTCATATCCATCTAGACTTTACAGGCAAGATTTTGAACAGCCTGAACGACTGGGTATCCATCGAGAACGATAGGCTTAATGATGTGGTGCTCACGCCTCGATTTGTGACGAACCTGATGGCGCGAATCGCGAGGACAGACATGGATTCATTCGTGTGGGACACGTGTATGGGCTCCTCCGGCTTCCTTGTTTCTGCGATGGAGATCATGATTGATGATGCGAAGCGCCGCATCAAAGATGATGAGGATAGAGAGGGGAAGGTTCAGCACATCAAACAGAACCAGCTTCTCGGTATCGAGATTCTTGGCAACATCTACATTCTTGCTGTTCTGAACATGATTCTCATGGGTGATGGCTCGTCTCGGATCATCTGCGGCGACTCGCACAAGGAGGCGCCGAAGTACATGAAGTCGCATACCTTCCCTGCTGATGTTTTCCTGTTGAATCCTCCGTATTCAGCGCCGGGGAAGGGGCTCATCTTCGTGGATGAGGCACTTGCTCGCATGGAGAAAGGTTACGGAGCGGTGCTGATTCAGGAGAATGCAGGAAGTGGTCAAGGTGACGTGTATGCGAAGCGCATTCTTGAAAAGAATACGCTGATTGCTAGCATTCACATGCCAATTGAGCTTTTTAGTGGAAAGTCATCTGTGCAGACGGCGATCTACCTGTTTAAGGTCAATCGCCCTCATGAGGAAGATGACGTTGTGACGTTCATCGACTTTAGTGAGGATGGCTATTCGCGTCAGAATCGAAAGAAGTCAACACAGAAGGTTAACCTGCGTAACACAGGGCATGCCTTGGAGCGTTATGACGAGGTAGCAGCGATCTGTCTTGGTAAGAAACCGAAGACTGACTACTACACCGAGGCCAATGGGCTTGTTATCAGGGATACGGTGACGCTTGACGGTAATGACTGGACGTTCAAACAGCATAGCAAGATTGATACCACGCCTACGGAAGAGGACTTTAAGAGAACGGTGGCTGATTACCTAGCGTGGAAGGTAAGCGCGATTCTTAAAGGTGAGATGGTAGCAGATGTTTAAGATGTTCAAGGTTGGTGACCTATTCGATATTCACCCCACTGCCGCCTATAAGATGAAGAATGACGAGCTGTTTGCTTCAGGCGGATCAACACCTGTTTTGTCGAATTCTTCCATGAACAATGGGATCGGTGGGTACTGTGGCCTCGCTCCGACAGAGCAAGGCGGCATGATTACGTTCTCGGATACAACGACCGGCGCAGATACGATGTTCTATCAGTCGAGTTCATTCATCGGATACCCGCATGTGCAGGGTATGTATCCTTATCAGCCTGATAAGTGGGACGAGAAGTGCTGCCTTTACGTCATATCTTGTATTCGAAAATCCGCGGGTAATGGGTGGAGTTACGCGGTGAAGTTCAATCGAGCGCTTGTTAAGGAGTTACTTATCGAGTTGCCTGTTATTGAGTCGAGCGAACCCAACCGTGAGTACACGGCAAACGATATTGATTACAAGTTTATGCAAGATCGTATCGCGGAGCTTGAGCAAGATCGTATCGCGGAGCTTGACGCTTATATCGTAGCCTCAGGTCTCGATGATTACGTACTGACCGATGAGGATAAGAAAGTGCTCTCTCTGTCCCTACAGAATCCTAATCTTACGAAGCAGGCGCTTCGGAAACTGATAGCCAAAATGGGAAGGTAAAATTTATGACTTTCAAGGTCGAGGACGTATTAAATCGCGTCTACGAAAGATGCAGATGGAAGAACCTCCACAAGCGCAAGGAGCCATCAACCGTTCCTGATGAGAATTTATCTATGCTCCACTGATACATCGCTCTTCGCAATTGAGGGTTTAGGGGCTCTTCATAATTGGGGGTGTAGTTGTGGTCTGAATTCTCCGGTTTCGAGGAGTGCTCGGGTGATGTAGTTGGTGAGGTTTCGGAGTCCGAGTGCGGATCTGCGTAGGTGTTCGAGGCGGCTGTTGATGGCTTCGTTGGGACCGTTGCTGGTGTGGGGATGATCGTAGTAGGCGAGGATGTCCCCGGCTCGGCGTTTGAGCGTTCTTCCCAGCGTGATGAGCTCGGTCATGCCCTCGGTACGCGCGTGGAGGTAAGTGTGGTGATTTCGGCTTGCATCAGGGCCTTACCGCGGATTTTGTTGGGATCGTGGTAGGCGTAGATGATGTCCTGGTAGACGCTCCGGGCGTCTTCGAGTGCGACGTGGCATTCGCTGGCGAACAGGTCGGCTAGCTGGTGTTGCTGACGTCGCTTGAAAAGGCAGGATCTGGTGTGTAACATCCTGTGCGCCTTGTACAGGGGATCCGCTGCCCGCCCGCGCCGGTGGTGAAGGTCTTGTGAATGCGTCTGTGGCACCCATCCAAGGCGTTGCCAGCCAGGTGCACGACGTGGAAGGCATCCATGACCGCCCTTGCATCGGGGAGTTCTTTGGCGGTGGCGCACTTAAACCTGGTGAATCCATCCATTGCAACGACCTCGATGTGGCTGCGCCATGTATCGGGGCGGGAGTCCAGCCAGGCTTTGAAGATCCACTTGGAGCGGCCTGGGACCATGTCCAAGAGCCGCGAGGGGCCGCGGCGCTCTTGGATGGGCGTCAAGTCCAAAGTAACGGTAACGAATTTGTCTCCGTAGGAGGTGTGGCGCCACACGTGTTCATCCACGCCGATGACACGCACGCCGTCGAACCGAGTCGGGTCGTTGATCAGTGGGCGCTCTTCTTCGGCCAGGACAGCGGTGTTGGTGGCGCTTCCTGGACACGCCTAGGGCCCGGGCTATGCGCGTCACCGTCACATGATGAACGACCACGCCCATCAGCGCCCAGCGCACCGCCGACCGCGAGAGCTTGGCACGCGGATCGGCCGCTTGGCTCATGTCTTGACGCCACACGTGAGCACACTCCTGGCACCGGTAGCGGCGTACGCTCACATGCAAGATCGTAGGGTGCCACCCGTAAGGCTCGTGCGCCAAGCGCCTGACCACCGTGTCACGAGAAATGCCCTGGCACCCGCAGCGTCGACATCACTGGTCCTCACCAGTAATACGGCACGCCAACACTGCATGGTCTGCCTCAATGCGCTGACCCGTCACCTCCAACCCCAAGCCATCCAGGCGCGTGAACGCGCTCAGATCAGGGCGATCAAAGATAGTATTGGACATGTCGAGGTCTTTCAGATGGACGGTGTCGGAACCCCCATCATCGGAAGACCTCGACCCATACCCGGCCACGACACGCCCAACCCCGCCAACAACACCTACACCCTCGAATACGAAGAACCAGATGCATTCCGAAAGAGCTCAAGAAATAATCTGCTCTGAAACTCAGCGTTTCATTCTTTTGTCACTATGCTCCTGATCTCTGCCCTGGCTTCATCTGATAGCGTCGCACTTTCCAAAACCGTTTTATAGTCAAACGAGCGAAGATCGCCATTCTCTTCAAATTCGAGGGCCTCACTATAATTATTGAGCAACTCGAGTGACACTGATCGACCAAAACCTAAATCTTGGAGTTGAATCGCACGCCCATCGATAGTTCCATATTCAACTGCAGAGGCAAGGTTGATTCCCGTGCGCTCAAACCCCAACGCACATTGACTTAAGTCAAAATAGTTTTGCAGGTAGCGAAGAATACGAAAGCGTAAACCATTTTCAAGATCTTTCATAACTTCATCTATAACGAAGTTGACTTGCCTAACATTAGATGCATCAAATACCTCTGTTTTAAAGGAAAAACCAGCAGAGTAGTCCGGGACTACGATATACCCGACCTTCACATGGTGTCGGATAGCCTCCGCTATCACACGGCTAAGCGGATCACCGCGCACCCATCCACACATTAACAATGCCCAATACTTCAGACGTCGCTCCCAGCCACCTTCATCTCGAACGTGTGACATGAGCGCATCCGTACCGGAGACCTCGCCAGTACGCCAATCGTACAATACGCTCAATCGCCTGAGCGCAACGTACAATATGTTGAAATCTAAAATATCCGCTTCCCGTCGAACAAGAACTTCGGGGTTCTCACGCTTAAGGGAAAGCCAAACTTGATTCTGAAGTTCAGCTCGGATAGTTGGCGACCGACGAAGCACATCAGTTGGAACACTTAGTCTTGAAACTGCAGACTCAAGCACCTGTCTTCCGTCTTTAACCCTTTGAAGAAAGTGGCTTCGAAGCGGCGACTCTTGGTTGTCGAGTTGATGGAGAGTCAAAATAGTCGCGAACTGCTCTGCATTTCTTCGTTCGGCTTCTGAACGACCATTTGGCAATTTCTCTCCAGCAAGGACGTGGGCAATATCCGTGTAAGCTTTTGTCTGCCGCTTTGGGGGGTCAACAAGGAAGCTCCTTGCCACTTGCGGTTCACCAGCAGTAATCAAATCGTCAGGCTCTTCACTCCAGCTATTAGACTTTGCACGAATGCAAATCACATTGCCAACAAAGTCATAGCTGAGCCGACCAGCACGACCCACAAGGTTTTCAAAATCAAGTTTGGCAGCGGCCTTTGCTTGTTTCCGCTTTGGCAAAAACGACTTTCGACCATGTCTGTCACTAAGTACAAAGATACTCTTAGCAGGCAGGTTCACCCCTTCAAGAAGCGTTGACGTACAGACAATAAATCGAATCGGGCTATTGGGATCAGAGAATGCCTTTTCTATACGATCTCGAATCTCAAGAGGCATCTTTCCATGATGGAAAGCGACGCCATGACGCAATGCGTGCGCCAAGTAATAGTCTTTATGAACATATTCATGCACGAATTTGATTAACTCGTTAACGCTCATATCATCAACCTGCTGACAGCGCGCAGAAACCTGTAAGGCAAAGTCAACAGACTCTTTTGAGCTATTAACGTAAATAATCGCCTTATGTACCCGACTAAGCTTCAGGATCAATTCAACTAGATCACTTTCAGGAGAAATGCCTTCAAGACACTTCAACATCGATTTTGAAGACGAAACAGAATTCGAACCGGAGACATAATACTGCCGACGGGCAACCAAATCAATGAAGTAACGATTCTGTAAGACTGATCTTTCTGTTACCGCCAAAGCACCATGATTCGATTTCCCAAATAGTGTCAAAAACAGCTCTGGATTCGCAATACCTGGTGACGCGAATAACAATTTAGTAGCAAATCGCCGTGTAGTTTCAACGATGGAGTGATAATACAGTGAGCTTCGCGAATCTCCTTCAGCAACGACTTTCTGAGCTTCGTCAACAATGAGATAGGCAACTTCACGGACAGGATTCGATAGATACCTTATGAGGCGCTCGGGTGTAAAGACAAATACAGTTCGACAAAACCTCTTTCGAAGATAACTTGGCAGTGACGGGTGCGTCACGACATTTATTTCACCAATATCACGCAGCACCGCTCGCAAGCCGCAAGCCGTTTGCGCTATAAGCGCTTTGGTAGGAACAAGAACGACGACACATCGGCCGTTTAGTACACTTTTCCTAGCAATATCATATATGACATCTTTAATTATATACGATTTACCAAGTGAGGTCGGACCTGAAAAGCTAAAATAATCCTGCCCCCGCATCTTTTCCACAATCTCATATTGGACATCTGTAAGTGTTCCATCCTTCCTCTTTGTAGCTTGCAAAACTTGTTTGGCAATGCCGAGAATGCCACGTGTTGGAGGAAGCGCATACATCTCCCGCCCAGACGCAATGAGCATTTGAAGGCCAGGGAAGTTACCTACTTCGAGCATCACTGCTTTAGCAATAGTGCGCACCTTTGCCGCGAGACTGGAGGTCAAGCCAACTTCTGCTTCATATTCCATCAACAACGCGACAATCGCGTATGCTAATTGCCTATATTCCGCAGTGGATGAGTGAGACAATACATCTGCATATCGCAGAAGATTCTCTACTGTTTCGTCATTTAGAAGCCGACTCGTTGTATTGGATAAGAACTTCTCTGCAACGATATACTCGAGGTCTCCATATTCGTCTTGGAATTCTGCGCGGCCGACAATCACTTCACTTAGGTGATCAGCAACAGTTTTACTCATTAGCTATCCTTGATCGCAAGCTGGTTTATTACTAAGGCCCGAAGCAAGATCAAGACGAATATCTTCGATCCCCACAATCTTCCCGTCGACATTCTGTTTTAGGAAGGGTAGCGCGTACATATGAAACTGGTAGCCACCAAGACCAAGGCGCACAATCTCTTTACGAACTGTGTCCATTTCACGTTCAATTTCCTTATACGCAAGGTTTTTCAAGTAGTCTTCAATTTGAGAATTGGTGAATTCTTCAAATGGATATTTTGTTACGTCCAATTCATATCCAATGAACACACCAAATGCATTGGACTTACGTAACGGTACGGGACTCGCTGCCGACGGCAGTAGAATCCGCTGCAGTAACTCAACATCAACAGCATCAACTGACTCTTTCAGAAGCTCTGATTCAATCAGCCAACTATCCGAATCAAAGTGCTTTTTTCGTATCTCGCTCATACTTTTAAATGCAGCTTTGATTGCACGGCGAACACTTCCTCTACTGGCAGCATCACCATTGGCATACATCTTCGACTCCCCGAAGATAAGTTGGTATTCATTTTGTGTGACCTCTAGTAAATGCACTCCATCAGAACCATGAAAGTAATGTTCATACGACGTCTTAAGTTCCATCTTTGAAAGTATTTTCGGCGCCCTCAAATGACTTTCGAGAAAGCTATATAGCAGCAACTCCCCGCCTTCTCCAGCTTTAGGATCAGGTGATTTAAATTTGGCCTGAACGTCCGACACAAATTCGACCATGCGGCTCGGATCAGCCAGTACAGCTTGCAATTTCCGACGTGATAACACATAAGTCAGACTAATATTTCTCAGTTCTTTAAATAGGCTTGCAACGGCAAACTCTCCTCCATCGATACGTAACACATGTAGATACAGATTAGTTTTTCTATTGATTTCAAAACATTTTGGTTCGTAGAAGAGGTTCACAAACCGATCGCGACTATTTGATAGAAGCGAAGGTGGAAGGGCAGGTTCCTCCGGCATGCCATCAGCACTAGGACTATCTCTTTCTTCAACAAGCTCAGTGTTAGTATCCACCATCTCGCTGTAGCTCCTCAATAACCGTATGTGTTCAAGTCCTTCATGGACAAAGACCTGTGAACATTAGTACCATAATCAGCCCGTTATCAGTAACTGTCAAGCTCTGATTGTCTTTGGCTGATCTGCGGGATATGTGCGCTAAGTTCGCCAGGCCTCCTTGCCCGACGCGAAGTTCCTACAGAACAACCGGTGCTCCTAGTAGTTAGGATCTACATCTAAGGGGCCGGAAGCTGTCGCTTCCGGCCCCTGCCGTTTTGTGGGCCCTACCGGGCTCGAACCGATGACCTTCTGGGTGTAAACCAGA
>ERZ773263.2298-NODE-2298-length-10496-cov-23.772244_pt1 | contig 10496 bp, 12 predicted proteins | sample MGYA00511076_ERZ773263 | MGnify/ENA primary metagenome ERZ773263 (study PRJEB29015, sample SAMEA2738155) | human oral metagenome | biome: human oral; feature: human-associated habitat; material: saliva | place: China | collected 2195 ... | reverse complement strand
AGTTTAGTGTAGTTTGATAGTCAGTCCTCTGGTTGTCAGACGCACTTTTTATTTAATTGTCAATGATCATAATGCCGATAGTTAGGTGTTATTATTTTTCAATCTGATATAACTATCAGCTATATTTATATTATATAACCATTAGTTATATCTGTCAAGAGATTATTTTAAAAAGTTAAAAATATTTTTAGAGGTCAAAAATGGAATTTTCGGAACGCTTAAAAACCCTTCGGAAAGAAGCTGGACTCACTCAAGTTGATGTAGCTGAAAAACTAGGAATTTCCCAACCAGCTTACGCTTCTTGGGAACGTGGGGTAAAAAAACCAACACAAGATAATTTAGTTAAGATCGCTCAGGTTTTGAATGTTTCAATTGACTATTTAGTTGGTAATTCAGAAGAAAAAGCAGATGAACTAGATAATATTGAATTGCTTTTCCGTATGAATTCAAGGGGATTGACTGATGAAGAGAAGAAAGTTTTTAAAAAAGAACTAATTGAGTTTATGGAAGAACGGAAGAAGGCGTTTGATAAAGGAATGTGATTTCTATGAAAATAAAAGAATTGAGGCTTGAACGTAGTTTAACAAAAGCTCAGCTAGCTAAGGAGTTAGGTGTTAATAGAAGAACTATTCTTCGTTGGGAACAGGATATGATGTGTATGTCTTTGAAGCATGCACTGAAGTTGGCAGATTTTTTTGAGGTTTCTATAGACGATTTAATTACGAAAGAAAAGAGAGGAACCAGGAAATTATAGAAAGTTTTAAAATTGTATACGATTTTTTTGACAATATAATTAAAAATAGTGGTTTATTAGTAGTGGTTTTCTCTGTTATAGTAGGGCCATTTCTATTACATTATTTAAAGGATAAATACAATAAACGCAAAAAAATTACCATTGAGGCTGAGGAAATATATAATGTAAATAGCTTTACTGGTGTACCAGAACTAGTGGATGATTCCACGAATCAATATTCAAATCTAATTTATAATAAAGTTACAGTAAAGACTGTAAATCCAGAAGTAATATCCTCAATAGCACTTAATAGAATCAGAAAAGAGCCAAATAATCTTGCAGACATAAGGTATGATGGTGGTCTTTATGTAAATAAACAGAAGTACTTGCTAATTGCCTATAATAATGGTAATCAGAGAGGAGAGACTGGCGATATTAATATTACTGTCTCGGCAATTAAGAAAGGTACAAGGGATAAGGATATACTTAATTCGTTTGTATCGACCAGTTCAACATTATCTCCAGGGGCAGTAATAGGGCAACATAACATTGATTTACTTGAGTACAAGGACATATTTGAAAATAATGAAGAGTATATTTCTATAGAGATTCAGTTTGAAGACCATAAAAATTCAATTCCTAAAGGTCTAGGAGAATATAATAGAGATACTGGCCGCTTTGTAACTCGCCTAGGTGCTGGTTCAGGACCGTCTATTCAAGAGGTTCCTTTCTTTAATTTAAGCAAAACTACGAAAAAGGAAGAAAGACCTTGTTCTCAACATATTGAAAATATTTCAGATATTTATTTTACGGTATTTGTTGAGGAAAGTTGTGTCCTTTCTTATATAGTAGAGTTGAAAAGTAAAAGTAATAAAATAAAAAGTAAATATAGACATACTATTAAAATAAGAATTCCAAAGTATAAACAAGAAAAAACATGTATGTATGGTTCTTTTTATGGTTTAATAAACAATCATAATCCAGATTTACTTGACTTTAACTATTCTTTGGATACAGTAAAAGACCTACAAAAAGACCTTGTATTTGATAAGTATGAAGCAGCACAAAAATATGCTAAAGTAACATTTGATGCTTAGACTATGAAATCCATAGTGAATAATTGACTACATCAATTATTATTTAGTAGACATTCGTCTACTTTTTTTATACAATAAACTCAACCTTTTGGGTTTAGTTTTCTGAATGATACTTAAAGGAGGTACCATCCTTTGAATGAATTCTATAAAAGAATAAGTAAGTCTACTAAGCATGTGTTGTACCAATATATGAAGGATTATGATATTTCATTACTAAACTATAATTTCAATTATTTCTTTCAATATTGTATTCAGAAATATCAAATTCAAGTGATTAGTCACCACTTCTCGAATCACAAGATTGAGGGATTAACTGTTATAGATGAATTAGGAATTAGTTTTTCTTATGAGAAGGATAATCCCATTGTGAAACAGAATTTCACTTTGTGTCATGAATTGGGGCATTTCATCCTTAAACATGAAGGTAATTATTTTGCTGAATCTATTGATAATCAGGAGAACCTACTAGAGCGAGAAGCGAATATCTTCTCTGCTGTAGTATTAATGCCTGACATTGTTTTGTTGTCAAAGATTTATTATAGTTGCGACACCTTTCAACACATTCAAAATAGTCTGGATGTTTCAAAGCAGGCATTGTTCTTTCGCCTTTTAGATCTTCTTAGAGAGTATTATCCCGAACAAGAAAGTACCATTAAACAAGCTATCGATGCTTATATTGATGGACAAAATGCTTCTCTACTCCTTTTGTTTCACAGCATCAAAGAACATATTATTACAGAGTTTAACGACTACCAAACTTCTCTAATTAAGAAGATAGAACTATCCATAAGCAAAAGAGGCTTCGTTACTAGTCATGAGTATCCTGAACTTCTGAATCAAGAGAACTGGAAAATAATAAAGACTAGCTGTGATAATTTAAAAGTGTGGCTCATTTATGATAGAGGAAAATCAATAGCTTATGTTTGGGATAAGAATAGGCTAACGGACAAAGAGGCAAGACAAAAAGCTGAATTGAAACTACTGTTAATGTGAGGTAAGTGATGTATCAACCAGAAAAACTAAAGGCTCGCAGAAAAGAGCTAAAAATGACTCAAAAAGATATTGCGGATCGATTAGGTATTAGTTATCAAGCTTATTCTGCATGGGAACGTGGAGTAAAAAAACCATCTAAAGAAAAATTAAAGCAGTTGGAGCAGATTCTAGATGTCCCAATAGGTTATTTTACAGAGCCTGAAATCGTCCGGCTATATAATACTCTATCAGATGAAGGGAAGAATCAAGCACTTGGTTATGTTAGAAACTTAGTTCAAAAAGAACAATGTAAGAATGTTGTTTCGATGTCAGAAAAACTATACGAATACCATGTTTACGAAAAAATGTCTGCGGGTATTGGCTCATCGGTTTATAATGATCAGAACTATGATACTGTCTATTTTGACGAAGAACTGGCACATGATTTTGCTTCATGGGTATCTGGAGACTCAATGGAGCCCAAATATCAAAATGGATCTGTAGCTCTCATTCGTGAGACAGGATTTGATTACGATGGGGCAGTTTATGCCGTAGTCTGCAATAGCCAGACCTATATTAAACGAGTTTATCGTGAGAAACATGGATTAAGATTAGTTTCTATCAATCCAAAGTATCAAGATATTTTCATTTCGTATGATGAAGATCCACGAATTGTAGGTATTATTGTTGGAAATTTCATTCCAATAAAAAGATGACGAATGGTTTTTGTTAAACAACTCGCAATTAGTCCTATTAATGAATTTGGGTAGTGTAAAATAAGTTGTGTAAACACAAAAAAGGAACAATCCCTTTCTAGTTGACTTACACACATCACTAGAAAGAGTATTGTTCATATTGATCACTTTTATAACATTAATACCTCAAGAAATGTCTGTTATAACGGAAAAATGAAGAAATTTCTATTATAACGGCAAATAATAAACTTTCGGAAAGATAACCTTTATTATAGATTTTAAATACAATAAAAAGCTTTACGTTGTGTAGAGCTTTTTTATACTAGACGAATTTGTTGAGTGGTATTCTCGATTCTATTTTTTGATAATTCTATAAAGGAACTATCTTTTTCAATACCAATAAACTTTCTAGAAAGTTGTTTACAGACTACTCCCGTAGTTCCACTTCCCATGAAAGGATCTAGCACCACATCATTTTCTTTTGTGGAAGCTAATATGATTCTTTCAATAAGATATAGAGGCTTTTGCGTAGGGTGTTTACCAAATGTCTTTTCACTTTTAGCTGTTAGAGAACCATCCCAAACATCTTTCATCTGTTTACCGTTATTAATCTCCTTCATCAGATCATAATTAAAAAAGTGTTTGTTTCCCTTTTGGTCTTTTTTTGCCCAAAGAATAGTCTCTGTACTATGGGTAAAACTTCTGCAGGCAAGGTTCGGAGGGGGATTTTTTTTTTGCCAAGTTATATTATTAATAATTTTAAACCCTTCTTGTTCTAATGCCATTCCAATAGAATAAATATTATGTAGAGTACCACTAATCCAAATTGTTCCATCATCAGCCAGAACTCTTTTACATTTTCTTATCCAAGTTCTATTAAATTTATGTTTTTCTGAGGAAGTCATTCCGCTGTCCCAGTCTCCTTTATTGACTGAGACTTGCTTCCCCCCAGAATTAGTAATTCCGCCATTCGATAAAAAATAAGGAGGGTCGGCAAATATACAGTTGATTGACTTAGCTTTAATTCTAGAAATAAGTTCTAGAGAGTTCCCACCAAGTAATAATGTATCTTCTTTGTCATAATAAAACACTTGTGTTTTTGGAAAAATGTTTCTAAGATTATTCTCAACCAAAGTTAGTTACTATTAACTCCTTTCCAGTTCTATTTTGTGCATCACGATTAATTAATCGCTTGACATTAACTTCAAAAAGATTGAAGTCGGAATATAGTTCACGTATAAAATCAGTATTATGATTAGTAAGAATACAATATACGCCTCTTTCAGATAAACGCTTAAATACATTAGATAGACGTATGTGTTCTTCTGTGCTAAAACCTTCTTTGGTGTACGAATCAAATGAGGTTGGATTTAAAGGAGCGTATGGTGAATCAAAGAAAACTAAGTCACCTTTATTAGCATTTTGTACTGTAGTTTCAAAATCTTGGTGAAATATCTGAACTGTCTGTAAAAATTTAGATATTTGGTTGAGGTTTTCATTTTCAAAGATTTTGATTTTCTTTTTTTGATTAGAGGGAACATTAAAGAAGCCATTTGTATTGACTCTGTATAGCCCATTGAAGCAGGCTTTGTTAAGATACATAAATAAAGCATTTCGTTCAAGTGAAAAGTCCGAACCTAATATGAGTTCGTTAAAACGTTCTCGTTTGGTATAGTAATATTCTTTGGCTTTATCTTTATCATCAAAGGAATTGTGTTCGTTTTGTAATTCATTTAGTAAAGGGATTAAATCATTTAAATGGTCGCGTATTGCAATATATGTATCAATAAGCACTCGGTTATTATCACTAATAGTTGATTTTTCTAGACCGAGTTCAAAGAGTAAAGCGCCTCCTCCAATAAATGGTTCATAGTAGTGATTAAATTGTTGTGGTAAATGATTCAAGATCTCAGGTATTAGCTGACGTTTGCCACCAGCCCATTTTACGAAAGGTTGCAAAAGGCACCTCCTTTTTTAATTGTTGGTATGACTATTATATCAGATATTGAAAATAATAGAAATTTTATGGAAATTGATCTATAATAGATCAATTATTTTATGTGAGGAACGAGGTATAGAACGTATGAAACTCAATATAGCTGAACAAAGGCTAAATAGTATTGCAAATATAAAATTTAAGCAATTATTTTCAGAAGAAGAGTTAGAATCAATAATTATCAATAAGGGAAGGACTGGACAATTACTAGAATTAGCATTAGGAATGAAGCTCTCAAATACTAATAGAGACTTTGAGGACGGGGAACTAAAAACAAATAAATGCGATGAAAATGGGAAGCCATTAGAAACGATTTTTATCACTCAAATAAATAGTATGATGGATAATTTGCTACAAAATAAATTATTTGAGGATACATCGTTGTATGAGAAAATCGACAATATTTTATATGTTCCAGTATGTAAAGTTGGAGCTCCTTCGGAGTGGTTTTTCTTGGAAAGTATACACATAGATTTAAATGAAAATAGATTTGCGCATGTGAAAGAACAACTTCGTGATGATTATTATAAAATATGTCAGTTACTAAGAGATGGAATTGAAACAAGTGAAGATGGTTTTATTCATACCTCAAATGGGAAGTTTATTCAGGTAAGAAGTAAGGATTCTAAACCGTATCATCCAATATATTCTGAACTGTATGGTAGAGAAGTCTCAAATAAGAATCATGCTTTTTATTTTAAAAAGCAATTTGTTGCTGAAATAAGAAGAGTCTTAGATCTATAAAAAGACGGATTGTTTATATAAGGGAGATGAAGTTAGATGGAAGAATTTATTACGAGTAAGTATGGAAAAGCATTTTTGACATTTTTAGAACCAACTGGAGAAAATACTGTTGCTTGCTTTTTGAATAATGAAAAAATAGTTATTCGGAAAAGAAAGCTTACATCTAAAAGAGGGACTACTAAAATAAAAAATGATAGTGTTATTGAAACATTAAAAGAAATCCTTCTTCAATATAGTAGTTTTGAAGATTTGATTGCTAATTTTGAAGTATTAGAAAAATATAAACATATAAATAAAGATACGAAGGTATTAGAGGAATTTATTGACGAAGTAGATTCCTTTCGCTCAGAAGTGGAAGAGTTAAATTTTAGCAAAGACGGGTTTCAACCGCATTACCTTTTGTTGCACTATTTAGTAACTTATGAACTTATAGAGGATATCGACTATAGATACTCTTTGAACGAATTAAACTTATTATTCTTGAAAAGTATAGGAGCTATACCTAAGTCTCCAGAAAAAACAGAGGAATTTAGAGAAGGTATAGAAAAAAACTCAGCTTATAGTCCAAATCAGTTAGTTAAGGAATTTATGATAGCTGATAAATATATACTCTATATCCATCAAGGAAAATTTTCTACATATGATATGCTATTGAAATACAGAGTATATGAAAGTAATTCATGGAGTAGAATTAGAACACCTAAGCATATTCATTGGGCCGTTGATTTACTGTTAAAGAGACAGTCAAAGAAAGATTTAACAATTAATTTTTTAGATGAGTTAATTAAGCAATGGGAGAAAAGAGTAAAACCTTTAACGACGAATAAAGAAAGAAACGAGACAATTGTTCAGATTTTTAAGGAGTTTCCAGCAAAAGAGTTTGGCCAACTTGATAGCAGTGGTGAATACCCGTCATCGTTCTTGTGGATTATAGCAATTCTGTTAATGTATCAGGAAAAAACAAACTATGATAAAGCGTATATGTTTGGAAATTTATTAGATTCTTTAAGAACTGAGGAAGGTATCTATAAAGTGATTTCAACAGCAACGCATAGATAGGAGTAAAAAATGACAATGCAAACTTTTACAGGTAAAGTTTATGACTTTCATGCTATTCATAATCCTAGATATATATATATTTGCCGATAATTAAGTTTGTAGTAAAAATAAATGAAAGCAGGATTATATGTGGGGAAACCAAAATTATAGAGACTTCAATAAATTGAAGAAACCAATTCGGGAAATGGCAGTTTCAACTTCAGGAAATAAAATAGTTTATAATCTTGGAAATAAAAAAGTAAATCCAGATAAATTTCAAGTTAGTCTTATTGAAGAAGTAAATAATGAAAAAAGAGCTTACAGTATGGGAGACGCTGATTATTTTAACATCATAAAAAAATACTATAAAGGGGATAACATCAACGTAATAGACCAATCAATAAAAACGTTCGTTAAGTTTATTGATAAAGCTGCAGGCTTCTATGATACCTACGGCAGTTCAGAGATAGGGAAAGTTTACTCGGGAGAATTTGATATTTATTCTGAAAATACTTTTGGATATCAAAATCAAGATATTATTAAAAAGATAAAGAAATTTCAAGAATGGTATTTATCTCAAGAAATCTCGGATGAAAATTCGGAGTTAGAAGAAGCGCTCATTATTATATTTTTAGCCATGATATCTGAGTGGTATTATTTAGGAAGATATAATAATAAGTCTAAGTGGCAGCACAGAGTAAAATTATTTGGTATTTATCAGGTAGAAAAAGGCATTCTTTCTCCTGAAGAAGCAGCTCAATGGTCAAAAAAAGGAGAAAATACTTCAAAATTTGGAGATTTATGTAGAATTATGAATATATTTGATAAAGAATTTTACTTAAAAAAATAATATTTTAAAACTATAATAGTGAGTTCAATTAAGACGAGGTAGATTATGACTTTTAACACTGAAACAAGAAAAATTAGTGATATATTTCAAAGAGCAGCAGAGTACAGTATACCAAGATACCAAAGGAATTACGTATGGAAGGAGGTAAACTGGAAAGAGCTATTAGTTGATATACGTTTCACAATGGACAATGGTGATGAAATTCCATGGTCACATTTTCTTGGAACGATCGTTTTAAATAAGCATTTACCAGATAAAGGTGTTGATAAATACGAGATTATCGATGGTCAGCAACGTTTGACTACAATCTATATATTATTAGTTGCAATTTATAAGCGACTAAGAGATATCAATACTGACGACTCAGAGAAAAGGGCAAAATATATATTTGAAACTTTTATTTCAACTTTAAATAACTTATCTGAAAGAATATTAGTTATAAAAAATGAAGACTATGATAATGATATAAAAGAAATAATAGATTCAGCTTCGTCTAGTGATAAAAGACATACCATTAAGAAGCAAAATAATTATTACAAGTTATATAATTACTTTACATCGGATTTAAAAAATCGTGATTATAATGATGTTTCAGAATTTCTAGATAAATTGTTGAGTGCTAATATTGTTGAAATAATTTCGGGTCAAGAGGAAGAAATTTACAATATTTTTGAAGTACTTAATGCAAGGGGACAAAAACTAAAGCAAATTGAACTTTTGAAAAATCACTTGATGAAATATGTACAACCAAGAGATGATGAATTTATAGATAGAGCTAAGGCTGACTGGAAAGAAATTGAGCAGAACTCGAATAAATTAACAAATCCAGATCTCCTAATTAGTAATTTTGCTAAATGTTATATTCAAAAGCAAGCAGAAAATGCCAGTCTAGTTTATAGGTTAATTAAAGAGGAGGTTCCAGTAGATAAACTATCAGAATTTTTATCTGGATTGTTGGAGTTTTCATATGTCTATGTTGAAATGTCAGACAGAACATCAGAAAATAATGTTATTGAGTATTTTAATATAAAAAGAAATCAACAAGTCCGACCGTTACTAAGTGCAATATATCTACAATATAAAAGAGAGTTGATATCACAGGAAATTTTAGAGAAAACATTCGTATTGGTCAGAAACTACTTTTTTATTTTTAATACCTACCGTTTATCAAGTAATAAAATGGAAAAATTAATAAGCAGACTTTCCTATGACCTTTATCATTCTGAAACTTCAATTGAATTCATAATGTATATGACACAGTTCTTTTTTGAGGTAAAAGATATTTTACCTTCTGGAGATATAAATAATGCATTTATAGAAAATAAAACCTTCAGATTTTCTAATGAAGATGATACATTATCAAAAAATCGTCAGATTGTAAGATATGTTTTAAAAGAAATTTATAATATTGACCAACTGGATACAGGAATATCAACTAATCAAATGACAATTGAACATCTAATTAGTGATGATGGTTACACAGAAAATTCCCTAATTCAAAATCTAACCTTAACCACCTCTAGCTTTAATTCTGATACATTAAAAAATAAACCACTGGAAGAAAAGCTTAAACTATTGACAGAAAAATCTACAATAAAGGCTAATCAAAATTTAATTAAATATTTTGATAAAGAGAGTAAACAGTTTGATTTTGAAGCTCGAAAAGAAGAGTTGTTAGAAAAAATCTTTCAAGAACAATTCAAATTTGATCCACAGATATATAGTTCTATAAGTAAGGATGATGTAGATAAATACTTTTCCTTGAAGGAGAAGCTAAAAGATTATCCAGAATTATTGAATCTTTTAAAAGAACACGGAAATAATTTTGAAGTTAGATTGGCTAACGACCCAGAATGTTTACATTACTTGGATATATATAAACAAATAATATACAACAGTTGAAAAATATTATAAACAGGAGAAAAAATGAAAAACGATAAAAACCCAATAATTTAATCAAGTGGATACAATGGAAGTGAACCAACTAGAATTTGCCCTCACTGTGGTCAAGAAAAACCTCTGAGTGAATTTAGCTTTAGAGATATGGGAGATGGAACCATTCGAAATCAATCATAGTGTAAAGAATGTAGATAATTATATAATTAATTACCTGACTTATTCAAATTAGTTGAGATTTAATCATACTTTAGACAATAAAAAAAGCCGTAATGGGCAGTGTTAAAACACTTTAAAGAATTGTGAAATTAAAACCTGACAAACCAGGTCTTAAGAAAGCTCGTAAAGCTAGCCAGTTCTCAAAACGTTAATTCGTTACTGGACAGCAGAGTCCAAACGAAAACACTTTGCAACTTGCAAGGTGTTTTTTTGTATGAGAATTGGCGGTGCGCAATTAGGATAGCTCTAGCGACTT
>ERZ773263.2296-NODE-2296-length-10505-cov-9.221244_pt1 | contig 10505 bp, 5 predicted proteins | sample MGYA00511076_ERZ773263 | MGnify/ENA primary metagenome ERZ773263 (study PRJEB29015, sample SAMEA2738155) | human oral metagenome | biome: human oral; feature: human-associated habitat; material: saliva | place: China | collected 2195 ... | reverse complement strand
CAGGCAAGGATACACGCTTCAAGGGACTAAGGTCACTTCAAGACACACCCTCTTAAGATTGTCCTGACATGAACGAGGCCGTGGTTGCTTGTCGGGTATCGTACCCTCGCGCGGGAGCGGGCGTCAGGCGGGTTGGTCAGCGGTATCGGCGAGTCTGTCACGCAGGCACCGGCGGGCGCGGCGTTCGGCCGGCCGGGGGCGGGCAGACAGACGTGGGACGGACAGACGGCCGTGGGGCGGACCCGAAGGCCCGCCCCACACTCGTCACAGGAGCCAGGTCGCCGGCGAGGCTCGCCTGTCCAGCTATTTGACCTATCGGTCGCCGACCGACTCTCGAAGGAGCGTGAAGACGATGTATCGCTCACCGGCCTCGTCGAAGCAGACCGCGCCACGCACGTCCAGCCAGATACGGTGCTCCCGTGTAGTGACCGTGATGTTGTAGGCAGCCACGCTCCCCGGCAAGCTGTCACTGACCTCCCCTACGTCAATTGACTCAACATCCGCAACGTTAAGATCGGGACACAGGGCCTGCTCTGGGCTTTCCCCGCGAATGCACGATTCCAAAAGAGACACGAATTGCTCCCGTTGCCAGGCCTTCGTTTCTTCGTTCAGGGAGATGTCGATATGGTGGGCTAGCTGATCATCAAACATATTGATCGTCGTAGCCCCCGGGACAGAGTCGACGACATAGTCGGTATACTCACTGATTCGGCTCACGCTCATGTCGTAGACACCGGGATACGCGTACACTACGCCGCCGCCTCCAGCGAAGTGCCACAGGTCGTCAGTCACGGGAGGAAAGATCCGAGTACTCCCCTTGGTCGCTCCGACGTCCCCGAGCGACACTCCAGCAATCGACAGGTCTGAGGCGTACCCGTCCGCGCGAACTCTGACACTACGAGCCGCACTGGTCACGACCCTCCACGAGCCAATGTGCGGCTTGGGCAGACCCGAGCGCTCCATGTAGATGACGCGGGTCGTCGTGGTGCCGTTCATTGAGAACTCTATATTGACCCCCTGCCGCCCGTTGCCATCCGGGTTAGTGTGCACCCACACAGCGCCCACGCTCATCGCGGGAGTACTCGACGAGCGCTGGAGTCGCCGCAGGTCGACGGCGTCGCCACGCCCCACGCCGCTGCCAGCGTCCGCATCGGCGCTCTCAACCGCCATCGCGTCCTCGAATCGTCCCTGCGCCACGGCCTCGGCATAGTAGCGCGCCGCTGCCTCCGCGCTCACGCTGAACGAATACACGAGGCCACCCACCACCGGCAGCACAACGAACACACACACGAGGACAATGATCATCCGCACGCGTTTCTTCATGACACGCTCACTCTCACCAGGCCGCTGGCAGCAAGCATCAGCGCGCGCAACCTCCAGCAGGTCTTAACAGCCACCCTAGTACATACGCGTGTGGGGTGGGCCAAGCGGTCCACCCCACACGCGTTTGAGTAGCAGATCAGCGCACGCGGAACTCAATCGTGGTGCCCTCACCGACGTCGATGAGGTCACCGTCGTTCAGGGCAATCGTCACCATGGGGGTGACATCCTGGAAAGAGCCGTCTGCGTGACGCAGGACGGTGCCATTGGCGCTGCCCAGGTCCATGAGCGCCCACGAACCCGGCGTCGTCATCATGACGGCGCAGTGGGAACGCGAAATCTCGGTGGCCGGGCTGGGCACGCGCAGCACGGTCGCAACGGGGCGGCCGGTCAGGGCGCGGGCGTCGGGGTCGCGGCCGATGACGACGTCACGCGAGACCTCAACGGGCACGGTGCCGCCGTGGATCAGGAAGGCGACGGGCGCGGCGGGGCCAGAGTTGACGGGGGCGAGGCGCAGAATCGTGGCCTCGGTGTCGGTCTCGGCACCCAGGTCGGCCAGGCCGGCGGCGCTCATCGCCTCGGGTGCGGCGGGCGGTTCGGGTGCCGTCTCCGGCTCGGGTGCCGTCTCCGGCTCGGGGGCAGGCGCGGGTTCCGGCTCAGGGGCGGACTCACGCTCCGCTTCCGGCTCAGGAGCAGGCTCGAACTCGGGGGCAGACTCACGCTCCGCTTCCGATTCGGGAGCAAGTTCGGTGTTTTCCTCCGACTCGAACTCGGACGAGGCCTGGGCGGGTTCCACGAAGGCGGCACCACGGTCGATGGTAGCGGTGCGGTCGAGGGACTCAGCCGTATGGATCGGCGGCTCGACGGCGTCGGCGACGACGTAGAGCTCGCTCGAGGTCTGTTCAAGGTCCTCGGAGGGCGCCTCGTCCTGCGCATCATCCGTGGCGTCCACGGGCGCGTACGGATCGGGGGTGGTGCGGGAGGCACCGGGCAGCGAGACGGGACCGTTGCTGGTGGCCGCGAGGAACTGGGCTTCGACGGCAGCCAGGTCAACCGCAGGCGCGTGCGTGATCGTGGGTTCGGGCAACTCTTCGCGGGCGTCGCGACGGGCGCGACGCTCGTGGTCCGGAATATCCGGGTTGATGAGGAAGCCCATCGTATCAACAGGCATCGACGCGAGGGCCTCAACCTCGTCGAGCGCGCGACCGATGCGAATCTCGCCAGCCTCGACGCGGTCTGCGGCGGGCACCATCCACGTGATCTCGTCACCGTCGATGATGGTGGCCTCGAACGTCTGCCACTCGCCCGGGTTGAAGGGCCAGGCCCAGATCGGGTCGTTCCACACCTGCTCGGTGATCTGGCCGGCGGCGCGCATGCGCAGCTGAATATTGCCGAGGACTGTCAAGTAGGGCTGTTCGCCCGCACAGTCGAGAAGCAAGACATCGCCCTGCTCTGCCTGCACGTGAGAGAGCCACGCCTGGGTGTCAGCGCGCCCCCACACGACGTCGGCCGCGGAATCCGCGAAATCGAGCGGCACCAACGCCGCGCCAAGGGGTCCGGTGACGAGCATCGCGCCCTGTCCGCGACACAAGAAGCGTCCAATCTGAAGCATCAGTCACTGCCTTCTCTACGAGGAACCCGGCGCGCTGTCTGAATCGACGCCGGACGTACTGGTTGAATCATTCGATTCATGACATTCGTTGTCAATGTTACTCGTGATTGGGTTCCTGCGTAGACTACAACCGCAGTTGAGTTGTCACGAGTGCCGGCTTCGAGGCTGGCTTTCACGAGGACATCGGCGGTTCCCTGCGGACCGTTGCCAGCGGCGACGATCGCGTGGATCTGGGAGTCTTGCAGGACCCCGTGCACGCCATCTGTACAGATGACGGCGCGATCGCCCTCTTCGAGGGGCATGATCGTGTAATCCGCCTTGACGCTGCCGGATTGTCCGGCTCCCAGGGCCTTGGTGACGACGTTGGCCGGGGGAATCACCTGCGGCGCGCCGGAGGTGGCGGCCAGGTCGCGGGCTTCCTGCAAGGCGGAGTGGTCGTGGGTGAGCTGACGGATCCCGCCGGGGCCCACGACGTAGGCGCGCGAGTCGCCGACGTTGAAGGAGAGCCAGTAGGGGCCCTCGGGGGTCCACAGGACCATGAGGCCAGACAGGGTGGTGCCGGGCGCGCCCATCGGGTTATCGACGGGCGCCAGGCCGGCGACGGCGGTGGCCGCCGCGTCGATGGCGACGGAGAGGTCGACCAGGTCGACGGGGCGGTTTCCGAGGCGCTCGGGGCTCAGGAACTGCCGCAGAGTGATGACTGCCTTCGACGAGGCCTGGGCGCCGCCGAGGTGGCCACCCATTCCATCGGCGACCGCGAAGACGGGCGAAACCGCCAGCCAGGAGTCTTCATTTTCGGAGCGGACGGGACCGATGTCAGTCGACGCGCCCCACGATAGTGGGGCGCGCTCAGCATGTTCACCCTGAGCCATCTACCTTCGTCTTTCTCGCTGCGTTGGGCGCGTGGGATAACGCGTAACACCGTTATTCTACACGCGAGGCAGAAATGGTTACGCGCTATCGAACGGGATCAGACCAGGCGAGCTGAGCGCGGAAGGTGCCCGCCTCGCGCGAGACGATGATCGCTCGACCGGGCAGTGCGCGGACCGGCCTGACACGCCCGATAACCTGACCTTCGTCCGGGTTACCGGACAACATGATGCCTGTCGACCCGAGGTCAATGAGGGAACGCAGGACGCGCTCGTACAGGGCCCCAGAGGCGCCACCCATCCGCCTCGCGATAACCAGGTGGAGACCAACATCACCCGCCTGGGCCAGCAGCGGCTGTAGCGCCGCGAGCGGATTACCCTCGGAGGTCACGACGAGGTCGTAGTCGTCGACGAGGACCCAGAACTCTGGTCCCTTCCACCAGCTTCTATTCGCGAGCTGTTCGGGGGTCACGTCGTCGCCGGGTAGACGTTCCTTCAGGAACGCCACGAACTCAGCCATATCTCTTGCGACAGACTCGTTCGTCGTCAGGTAGGCGGCCAGGTACTCCTTCGGAATGGCGCCGAGGGAGGAGCGGCGCCGGTCGACGACGATGAGTTGCGCTTCCTGGGGCGTATTCCTGGCCACGATTTCGCGTGCAAGGGAGCGCAGGAACGTTGTCTTGCCGGACTTGGAGTCGCCGAAGAGGTAGAGGTGGTGCTCGGAGTTCGGGTCGAAGCGGAACGCCCCGAGTCGCGATTCTTCGACACCGAGAATGAGCGCGGGGGCTCGGCCCTGCACCGGGGCGAGCGCGCCAGGCAGCTGCGCGATCTCCTCGGCAGTGACCTTGGTCGGCAGGAGGCGAAGCTTGGGGCCGGGGCCGGCGGGCAGCGCCGCGCGGATCTGCTCAATCGTGGTGACCACGCCTTCGCTGACGGTCGCCGGGTCCGCCTCGCCGTCCGCGCGGGGCAAGGCGATGAGGACGTGGTGCTTGGACGCGCACACTCCTCGGCCCGGCCGAGCGTCCGGGATCTGCTTCTGCACGTTGCGGTCCAGCGCGGAGTCGCGGAAGTCGCCGATCTTGAGTTCAAGCTTCGAACCGAGCATGTCAACGATCTGCATGCGGAAGTCACTCCAGCGAGGCGTTGCGGCCACGAGGTGCACACCGAATGTCAGGGCGGTGTTGAGCATGCGACCGATCCTCATGTCGAGGTCGTCGAAGTCGGCCTTGAGGGAGGCCCAGTTGTCGACAACGAGGAACACGTCGCCGTATCCGTCGTCGTAGAGCCCCTGGGCGCGACCGCGCCGGTAGGTCTCGATCGAGTCGATCTTGTGCTGCTGGAAATAGCGCGCGCGATCCTCGATAATGCCTTGGACCTCGGCGAGGATTCGGGTGAGGACTTCACCGGTGTCGCGCGTGGCGATACCGGCGACGTGGGGGGCGTCTGCGAAGGACGCGAAGGTTCCACCGCCCAGGTCGATGATGTAGAACTGGACTTCCTGCGGCGTGTAGATGAGCGAGAGCGACATGACGAGGGAGCGCAGCGCCATCGATTTGCCGGTCAGCGGGCCGCCGACGACCGCGAAGTTACCGCCCGCGCCCGACAGGTCGAAGGTGAGCAGGTCGCGGCGCTGCTCAAGCGGGATGTCCCTGATGCCCAGCGGGAAGACGAGGGAGCCGCGCTGGCGCCACTCCATCGACACGAAGCCGACGCCGTCGACGGGTGCGAGGTCGGGCATCATCTGGTCGAAGGTGTCGGGCACGTCCAGCGGGGGCAGCCACACCTGGTGGGCGGGTACGCCCTTACCGGTCATCTTCGCCACCGCGATGTCGAGCTCGCTCATGTCTGCCCACTTGGCGTCCCCGGGCAGGCTCATGACTTCTTCGGACGAGGCCGGGGCTGCGATGGGCTCTTCGCGTGTCAGGACGGGGGCCAGAGTGAAGGGCAGGACCTTGATCGAGCGGTCCGGCGTTCCAGCCGTGGACAGCTGGGTAGAGCCGACGGTTCGCTGCGGCGGCGGGGCCGCGACGTACGAGGCACGGAAGCGGATGAGTTCGTCCGTGCCGGGCATGAGGAAGCCGGAGCCGGGCAGCGAGGGGAGCTCGTATGCGTCCGGCACGCCCAGAACCTCGCGGGACTCGCTGGCTGAGAAGGTCTTGAGGCCCACGCGGTAGGACAGGTGAGACTCAAGGCCGCGCATCCTCGAGGTTTCGAGCCTTTGCGAGGCGAGGAGCAGGTGGATCGAGAGCGAACGGCCCAGGCGGCCGATCGCGACGAACAGCTCGGCGAACTCCGGCTTGGCGGTGAGCAGCTCGGAGAACTCGTCGAGGATCAGGAAGAGGGCGGGCATCGGGGGGAAGGAATGCTTGCCCGCGATACGGTCCTCCTCATACTGGGTGACGTTGGCGTAGTTACCCGCCTCGCGCAGGACTTCCTGGCGGCGCACCATCTCGCCCTTGAGCGCGTCTTGCATGCGGTCCACCAGGGACAGCTCGGACTCGAGGTTGGAGATCATGGCGGACACGTGCGGCATCTCGGACATGCCCGCGAAGGTCGCGCCACCCTTGAAGTCAACGAGGACGAAGTTGAGCTGCTCGGGCGAGTGGGTCAGGGCCAGAGCCAAGACGAGGGTACGAAGGACCTCCGACTTACCCGAACCGGTTGCGCCGATCAGGAGGCCGTGGGGGCCCATGCCCTGCTGGGCGGACTCTTTGATGTCGAGCAGGACGGGGACGCCTTCGGGGGTGACACCGAAGGGGACGCGCAGGCGGTTCCTGCCCTCGCGACGCACCCAGGCCCGCTCGGGATCGTAGTCTCGGATGTCGCCCAATTGCAGGAGCTCCATGAGGTCCACGGAGCGCTTGACGTCCGAGCGCCCGACGGGCGTCTCGCTCTCCTTCTTCTCGGTGCCCATGGCGAAGGGAGTCAGTCGCCGGGCGATGGCCTCGGCCTGAGCGCGCCCCACCCGCTCCCATTCGCCGACGATCGCCTGGTGACTGAAAAGGTTGACCTCGAGCACGCCGCGCGTCTGTCCTTTCGCCACGGGGTGGACGAGGAGGCGCACCGTCGACGGGCTCGTCAGCGCCCCCCACTTCTCGTGCAGGTTCACGACAGTCACGCCGGCAGCGCCGTCGCGAGAACCGATCTGGGTTGAGGCGGGCAGCTCAGCGCCGTCACACACGACGAGGACGTGCGGCCAGGGCGTCAGATCACCACGTGGGGTAAAGCCCGGCCGATCCGTCACGTCGGAGCCGAGGAGGTCCAGCAGATCGATGTCCTCAGTGACCACCATGCGGGCGGGGCCCACGGCGTCCGACTCGACGGTCGAACCGGCGTGAGGGAGCCACTTGACCCACTCCCACTCCGTGAGACGATCCGGCGAGCACAGCACCGCGATACGCAAGTACGAGGGGCTGACGAAGGTCGCCAGGTGCGTCATGATCAGCCGCGCGACGCCGATCGTGTCCTCGCGGCGGCCCGCCAGCCCAACATCCGAATAATCCTCCAGGGGAACACCGAAGGCGACGCTGTCCAGGTTGCGGTGAGTCTCAACAAAGCGCGTCATCGCAGACAGGCACACAATGTCCGGGTTCGCCATGGGCGGCAAGTCGGGAGCCAGCAGCTCCATCGCCAAGCTCTGCTCAGACACGCCAACTCGCGCATTGAGCATTTCGACGCCCGGCTCACGCTCCCACACGCGCTCACCCTGTTCCGCCACCGCAACCAAGGCCTCGGGCGCGGGAAGAGCCCAGTTCACGAAAGCCCGCTGGCGGTCAGCGACGTTACGGACCGTCTGCCTCGTTTCCGACAGGTACGCCAGGTACTCACCGCGCAGCGTGCGAACCTTCTGACGATGCTGGGAGACCTGCCGATAGACGTTGAACGCGACCATGGCGACCATGGCGAACACCATGCCGCCCGCCATCATCAGCATCATCGAGTTGCGACCCTGACCTGCGCCCCCGCTGGCCTGGGAGATCGCCATGAACACCATGACGCCCATCGAACCCATCATCGGGACCACCATCGCAAGCACGTTACCGATGCCCGCGGCCTCAGCCTGGTTCGGCGGAGCCTGGATGGGAATCTTCCCTTCGGGCATCTCCGGTACGCCCTCCAAGCGATCCTCAGAGTCAGCCATGGTTCCTCCCTTGTCACCGCACCCGGGTAGCAGTAGTCCCCGCTATCCTAACGTGGACCACAGTCGAACTTTTGCCAAGCCCGCGTCTGATGACACAATACTGTCTGAGAGTGTCATCCGTGTCGGAGACGAAAGGAGGCTCGCGTGGGACAAACACAGGCATCGATTACCGTCGTTGGCAGCTCCCACCGGGAGGACTACGTCATCCCCGTCGGAATGACGATCGCGGGCCTGCTCGCACTCATCGAAGTTGATCTGACCAAGCTGTCAGCTCGCCTCACACTCGGAGGCGGACGCCCCGTCGAGCTCGGTGCTGTCATCGGACGAGACATTCCCTCCGGTTCGGTCATCACCATCGTCGGCACGCAGGAATCGGCCCAAGCCGTCGCCGACGACCAACGTTCCAGAAACAACCGGCGCTTCCGGCCGGCGCTCACAGCCGCGGCCTTCGTATTCGTTGCCTCCGTCGTGTCTCTCCTCGGCGTCCTCCTGCCCGTGCTCGCCCTGTATCGCGACGGCTACGACATGCTCCCCTCGCTCGCGACTGACACGTGGGGACGCCTGGCCCTGGGGATCGTGTGCGCACTCATCTGGTCGTGCCCGCTCCTGGCCCCGAGCAACGCAGCGCGCGGCTTCGCCCTCGTCACCTGTTGCACCGCCGCCGGGGTGAGCGTCGGCGTCGCAGCCACTCCCCTACCCGGCTCACCTACCCTGCTGCCCGTCATCGTCACCTGGTCCTGCCTGATCGTCGCCAGCCTCGTTCTTTTCGCCAGGCCCACGCCGAGCGCGCGCGTCAACGTCCAGTGTTTCGCACTGATTGCCGTGACCGTCACGGTCGCGTCCCTCAGCGCACTGAGCAGTATCCGCTTCGCTCCGTTGATCTTCACCGCGTCGATTTTCTTCGTCTCACTGTCTCCTCACCTGGCCCTCCAGGTCCCCGACCACCAGGTGCTCGACCTGCCGCTGGTCATGAAGCGCCTCCCCTCCATTCGCCTCACCGTCCTGCAGCCACCATCGCGAATCACGCCGCTGCGCGTCAACAAGACGCTGGCGGAAGCGTACGACCGCTCCCGCACGATCCTGTGGAACGCGACCATCGTTGCGCTCATCTCCGGCCTGTTCACCGCCTACCAGATGCCGGTCGGCGAGGAGACACCCTACGCCGGCTACGCCACGCTCGCGCTGTGCCTCCTCGCGATCCTCGCCCTGGTCACCAACGCGCGTTCGAAGCGCGACCGGCTGACGCATTACGGGCCTCGTCTCGCGGCGCTCGCGATCTGGGTGATGCTTTTCTTCGCGCCCGGTTGGGACCGCTACCTCCTGCGTTCCACGGGCGAGTCGTCGGCACCGACGCTGACGTTCGCGCAGCACGTCATCCTGCCTCTCTCCCTGTGCCTGCTGGCTGTGATCGTGCCCGTCGTGGCGCTCATCCGCTCGGGCCGCGAGCCCTCCGCCCTGGTCGGCAGAATCATCGACATCATCCAGGGGCTTTCACTCACGTTGCTCCTACCAGCCGCGACCTACGGGTCAGGACTTTTCGATCTCGTTTGGCGGAAGGTACTATGACAGCCACATCACCCGACCTCGTTGCCGTCCCCGCATCCTCCGGCAAGCGCGTTGCTGCGCTCCTCATCGATATCGTCGGCGCCGCGCTGTTCGGTGCCGTCGCCTCAGCCCTGTCACACGGCAACGTTGCCATCGTCGTGACGACCATCGTCGAATACGTTGCCCTCCAGGCCATCCTGATCGCACTGCATGGTCGTTCGGTGGGTGCCTTCCTGGCGCGTTGCGCGCTGGTGCGCGCTGGTTCGTCGCAATTGTCCCCCTCGCTGATGGTGTCCGCGGGGTATGTCCTCCTGACGGCTCTGTCCTCGCTGATCCCGCCCCTGCCCGTCATCTTCGTTCTTCTGGGAGGCCAACGCGGGTCGTGGATGGCGAAACTGTTCTCACTTCAGTGCGTGACCTTCGTACCGGAGGACACAATCGACGAGGCCGTGGCGTCGCCCAGCCCCTACGGCAAGGCGGGTGCAGGCATCGCCGAGGGCCATACGAGTTTCTCCTCCGTGACCGACATTCCCTCGGCACCGATCAGCCGCTCCAGCGAGTCACCGGCAAGCGCCCAGCCCAGCGTTAAACTGCCCAAGCCCAGCGCCCCGGCGAGCTCACGCGCGTGGCCTGCCCCGGCCCCGGCCTCGTCAGTGCCGTACGTGCCCGGCCCGCAGATTCCCGCCCCCGTCCAGGAGGTGCCTGCCGCGGCGCCCGTCCAGGAGGAGTCGCAGCCCGGGCAGGTCGGCGGCGGAGAGCTCGCCGTACTCGGGGTGGTCGGCCTGGACGATGGCGACGTCGACCTGCTCCCCCAGGTGGTAGGGGGTCCAGCCGAAGCCGGCCAGCTCGTCGTCGGTGTACATGGGGTCGTGGACGAGCACCTCGGCGCCGGCCTCGCGCAGGGCGGCCACGGTGGGGAAGACGCCGGAGAAGGCCGTCTCCTTGACGCCCCCGCGGTAGGAGGCGCCCAGCACCACCGTCCGCAGGCCTGTGAGGTCCCCGAGGACATCCTTGGCGC
>ERZ773263.2294-NODE-2294-length-10517-cov-2.647964_pt1 | contig 10517 bp, 6 predicted proteins | sample MGYA00511076_ERZ773263 | MGnify/ENA primary metagenome ERZ773263 (study PRJEB29015, sample SAMEA2738155) | human oral metagenome | biome: human oral; feature: human-associated habitat; material: saliva | place: China | collected 2195 ... | reverse complement strand
AGCATACTTTTGAGAGCATTTAGCATTGGCCATGTATTCAATGAATCGTTCATAGTTATTGATACCCAGAGGTGTATCAAAAACCAAGAATGCCATATTCTCAAATCTTTTATCTTTGTTAAGCCTCTCGGCGATGTCGTTGAGGGCATGAATCTCCTCTATCGTTTTACCGACCATTAAAGCCATGAATACTTCGTAACTTTGAACCTTTTTCAACCCTTGCTCTATTTGGTTGGTCAGCGTAAAGTCATTGTACTGCAGAGAATAGAACTGAAACTTATATGGACGTTTTGCCTGTGCCAAAAACTTATCAAATTCGATATTTGCAGTGGTTCCAAATTTGATAACCTGGTCCGTAAACCGGAAACTACTCGACACTAATTCTTCTTTCACTTTGGCAATCTCATCACTTGGAAGTGCTGAGAATACGATGGAATACAATCCACCCGGGGCACGTTGAATAATGCTTTTGTCATTAAAAAAGTCAAGAATATCATCAACGTTTGCATCAATAGATGTTCCCAGAAATAGATTGTGTATATTTTCTTCTGATGGTGTTACCGTTGTATTATGAGCTATATTATTCAAAGCATTAAGCAAAAGAATACCTTTGAATACAGCAAAATATTGTGTTCCTTCATGTTCTATTTGTAAACGATACGAATTGAATCTTTCTGTTACAGCACCAAAGCGGACACTATCCTCGTTAAACGTACCTACAACATAATCCCACAAGTAATCTGCCGTAATAGTATCACCACAGGTAAAATGCTCTTCTGTATCAAGGAAATCTCGAACAGAATTGTTTGCAAGAAACTCAAATACACTGCGCGATGAAGAACCAGCTTCACGAGCATAGTATGTGGCAAGGTTAGCTGTTGACGGGTGCAGAGGAAAAAGGTTCTGAATATCCAGAACCGTTTCTTCAGGTTTTGTCGAATCTTGAGAATAGACATCAAGCAGTTCCTCTCTGCCTAAATAAAAAGCTTGAGTTAATTTCTTATAAGCGGACTCATCAATCACCTTGAATTTACGTGACATAATCTTGAAAGCCGATACGGGCTCCATATTATATGTCACATAATGATAACGCCCCTTGGTCTTCTCTCGTTCTTCCTCTTTCAGTGAGTTTAATGCTGAAGGGTGAGAAATGAAAAGAAAATACGAATCGTTTTCAGGCTTCATCATCGCCTCTGATATTTCTTGTAGTTTTACTAACAATCTAACACCGATAGCCGATGTCATCAGTTCAGTAAATTCGTCCCAAATAATGAGCAAGCCATCATATAGACCTTGCTTACGTAGCTCGTTCTGTATTTCAAAGAGCCACTGCCCCAGATTCTCCAAATCAAGACGAATATCAAGGCTACTTTCTCTGAGCGCCTCCTTCACACGACCAAGAACCTCGGTGTCACCGCTCTTTAATTCAAGTTTCAACTTGTTAATATCGGGAGCTACGGACGCCAACTGTGCATTGTTATCAATGAGATTGTCCCAAATGCCAGGCATTGCTTCAATATGACTAACATAGTTGTCAAAATCCGTTTGAACATTAACACTAATACCTGCAACCTTCAATGCACGTGTTACTTCTCTTTGGATTTGTAATGACAAATCATCTTCATGGGCAATATTTTGTTGACCATACATATTTACGGGGAACAAACGCTTATGCTTGCGCAGCTCCTGGAGATTAGAGCGCAGTACTCCATATTTGGGGGCAGAATACTCTTGGTCAATATAATCTTCTATCTCTTCTGGGGCATCGCAGAGAAGGTGCTCCAAAACAGCCCCGGCATGGCTTTTTCCTGACCCATAAGTACCAGATATCCAAATGCTCTTATGGTTGTCAGCTTGATTATTGAAAACAGAGCTAACAACTTTTTTGAGTAATTCATTAAACTGGTCATTGGCAATGAATGATTTCCAATCTCCAGGACCCTCCTCACGGATGTTATAGGCTGGGCGTGATTCCCTTATTGTGACTATGTCACTATATCTGTTTGCCATGGTTTAATTTTTTGATTTGAAGAAATTTTCTATTAAAGTGTTCTGTAATACCATGCAGCTTTCTTCGTCTTGAAGAATATTCCACAAAGCATTATCTAAACTTGCATACCTGACATTCTCACGCAGTTTTTTTGCACTCACGGTTGAACAAAGGCTCTTGTCTTTCCAATGGATAATCCAAAAGCCATCAGATACCAAATAATAAAAGGGTTTGAACATAGGCGTTAACAATGACTGATCGCTATATTTCTTATGTATTTCCTTATATTTAGTTAGCAACATGTTATCATAATGAAATTGATTAGCATGAATATTCTTTGATCTGATGCAAGCAATCAACGCAAGCATAAACTCTGGCTTAGCGTTTGAATAGCCACGTGCAGATAGTCCACGTCTAATTTTGACAAACTCTGCAGAATAATATCTTGTTGTCAGTATGTTATTCATCCTTAATGAGCTTCAATACATCTAAAGAAGTAATATCATCTCTAAGCGTTATATTATCTAATCCCATATTAAGTTCTGCAACCACCAAACGATTTTTATCACTATTCAAAGTTCTTAATAGGTATTCTATTGCTGACTTTGATATGCCAAACTCGCGAAATACACCTTGTTTGTTCTCGTAAGAAAACAAGTCAGAAAGGCGAATGGATTTAATTCCTTTTACCTCTGCGTATCTGTACAATGAGTATGCAGCTCCAATACTTGTCAATTCATTGTAGGGAGACTTGATATAATGCAGTCTTGACGTTTCTGCTAATATTCCCATTCTGCCAATGGGACTTTCTCTCAAAGTACGGAAGAATGCATATACAACATTTTTTACTGTGGTAGAACTGTTTCCAGGATAATCATTCATCACGCGATCCCTGATATAGCTTTCCGTGAACTCAGAGTCCCACTCCACATTCTCTTTATACCAAATAGCTATTATACGAAAGGTTTATCCATATCACCTCCCAAACAACCTCTGGCATATTTTCGTATAGCCCAGAAAGAACATAGCCTAATTCTGAGACATTCTTGTTTTTAGCGTCAACAAGTATGCCTGACTGCACCAACCACTTCACAAAGCTAGGCAATTGTTCTTTCGGATGTAGCCCATGTGAGTTATCTTTGAAATAGGTATCAATATTCATCATAAAATATTCAACCCAATCTTCTCTCATTCCGAAATTATTATAACCTGTTAGTTTCATCTTATTTCCATCATTAATTGTTTGTGCCAGAGAATGTGCAGTAATACACCCAAACTCATGAAAAGTTAAGCATTGATGACAGTGAATGCATTTATTACTAATACGTGGCGTAGGTAGAATTGTAAGTGCTCCCGTTGGGCATTCCACTTCGCAGGCTTCACAATTGATACAATATGTAGATTTATAAAATGCTCTTTTTAGCAAGCCGACAAGAACCGGCTCTTTATCCACATTTTCAAAGGTTACTTTATACTCATCAATATACTTTTCTATGATGAATTTATAAATCTTTTTCTTAAATATTAATTCGCCATATTGGAGACTTCCCTCATTTGATATTGAGTACTTGCCTACTGCATACAACCAAGTTAAAATGTCTTTTTGGGGATTCTTCACAATCAACACAAGGTTTGGCCTTATTGATTGAACCTGAGTGTATGAGGGAAATGATATTCCACGGCCTCCAGCTCTTCGCTTCCAATTCCCTTGCTTTATATATTCTTTGCTATCTTTAATCCCTGCTTGTTCTGTTACCTTTTTTATTCTTCCTAAAAAAGGTTTGAGCTTGTCAGGGTAACACGTATGAGATACCATGTCATTCCATTCCGAGGAAAATGGGCAAATAAGGCATCCAACTCTTGTCATACCCTGTCTATATGCAATATTGATTGGGAGATTATACTTGAGCAGATATAAAAAAATCTCAGTAGTAGTCCAATGTAAGAGTGGACTAGCATTTATAACCGTATCATGCTTTACACCTTTCCCAATTCTATTATACCCTGCTCTTCGTGTACTTTCTTCTGCCCTTACACCATCGAATGTTAGTACACGAGCCTGCTTATTCCCTTCAAGTTTAAGAGATCGATAAAGGGGGGCTGTTTTCATAACAGAACAGCACCAACGATGCTTGTCGCTGGGTGTACCTATCTTATCCCAATAGTTGAGTACAGATTCATGATTTTTTGTTGTAGAGAACTTCAAGTCAGGAAACTTCTGGTGATAATAGTCTTGAATTTCCGTATAAAGATTCAGTGATGGTGGGAGTTCATACCCTGTGTCCGAGTAGATGACCTCAAAAGCTTGTGAGGGTATTGCCCTAGTACAAGGATCGAGTACTACTTGTGAGTCCTTACCTCCCGAAAAGGATGCCAAAAAACAGTCTATCTTTTGCGTGGTCGCATAAGTAGACTTTCCTTTCTCGTTTGCTATATCAAGAGGCATGATATCAAAGCTATCGCAATCTTCTTTGACAATTGCCATTTTTGTCCTAGAACGTTTCTCAGCCTTCTCTGCTAATGCCTCATAGTCCAATTTGTTTGCTTTTGCAACCTGAGCGAGGCGTTTGTTGGAAGAATACTTCACATAGGTATCACGAATAAACTCTAATGCCTCGCTTTCAATAAGGAACATCTCATCCTTATTGCGCTCAAGCATTTCGGAAATATGGACCGGCTCGAGTACAAGGCCATAGGCATTTGATGATAACTCTACTTTTGCAGGGTCATAGATATTTGCACCTCTTGCTTCAAATACAAGTTCACCATGATAATAATACTGCTTATTGCAAGCCCATAATAGTGGTTCTTTACAATGAGGGTATTGCCATGCCTTACCGTCGGGAAGCTTATTCAGTCCAAGAAGGTCTAATTCTTCGAAGAACACGGGCCGGGGAGACACACCAAGCGTGCCTTCCACAATTTTAGAGCTGAGCTTTACACCTCCAGTTTCTTTATCCCACGTTATCTTAAACATTCTTGATCTCGCCTTTTTAAAGTTTGTATACTGTTATTATTTTTTGTAATATTATTTCTTTCCGTTATAAATATTGAACTAATACTTTCACGCAACTCTGATATTGCCGTTCTCATTACGACATCATCTTGTACACATGATGTTGGTAGCTCGGTAAACCATTTCCATAGTTTCACATCATCTTTTTTCCCTGGTAATGCTTTATGCACTTCTATAAAAGCCTGTAATTGGTGACATTTTTCGATAAAACGAACTTGTCGATATGTTCTGGGGTAGAAAGCATGTGAATTAACGAAGTTATCAAATTCTTCTTTCTGATTGTCAGTTATAGACACATTTCCTATCATGACATTGTTCTGCCAGCGATATAGGGATCGTTCTTCTTCACTGCTTTCTTTTGCAACCATAGGATAACGTTTATTAGTCTCGACAAAGTCTTTAAAGTCTTGAAATCTGCGCTCAAATGTAAATCTTCGAGAACCTATCTCTAGAGTATATTTTACAGAGTATTCTCTGTTTGTAATACCAAAATAATCATCTTTGAACCATACGAACTTGTCATCTCTGCCATAAGAAAGCATAGACTTCAATGAAGTCAAGGTTGTATTAGGGAAATGAGATTTAATTCCATTATAAATATCAATTAATGTCATTGGTTCCTCACTCCTGTAAAGCACATCGTATATCAAGTCCAGTAGAGTACCTGCATAGTAAGCTCCATCATTCCATTCTTCAAGGAAAAACATTTTATGACCTCTATCGAAAAGTATTCCATCAAATAAATTTACGACTCTGAAAAAGCCTGCACCTGTAGGTACATCCTCCTCTGGATATATTTCTTTGACTTTCTTTATTATCTCTTGTTCAGAAAGAGGAGCATTCGTGTCTGCCAGAATATTATATATTTCTTTACCTAAATCTATCTTGTTAGCTTTGAATGTAACCTCAAAATCATTAACTTCTGCATCAAAATTATCCTCTATAATGGTTTTCAAGGCATAAGTAATGTCTGCTTCAAATCTACTATCATATTCATTTTGGAAACGAGTTGTTAGTTCATAGAAACCCTCTGTTATATCTTCAACATGCTTACTCGAATCTAAATTGCTAAGATAAGATACAGCCTTTTTGAAATTATAGTTATTGAGAAGATTTCTATTGATAGCATAGTACTTGTCATAGACAGAAAAGATTCTGAATGGTTTAATAATACAGCATAGTCCAAGATACGACTCTACGCTACCATCAAGTTTTTCACTACCGTTAATACTGATATATTTAGCGGATTTTTCTGTCAAAAAATTATCACGAAGGAATCGATAACGAGTCCAATATTCAGCCTCTAATATTCTATTTTCATCAAAAAATCTCTCTACATCGTTAGTGATATTAGTCACTGTCTGGCGTGACACTCTTAGTCCATTTGCAACATCGTCTGCATTTTCCTTTTTGCATCCGATTCCATAGACTTTTTGGAGTATCTTCTCATTTCTCAAGTCTGAACTTTGCAAATAATTGGATAAAATAAAAAACATGGGCAAATGACCATTGAATTCATAGAAATGCTTTATAAAATTCCAATTGTCCTCATCGATGAAAGAGAAAATTTCACGGAAAGAGCTCATCTTAAGCTTCTTATCATCATCTTCATGAAATATGTGATTGGTCTTAGCAAGAAGCTGTCTTCCAACGGTATTAATTTCCATTACAGTTTTTTTACCTGCAAATTTCAGAGACAGAGGATTCTTACCATACAGAACAAAGTCTAACATTTGCCTAAAATCACCTATCTGACTTATTATGATATTTTGAGCTCTTGTTGACTGCTGATTTATACAAGTTGCATAAAAGTCTTCAAGAATTTTTTGCTTAGCTAAAGACATGGTGTCAATAACCATATTTACAGCTATCTCGAAAGCCTCTCCTTGAAATTTCTGTAGAATTATATTTAGTTCATTATGAATATTGGCAAAGGATGTAAGATTTAATGCGCGCAGATGTTTAGCCAACTTGTTTACAACAAGATAACATGAGTAGATGAAGATACAATTAGAGGAAAAAGAGAACGTGGTGTCTATTTGGTAAATAAATTGAAGGTTCTCTATGATTCTCTTCCAAAATACTTCTGCGTCAAGAATTACATGATTAAAATAATCCAGTCTATTGTCGGCTCTATTTAACTCCCGAATGCATATTGCAACATAATTTTGAATATAATCATCAATAGTCCTCTCTTGATCTTGTACATTAGTCTGCTCTCTATCTACCTCTTGGCTTACAGACATGGCAAATCCCACTGAGCGAATGCGGTCAAACACTTCCTTAGTTTCAAAATAGCTCTTACGGCCAAAGTTGCGAATATCCAGTAAAGACCCTCCTTCTTCTAAGAAAGTAATAACATCTTCAACGGTCTTAAGGCCTGCACTTTTTAATGCATTAGTAGCCCTCACACTAAGCTGTCCATCTTGGTGCAAATCTTGTATTGTTGTATCGAGAGAAACTGGATTTAATGTCATGACCTAACATTCATTATTACTACAAATTAACTCTTTTATATCAATATGGAGAATGTTAGCAATCTTTTGAAGTGTCTCCTGTGTAGGCTGTTGTCTATTGCAACAATAAGCATTTATTGTCGCAAAACTTTTCCCTATTTGGTCTGCCAGCCAAGTTTGAGAAAGGTCTCTTTCAACCAAGACGGTCTTAATCCTATTCAACTTCATATTTTACGGAGTAAATTATTGATGCAAAGGTAATAAAATTATTGCTAAATAAGCAAGAAAACTTTATAATTATCAAAATTGATAATTATTACCTTACAAGCTCTTTTCAAGGATCATCACCTTCAAAATATATCCTCCATCTTCTGCATATCCAATTCTGTTCAGGAAATCGTAGTAGTTACCACCTTTGTATTTGTACTGCACATAGTCTTTGTAGGCCTTTACGCTCTCTTCCCACGAGTTGAATGTGTAGTAGCTGCCATTACTGGGGCGGCGGAGTCCGAAGAGGTTGTTGTTCTCCAGACATACCCTGGAAGTGAAGTAACCAGTTTCAAGCAGGGCTTGTGCCGCTACAATTTGGGGGAATTTCACATCATACTGTCGGAGAACGGCCATCAGGTTTTCGATGTTCAATGCTCGACCTAGCTTAGTGCCGAAGCGAAGATATGCCATTTGATCTTGTAATTCAGTGATGTAGCCTTTGAGATAGTCCACAAAAATATTTGGATCGACACTCTTCCCTCCTTTCCTGATTCTGATATGAAGATGCGGCCCGGTGCTTTTGCCCGTGTTCCCTGATATTGCCACAATGGCTCCTGCTGTTACCACATCGCCCTCATGGACGGTTATCATGCTGAGGTGTCCGTACAGACATTCAAAAATACCATGCTCCACCACGATATAGTTGCCGTAGCCTTTGTTGCCATAGTGTACTTCCTTGATGATACCAGGCAGCATGGCATAGACATAGGCATGGTTGCATTGCAGGTCGATGCCGTCAGAAAGGCGGTGCTGCTACTCACGGGTCTTTTCTATAACCATAGGCAGATGTGAGTTTCAGAAAGTCAAGGGGTAGGCAAACATTCATGCGCTGGCTGATCAAGCCAAAAAGCAGGGAGTCTTTCACGTTGACAAACAGTGGTACATCCTTTTCGATACTTACTTCCATGCCGTTTCCGGTCTGGAACATAATATCCGTAGGACGAACCTTTATAGTGTCTTTCTGTTGTGGCGTAACTCTTTGTTTTACAGTCTTTGTCTCCCTTTTAGTTGTCTGTGGTAGGAGGGTAAAAAACTGTGCTGTCACATCATTACTAAAAACATGGCAACAGTGACCATTAGAAATAATCGGTAACGGCGTTTAATGTTCATCTTCTTTTGATAATTTTGTTCAGCGAAGAAGCCTCTTTTCGGACTTTCCGCTTACAAATTTATCTTTAAACATTTAACGTATGGAAGAAGTGATGACTTTTCAAGCCCAAGAAACTGTCTTAGAAAAATTAAAGGAGTTGGGTATCAACGAACGACGGCTGGAGTTGATGCCTGATGCTCTGAAAGTTCCGTTGCTTTGTGGAGAGGTAACGCCTGTTTTTGTTGCCAGTATGGAAACATCAAATGGCAAGGTGATACAGTTTCCGCTGAAAGCCCAATTCGTACTGGATGATAACGAGCAGGTGTTACTGATGACTTACCCACTCCGTAGAGAGATTGCCAACGAATTAGGACTTAACCAAAATGAGCTCCAACGGGTGCAGTCTGGTGATGTTATACGCAAGGAAGTGGACGTGGAGGGAGAAAGGAAAGTTAGATTTATCCAGTTGGATAAAGAGACCAACTCGCTCATGCACCGTAATGTGGCCAGCATTCCTATAGAGACAGAACTACAAACACGTGATAAAGTGAAGGACATCGAACTAGGTGCCAATCAGAAAGAGGTCCTGCAGGAGGGAAAGCCTGTGAAGCTGGCACTCGGCGACACCAAGGTTACGGTGGGCGTTGACCTTCGCGAGCCACAGGGCTTCAAGATTGTCAACGGCGACATGAAGGAGTGGAAACGATTGCAGCAGATGCGCTATGACGATTCCCACGAGGATTTCATGGGGTACGTGATGACCGATGAGAACCGATGGGAGTACCAGAAGGTGGTAGAACGACAGACCATCAAGAGCAAGCAGTCTGAGTCCGTCGAGAGGAAGCTGCATACAGGCTTGATTCGATAACTCCGGACTAAAAAACATTCCCCAAACAAGGGATTCTTTAATATTCTGCTCCGCTCTGTCTGTTTAGACTGGTTCTGAGTGCTTTAACATTCTTCTCTTTTGGCGAGTTCTTCTGTTGTAGAACCGTAGCGTTAAAGCGCATCACAATAAGACAAGGTGGACAGAAAGAAAAACAAATATCTTGATTTCGACTACATTGTCAGCTCGGTGGCTGGCTATGCCAAGGTAGCCCCATCGCCCGACGAGTGAAGGCTGGGGACGAGATAGCCATTGCCAGGGCGGCAGAACTGATGGCGGCAGCCGTGAGGAATATGATGCCGATGGACAGACCTGTGGTGCTGGTTCCTATTCCCAATCGTACTGGTAGGGCTGGCTATACCAAGACGCTGGCCAAAAAGATCAGCGAAGCGCTGCATCTGCCTGTTATCGACGCGTTGGCAAGCAATACCCATGAGCGCTTTATCTGATGAAGAAAGCCAATGGCTCGCTCGATGAAGTACCACTCTACTTCTATCATATCCGCAAGGTGCCCAAAGACAAGATTCCCATTCTAATTGATAATGTGCTGGACACAGGACATACGGCCATGACCGCCTACGAAGCGTTGGGCAGACAGGACACGCGGATGGCGGTACTCGGTGATACGCATAAGTTCACGCCCAACAAGTGGAAACCGGATATTTACCCCTTAATTGACAACAATATGGCAAGCAAGAAAAAAGAAGAGGTGCCGCAGCAAGCTACCCCAAAGGAAGAGTCGACGGCTCAGACCGAGAAAAAAGCTGCAAAGAATACATCGAGGCTCCCGAAGGCAAAGACGCTGGCGG
>ERZ773263.2281-NODE-2281-length-10582-cov-2.919350_pt1 | contig 10582 bp, 6 predicted proteins | sample MGYA00511076_ERZ773263 | MGnify/ENA primary metagenome ERZ773263 (study PRJEB29015, sample SAMEA2738155) | human oral metagenome | biome: human oral; feature: human-associated habitat; material: saliva | place: China | collected 2195 ... | reverse complement strand
TCCACCGCCCAGTCCCAATATTCCGACAATAGCTGCAATTGGTCCGCGTTTTTTCAGTAAAGACTTAAATGTTACTGGACTTTTCTTTTTACCGGCAGACGGCTGATAAAAACCGTTGCTTGGAACGGAAGATTCTTGGTTATTAACGGCAGCGCTGGCGGAATCGTTTTGATTAGGATTCAAATCCGAATCTTTATTATCAAACTGAGATTCAAGGTCATTTATGGCATCTTTTTCGCGATCACTTAACTCTGACCCGCTGTCAGAACCAGCCGAGATTTGATCAAACTTAGCCTGCTCAGCAGGATTTAATCTGCTGTCAGTCTCGGAATCTGTCGTGTAATCAACTCGTGCCATATTTTCTCACTATTTTTCTACACCACTCCGTAGCCGCCGATTGGTGAATCTGACGGTTTTATTTGTTGCGATACGGGGTTGGTGTTAATCAGGTTGTATTCGGTATCACTAGCCTGAATCTGTATGTGAACGTGATTTTGTCCAGCAAAGAATAATCCTTGCCCAACTGGGAAATTAGCTAGTCGCTTCTGCTCTTCATCTGTCAATTTGAACACTTGCGCTAAAACATCAACGGCGCTGGCGGACTGCTTCAGAAGTAGCTGCATTGAGGAGTTGGAAACGATTGCTCGCCCCATTTTACTTCCGACGAAGTCTTCCACATCCTGTGTGATAGTCGTTAAGCCTAATTGATATTTGCGGGCGCGCTTTGCTAATGAGAATAAGAAGTTGGCGGAATCGTCATATTTCATCAATTGCCAAGCCTCGTCAACAATCAGCATACGTTTTCTCTGGTCGGTACGCGTAATATTCCAAATATGGTTCAGAACAATATACATCGCCGTTGGTCGCAGTTCATCTTCCAAGTCGCGAATGTTAAAGACAACCATATTATTATTAATATCAATATTACTCTGTTGCGAGAATATTCCAGCAAACGTTCCGGAGGTAAATTTGCGAAGTCGCTGAGCCAGGCTTGGACCAGTTCCGCCCATGTGAAGCAAAGTGTCGTATAAGTCGGAAATCGTCGGTGGCGTAGAATTGTGCGTCAGTGGATCCGAAGTAATACCAACGCGCGCGTAAGTGTCAATCAATGCTTGATCAATATCAGCTTCTTCCGCTGGTGATAGTCCTGCTACTACTTGCCCGCCAGCCCCTACTCCTGCGCCGCCCAGCATTTGTCTGAGTAGTCCATGTAGTGTAACTAAGTTAGCTCGCAGTGCGTCATCTGCTTCATCAGTATCAATAACACGCGGCAAATCAAATGGATTGATTCTCGTGTCGCTACTTAAACTCAATCGAATATAACTGCCACCAACCGCGTCGCATAGTTTTTGGTATTCATTTTCTGGGTCAATAATCACAATATCAGCCCCGACCATCATACTTCTCAAAGCTTCCAATTTAACGGTAAATGATTTACCAGCACCAGACTTAGCGAACACGACCATATTGGCGTTTTCCAGAGAGAATCTGTCAAAAATCACCAAGCCATTATTATGCATATTAATTCCGTAAAGCACGCCCTTATTGTCCGTCAAATCAGCTGAAGTGAATGGGAAGCTGGTTGAAATTGCACCAGTATTCATGTTGCGGCGAATCTGTAGTTCATCAGTCAATTGTGGAATAGAGCTATTCAATCCCTGCTCCTGCTGGCTGGAAGCCACTTTTGAGAACACCAATTGCTGGCCAAAAATAGTTTCAATTTTATGCTGGATGAAGTTTAGCTCGTCCAAGCTGTCGGCGTAAAGCGTAATATATAAGCCGTAGCGGAAGAACTTTTCGGCGCCAATCTGCAATTGATCACGCAATTCTTCGGCGTCTTGCAAAGCCGCTTCCAAGCCTGGGTCGCGCACTTTTCCCTTTTCCATGTTTATATTCATGGTCGCTTCCAACTGAGTAACTTTTTTACGCAGGTTGTTCAGGACAATTTGCGTATCGACTGGATAAATAAACATACTAATATCCAGCACTTCATCGATGTTAATTATCGAGCTAAGCCAGCCAGTGTAGATTTGGCGAGGATAGCCATAAACATACATTGTGCGGCCATATTTTGAGCCAAGTCTGAAATGGTCAGAATGAAGTTCAATACTACTTGGCGCAATAAAATCACGCAGAGTTCGGACACCAGTTAAGAAGGCTTGTTCGACTTCGGCTTGTTCGCGAGCTCGTTGTTGAGCAGCAATATCAACGGCATCTAATTTCTTCTTTGCCATTATGACCTTCCTCCTCTCGGTGACGGACCAGTTCCCTTAGTTACGTAAGTGGTCGTAAGCTCGCTCGGGTCAATGTCCTCTAGCGATTCACGTGACGACGTGTCGGGATTATATGAAGTGTAGAACAGCTCACCCAGTTGCCTGGTATTTAATTGCCAGCTTTTTACGCCCATTTGGAATAGACCATTCATAACCGAATCAATGCGGTTTTTAATTTCATCTTTGGCTTTGGTGTAGGTGACTTGGTCAATTTTTGTTACGGTTGCCTCTTTTTTCCCACTGAAGAAGCTATTGAACAATCCCTTAGTCTGTTGTTTGAAGGCATTTTCCTCGCCAGCTGGATAATATGGGACGACAACATAAAAACTCTTATCCATAATGTTTGCTTCTTGCGCCAGAATATCAATGAAATCCATATAATCGTCCATTAGGACGTTGAGAAGCATATTGTCTTGATTGCGGCGAATTTCAGCCAATCTGTCCAGATATGGGCCAATGTCCACGCGGCGTGAACGGATAAGAACTTGAATTGGGAAATATAGAGAGTTGATAAAGTTTTGATAGCTGAACTCAATCCCCTCTCTTTCGCGTGAACTCATAAGGTCGAAGTTAATTGATTCACATTCCACTACCGCCCGAAAACTGCCATCACTCATAATGATCATATTTTCACGCATTTCAGAGAAAAGCAGCGTATTCTGAGTGCTAATCGGTCCTTTTTGCTTCTTGTCGTCGGGGGTTTTATCTGGAGCTGGTGTGGTTGGATTTGGTCCCGAACCAATTGCTACTGATGGCTGCTGAGAGACACCAGGAAGAGCCGCATTGGTTTGCGGAACCTGCTGATAAGATTGTTGATTTTGTAACTCTGGTTGCATAAACCCCACCTAACGTAGTGAAATCACCACTTCCTCATCTGATAATTTATTTTCTTGCTGAATTCGATTTGCCTCACGCGCAATCGTTTCAATCGAGAGGTCGTGGTTATTTGCCAGTTCTATTATAGCAGGTGACACCTCGTTTACGCTAGTTTGCGGCGTGGTTGTCGGCTGAGTTTGAACTGGAGCGCTCGTGGCAGGCCGTCCGGACACTGGATTTAATACAGATTGACGCATCGTTGGGTACGGATTCATTTGTAATGGTGTGGCTGGAGTAGGATTATCTGGTTGAGATGATTGAGGTGTTTGCGTAGGAGGCGGCGTAGCAGATTGCCCTGTTTGCATCTTTTGGATAACTTCTTGTCGTCTACGGACATCGGACTGATTTATCAAGTGATTGATATTTTGCGCCGTAGCACTATTTTCATCCAATATGTCGTTGGCCGCTTGCCCTTCGTTGAATAAGTCAGCACGCATCGAGCTATTCGGATTATTGACGCCACGAATTGACCAACCCTGACTATCTACTAAATTCGCCAAATATGACAATCTTCGCTGGACTTCGGCTTGATCGTAATTATTGCCGTAAGTCTTCTCCTCGACTTTTGGCGCGATAACTTCGACTAATCTTTCAATTCCATCAGGTTGCCATAGACGCTTTTTTGGTTTTAACATAAAAGAAATGACTGCTGCCAAATAAACTTCCATTGGCTGATCTTTTTTAAGAGGTAAAGCCAGCGCTCCAAAGAATAAAATTATCGGCACAGGAATTATTGCCAAAGGTAGAAAAATTGTACTCAAACCGTATGCAATAGCGATTCCGATAACAGCTATAATTAAGAACACAAACTGTCGGAAACTAAACGGCCCGAGCAGTTTGTCCTCCGCCTCGACATCTTGAGGAACTTTATACACCGACATACTGCTTATATTATATCAAAATATGGGGATTATAACATGTTGCGGAAAATCTTAAATTGTTCTTTAGTTGCTTTAGTTGCATTGGCCGATAGTCTCTTGTCGGTAAGAATTGTGTCGATAGCTTCCTTAAGATCTTGGCGTCCCTCATTAGTAAGAACAGATGTAGTATTTACAGCTTCTATCAACAACTTAACAGCATCAGCGTCCGTAGATGCTAAGGTCTCAGGCTTGTACTTACCACCCTCTAGCCAATTGGCAAAGTAATTCATGAGGTCAACTCTGTTATTAATAACACCCTTTAGCGTATCATCGATAAGTTTACCGCCCATAAAGGATGCCCTATTCTTTATGCCAGATTCTGCTAACGCTGAGGCTGCGGAAGCGCGGAATTCTGGCGGTAATTCACTAAGAAGTTCGGCAACTTCCGCTGCGGTACCGTATTTAATCTGTTCTTCGATTGCAGCTTCGCGTACGAATATGCTATCCCCAGCCAATCTTACTCCACCAGGAAAACTTATAGGGTTTTTATTTAAGGCTAATTCCTGTCTCTGTTCTGAACTTAGCTTATAGTGCTTTATAATTTGGCGAGCTTCGTCGACCGACTTAGCGTATTCGCTACGGCTGGTTGCTATGGCTGAAGCTAAGGCCGCATTTGCTCCAATTAGGTTGCCATTCTCGTCTGTAAATACATTGCCGCCAGCCTTCTCTCGAAGTTCCTTGCTGTTTATCAATTGCTCTGCAAATTCACTATGTTGTTGGCGTTGAGCATTATTCTTAATCAGACCTGCTGTTGCAATCTCAGTTTCTAAGTCTTTAATATCATTCATGAATGCAGTTTGCTGCTGATGAGCTTTCAAATCTCGTCGAGTTGCATAGGTAGCTGACACGGTTCGTAGAGCGCGATCGTAAGCTGGTCTTTTATCATATATGTCATCTGCCATATAACCTTGGGTTGCTTCGAGGTATCGGTTGTCGTCTTGTGCGGATAATAATTCAGAGCGCTTGTTGGCTCGTCTGGCCTCTAAGTCTAACCTCTTATACCTGGCTGTATCTCTAAATGAATTCTCGGCATTTGTCTGTGAAGTTTCCAGATCTTTTTTGAGTGCTCTACCGTTATGATCTGTCCAACGACGTAAACGATTTGGGTTGAATCGCGCCATATTAGGATTAGCCAACTTCTTGTTTCTAATGATCTCACGACGACCTTTAGACCAGTTCTTAGTCCTGTCGTACCAGCCCTTATTCTTATCGTTAACAAATCCGGCGAACTTACCTAATACTCCACCGCTGAACTTCATAATTAGAGGGGTTATAGCCAAAGGTATTATTTGAACCAGCATGCCTAGTACGTGCATTATTGCGCCATTTGGTCCAGAGGCATTTTGGATAATTATTATTCCCGCCAATTGCGCCCCACCGAACACTACAGCGAATGCTGGGAAAAATACTAGCATTGTTAAGAATGAATCTCGCCATTTCTTAAACCACTTTTCTGTTCCAGGAAGTAAATAGCAAACGAAGGCTAAAGGTGAAATTATGATTAAGATAATAATGAGCGCTTGACGAGCGGCCATGATTAGGAGTATGAGGAGTAAAGTTAAGCCAGCTAATGTCGCGGCAGGTACTAGCATTGGTAATAATTCCGTAGTAAACGTTATTGCTCCTACCGCCAACGCTCCATTTGACAGTGCTGTACTGATAACTTCTGACCATGTCCATGTACTTGTATTTTCTCCTACAGTGGATATGGTATTTTTAATTCCCATGAAGGCGTCCTGAAAAGCGTAGCCGGCTATATTTGATAAATCCAGTAATATAGCGCAAATCGTAAATGATAAGTTGACCAGCACTGCCGCAATCACTAACCTAGGAATCATCTTTTTAACGCCGTAATTGCTAATTCCTACAGAGGTCAATTGTGAGTAGATAATCACCAAAAACGCCACAATAAACGCCACGTTGCTAATGTTGCGCATAATGACCCACGCCAGATAAATTCCGCTATTTTGGTTGGTTGTTTCTAATGGCTTAGTTTTTAAGAATTGCTGAAGCGCACTGTACATAAAATCAATACCATCAGCCAGCCAGTTAGAAACTGGACAGATAAACCACCCTATTCCCTGCACGTCACAGGAAGTGCTGGTTGAATTCTCTGAGGGAGGATCAATTGAAATAGTTGAAGTATCGGTTTGATTATAAGTGTCTGGCGGTGTAAAAGAATAAACCGCATAAGTTGCGGAACTTAGTGAAGATATTTCGCCTGATGGGAAGTAAATAACTTTAACTTCTTTTTTATTTTTATCTTCATTGATATAAACAAGCGAATTATCAGGTAAATTAAACTTCTTGACTTTGTTATTATCTGTTAGCCTGGTATATTTTTTATTAGAATAGGTTAAATCATGACCATCCCATGTTGCATCTGCGGCATAAACAGAGGTGGAGTGTGTTAAGGTATTAAGAAAAATGCCTACCAGCATCCCTGCTATCAGCAACATAAACCACTGCAACCACTTATTAAGAAGTTGCCTGTATGAAAATAACCACTCCATTCATGGTTATATTAGCATTTTTGATGGAAAAAGTCAAGAGAGTGGGCGCTACGAGGCGCTATAGGAGGAAACCTTAATAAAGTAACTTCCTATCTTTTAATTTTTTGTATTATAACTACTTATCTATTGGCAAGAGCATTTTTTGTCTCTTGACTCATAATGGACCTGAGTCTATCATTTTTCAGTAGCTTAAGAGCGTCTTTTCTTTTTATAGCAGAGTGCTCAATGGCGTCAGCGCTCTGCTTGGCGATGGCTTCATTGGATAGTTTACGTACGCCATCCTTAGTTAGGCTATTAAATTCGTTCTCTGCTGAACCGCCAATGACATTGCCTGACGAATCTTTTTGTTCGAGTGAAAAGCTAGAGTGTCCACTCTGAAGAGCATTAAGAGCTTTAACTCCCGCTTCAGAGACCCCAGCATGAGACCCTTTCATTTTAGTCAATTCATTAGCCATACCCACACTATCCACTTCTCCGCCTTTTCTCAGGTAATTAGCCATTATGTCCGCACCATGAGTACCTTGTCCATTAAGCTGTTTAGAAACTACAATCCTGATATACTTGTCGGCATCTTTGTCATTTAGAGCCTTTTCTGCATCTCCGCCATATTTATACGTTAGCGCTCGTTCGGCCTTTTCCATGGCATTTTTATCATAAACTTCTTGATAATTGGTTGCGGCCTCCGAAAGTCCGAGTTTTCTTCCGAAGGGTGTGTTATCGAAGGCTGTTCCGATACTCATTACTTTACCGAAATTTCTCGCGAATTTATTATTGCTATTTTTAAGATTGTGAGCCCAGGAATTACCAGAACGTCTTTCTGCTAATTTTTTAGCCGAGTAACGACCAAAGGATTTCTTGGCGTCTGCAAACCTGGATTTATTCATCACGTTATCTTTAAGCCTGTTTGACGGAAAATTCATAAGACCGTTATTGCTAAGTTTTGCACCAAGACTACCTAACGAATTCAGAGAGCTCTTAATTACAAAAGGCGTAGCAATTAGTGGTACTATAGGAGCACACATGGCTACAAACTGCATAATTCCACCTGATGAATTGGACAATACAGCCCCCGCTAATTTTCCAGATCCATACATTAAGGACACTACAGGAAATACTACTAATAATCCTTTAAATGCAGATACCCATTTTTTAAACAAACTTTCTGTGTTTGGTAATAACCACGCTGCAAATGCTATCGGGGAGATGGCTATTAATAATATCACAGCTGCCTGTCTAAATACTAAAATAAGTAATGCTGCTGCAATCGACAGAAGTGTCCATATTAGCATAGGTATACTAACAGTAAGGAATGCAAATAAAGGTGCTCCCACTAAACCTAGGGCTCCTGTAAGTACGGCAACAAATCCACCACCAAGTCCAGTATCTGATGTTTCGGCCCGAAGTGATGCTCCTTCTAATACTCCCTTTAATGCATACCCAAGAATATTGGATAGATCAACTGCCAACTGACATATATAGAAGGATAAGTTTATAAGGATAGCACCCAGTATAAGTTTGGGAAGAATCTTTTTAATACCGTAATTGCTCACGCCTACGTTACTGATTTGCGAGAAAATTACCCACAAGAAAAGGAGAACAAATACGACGTTTGCTATATCACGAAAGAAATTCCACGCTTGTTTTGCTCCTCCGAGCTCTGGGTTATCGTTGAATATGTCGGGTGAAATATCTAAGAACATCGATACGGAATTGTAGCCTGCGTCAGCCAATTTTCCTCCTAAAGACATGGATGGGCAAATAAGCCACCCTAAAGATCCTAAGTCTCCACTGCAGGAGCTTTCCGGTTCACCGTCTTCATCTTTCTTCTCTGAGATGTCTACATCTTTTTTTATGTCATCCCATGCGATTTCACCTTTTTCTTTATTTATACTCGCTGCATCCACGCCAGAGTTCTTCACCAGACAACTAGTAAACACAGCGTTCATCGCCGTTGGTACGTTTAGCAACATCTTTAACAGCATTAGCTAGACACGTACCTATTAACATTCTCGCGAGTTTTTTCTTGGCGGCGTCATCACAGAACCACCCCTCCTCTGATGCTCCTGATGGTGTCCCTGGAAGCGATTGATACTTACATCCGGCGGCAACCTTATTTGCGTCTGAGAGTCCCAAATACCAGGGACTGTCCTCGATTTTAGGAGAGATTAGAGTTACTAGACTATCCTGGCCTGCTTTATTAGCGAGTGCTTCGGCATTTTTTTCAACCACACTTTCCTTATCCTCTACGCACTGACCTAGTCTAAAAGTTACACGTTTAAACCTACCTCCACCTGGTCCAATGTTTTGGTATTGATCTTCAGTTCCAATTTTATAAGCTGCTTTCCAGCCTTTTTCAGTACAGGTAATTACTGGATCTACATCACCTGTAAAATCTCCTCGAAATCCAAACAATTCCTCACTACAACCCCACCACATACTTTTGCCATCTTGTTTTGGCAGATAGCCTTCAGGACACTTAACAGACCCCTTATTTATGTTGTGCGGATTAGAGTCCGGATTAGAGCCCGGATTATCTGCCGCAAAAGCCGGTTTGGTTGTAAGAATAGTAGAAAATAATGCCATTAATATAAAGCTCATGCACACATAAAAAGCTTTATATTTTAAATTATTCCCATAACTACGCCCACTAATAAACATAAACACCTCCATTTAATCATATATGAAGGTGTTTATGCAAGATTTTATTAGAGTTTTTATTTAGCTTCTAGGCGATGATACTCGTCATCCATGTATTTTTTTACTATAGGATCATCGTAAGCTTGCTCTGGAGTTCGCCCGTTGTATACAGGCATATTCTTAGATACTCTATCTAACGTGTTACACCAAACAATTACGGGAGTCATATAGAAATCAGAGCCTTTTTCTGAATCACCTACAAAAAACGCTCGCCCGAGTTTATTTGGCTCTTCATTAAGCCATCTCTTATCTGTATCTGCTCTTGTCATATTTACAGCTGCTATGATAAGGTTAGCGGTATTATTTACTGGATATACTGCCTCTACTGTTTTGTGAACGCCACCATCTATCGGGGCTTTTTCGCCCGCTTGATTGAATACATTCTTACATTGATTAGGATTGTTTTCACTATCACAATTTGCCAGTGGATCGTCAGACTTCGCCCTTAAGCCGTATGAAATACGTAAAGCTTTTGGTAGTTCTCCGTCGCCGAGAGGTCCTTTATACACGAAATTTTCTATAGCTCCAGGGTATTTTTCAATTGTTTCATCGAATCTCTCAATTTGGTCTCTACCATATCCAGCAGTAAACGCTTTTAAGTACATGCCCATCATTTCGGGAGCTGTTAGATCGTTCCCACTGGTTCTTGGTAAGATAGATTCATTCTCATGATAAAGGGTCGTGATATTTCCAAGAAAAACTAAACCGGCCGTAAGAGTGCCTATCATTTCGTCTTGAGTTTTATTAAAGTTTTCCTCATTAGTGCGCCAAGAACCAGCTTCAGGATCGAATGAAGTTGACTGATATCCAGTTTCCTTATATATTGCTTTTACGAAAGCAGTTCTTATGGCACTACGTAAGTGTTTTTCTTGTATCTCATCTTCTGAGGCTTCGTCAAACTCTTTCTTTAGACTATTTAATTCTCCATAGAGTTGTGTGACTGCTTCTTTATTAATTTTTATTTCTTTAGTTTCTGGAGTTTGGGATTCTGTTATTTTTTTAGGATCTGGTCCTATTGATGATTCGGTAGGAGCTGGAGTAGTTTGTTCCGCGCTTTGAACTTTTTGCGCGCCGCAGCCTGCGGCAAGTGCTAATGTTGCAGCAATCGCGCCAAATTTCGCGCCAAATTTAATAAAATCTCTCCTAGGCATTTCTTTTGGTGAACCGCTTGGGTTATTAGGGTTATAAACCATAACGCTTGGGGTCCTTTCTCTGACATTGTCAGGTATTTTATTGTAAAACTCCTTAGACTCTTCAGTCCAATTGGCAATATCATAACATAAATTGCACATAAATGCAATAA
>ERZ773263.2274-NODE-2274-length-10602-cov-26.006542_pt1 | contig 10602 bp, 8 predicted proteins | sample MGYA00511076_ERZ773263 | MGnify/ENA primary metagenome ERZ773263 (study PRJEB29015, sample SAMEA2738155) | human oral metagenome | biome: human oral; feature: human-associated habitat; material: saliva | place: China | collected 2195 ... | reverse complement strand
TATTCATGTGACTGTCTTGGATAAATTGACTTATGCGGGAAATAGAGAGAATCTTTCTGGACTTCCAGAAGATAGATTCGAGTTAGTTGTTGGTGATATTACAGATGTTGAACTGGTAGATAAACTAATAAGTAAAGCTAATGCAGTAGTGCACTATGCAGCTGAATCTCATAATGATAATTCTCTAAAAGATCCATATCCGTTTTTACATACGAATATTATAGGAACATATACTTTAATCGAAGCATGTCGTAAGTATGATGTTAGATATCACCACGTATCTACAGATGAGGTATACGGAGATCTTCCTTTACGTGAGGACTTACCAGGAAAAGGTGAAGGAGTAGGAGAGAAGTTCACAGCTGAAACACCTTATAATCCATCAAGCCCATACTCATCAACAAAAGCAGGTTCAGATCTACTTGTAAATGCATGGGTGCGTTCTTTTGGACTTAAGGCGACTATTTCTAACTGTTCAAATAACTACGGACCATATCAACATATTGAAAAATTTATCCCTAGACAAATAACTAATATATTGTCAGGAATTACACCTAAACTATATGGTGACGGTAAGAATGTAAGAGACTGGATTCATACAGAAGATCATTCATCAGCAGTTTGGACTATCTTAACAAAAGGTAGAATTGGAGAAACTTACCTAATCGGTGCTGATGGAGAAGAGGATAACAAAACTGTTATTGAGTTAATCCTTGAGCTAATGGGTAAAGATAAGAATGCATATGAGCATGTGAATGACCGTGCAGGACATGACCTACGTTATGCAATAGATGCATCAAAATTACGCGATGAATTAGGATGGAAGCCACAGTTCACAAACTTCCGTCAAGGGCTAGCTGACACTATCCGTTGGTATGAGGAAAATGAATCTTGGTGGAAAGAACAAAAAGAAGTGGTAGAAGCTGATTACGCTAAAAATGGACAGTAATAAAGAAGCGGAGTAACTTCCGCTTTTTATTAGGAGGTAATATAATGATACTTATTACAGGTAGTAATGGACAACTAGGTAGTGAATTAAGAAACCTTTTAGATTCAAGAGATATTTCTTACGTAGCTACAACAACAAAAGAATTAGACATAACAGATAAAGACTTGGTTAGTAGATATGTTAAGGAATTAAATCCTAGTGTAATTTATCACTGTGCAGCATATACAGCCGTTGATAATGCTGAGGATGTTGGTCGTGAAGATAATCACAAAGTAAATGCAGAAGGAACGCGTAATCTTGCTTTAGCAGCAAAAGAATGCGGAGCAACTTTTGTGTATATTAGTACTGATTATGTTTTTGATGGGACTTCTGAAACAGAATATTTACCAGAAGATGCAACTAATCCACAAAATGAATATGGTCGAGCAAAATTAGAAGGTGAAAATGCAGTACGAGAATTATTAGAAAAATACTATATAATTCGTACATCATGGGTATTTGGAGAGTATGGAAACAACTTTGTATATACAATGCAAAGATTAGCTAAAGATCGTGATAAATTAACAATCGTAGCAGATCAATTCGGAAGACCAACGTGGACAAAAACATTGGCAGAGTTCATGGTTTATTCACTAGAAAATAATGTAGAATATGGAACATATCATTTATCAAATGATAACAGCTGTTCATGGTATGAATTTGCAAAAGAAATTCTAAAAGATGAAGAAGTAGAAGTAGTACCGATTGAATCTAAGGATTTTCCACAAAAAGCAAATAGACCAAAATACTCAATTATGAATTTAGAAAAAACTAAGAAAACAGGATTTGAAATCCCAACATGGCAAGAAGCTTTAGAGAAGTTTTTGAATAGTGTTGAGAAATAGTAAGATTTATATTCTATGAAAATAATTTATAATTTTAATAGTCTAAAAGATAATCAGTAAAAGAGTTTTAACGGGGAGAAAACAATGTACGATTATTTAATAGTAGGAGTTGGATTGATAGTTTAATAATAAGATAATAAAATATAAAATAGATAGTAAAAGAAGAGGTTTGTGTAGATGGAAGATATTATTAATAAAATTGATGAGGCAGATTCAGTTGAAGTAAAGAAAATTTTTAAAGAACTTGTTAGTGAATATTTAACACCTGCTTATGGTTCTATGTCAAAAAGAGAATTTGATATTTTACTTTTTGTAAAACTACAACAATTAAAAATAATTGGGGAAAATCCGGAGTTATATGAAATAGTTTCTAGTTTTAAAGTCACTAGAGCAAAAGCAAGGAATTTATTGTATGAGTCTAAGATGAGAAGTTCTTCTAAAGATAAATTGGATGAAGAGTTGCGAAAATTATTAATTGATCCTATTATTTTAAAAGAGAATGATAAAATAGCCATAGAGATAAATAATCCCTTCTTATCAGATCACTTAAAGTGGAAATTAAAACGACTAGGTCATATTACAGATGGATCATTTTCTCCAGAGTTGATTAAATTAACCCAGGAAGCATATTTGGATCTTTTTACTGAAATGCTTCCAGAAGGGTCACAAGAGAAATTATTGGAAGAATTGATAAGATGTGGAGCAAAAAGAGATAAAAGTATTAAGGCTATACTTCGAGGTATTCTAGAAAATGCGAGCGAAAAAGTACTTGGGAAAAGTGGGGAGGTGTTAATAGAGAATTGTTTTGAATATCTAAGTCCTTTGATTCATGGAAAAATAGAGGAATTATCTAATATATATAAAGAGTATTTTCAAGAAATAGATTAGTAGGAATCGACATAATTAAATCATTATAATATTGAGTTTATTCTATAAATAAAAGCGGCGCTCTGTCAAGTTCGGTTGATTTTGAAAAATAAGGAGTAAGCTAAGCTATATTAAACGACCTAGCTTTTTTCCTTTTTTTCGTTTTAATTTGGATGGAAGATTGTATAATTAAATTATATAGCAGAAAATAGGGTTGATATTTATTATCAACCGTATTTATTATAGACCCATTTAATCGGATTGATGATAAATCAGTCCGATTTTTTGATAATAAATGTTACTTAAAATACGTATCACTAATTATTTTACTAAAGATGTTATATTATAGTAAAATAAAATAATATAACAATACTATGGGGGAAGGATTAATGAATGAAGAAAACAAAATAAGATTAATTGCTTTAATAGAAGAAATAGAAAGAAAAGATTCAAAAAAATATTATAAAATAATAAATTTTCTTCCAGATATTAAGGTAGAAAAAAGTGTTGAAGATAATATATATTTACAAGATAATAATAAGTACTATTTTGAGATTGTGAAAAAGGACATATTTCAAATTCCTTATACTAAAAAATTTAAAGATTTATCCGTTATAGTCGGAGAAAATGGGGCTGGAAAAACAATGATGCTTAATAAAATTTTTAAGTTTGGTGATATAGGTAATACTTGTTTGATTTTTGAAAAAAATAAAGAAATCTTGATATATAAAAATACTAACTTAGAAAATATAGTGTTCCAGCAAAGTAATGATTACACGTATAGTGTTAGATCTTTAAATAAAGAAAAATATCTGAATATTATTAAGTTCTCTAATGCTATCGAATTATTTGATATAGGATATTACACTCATTCATATGAAGTTGATGCTTCTATTAACGAGGAGATAACTAGTCGTTCTGATTCAGTAAATACAATTAATAAAGAAAATAAAGGATTATGGAGAATAGAGGATCAAATAATATTTGTTAATGAATTTAAGGACAAAATTAGAGAATTTGTGGATTATACTAAAAAAGGAATAACAGTAGATTTTAAAGGGGAAAAACTGCCTAATAGTAGTAGTCAACTAGCATATATATATGAGGTTGATATCTCTAATATAGAAGAGCGCAAAAAAGCTCTTATAAGTTATAGGGTAGTTGCTTTTTATTCTATTTTGATAAATTATGTGATTGACATTGACTATGATAATCCTAAGCCTCAAAAATATGAGCATCTTTTAAATTTTCATCTTTCAATACTAGAGAATTCATCAAAGTTAGAGAATAAATCAAAAATCAGTTTACAATATAAATCAATTGGAGTTGATAAAGATAAATTTTTACCATATGAGTATAGTATAGGAGGATTACGGCATGATGTACCGGATATAGAGTTAGAAGATAAAAATAGTAGTTTTTGGATAGAAGTATGGCATAGTATTTATATAATAAATCTATACTTCGAGTATATAAGATTTAATAGGGAAGAAACTAATAAATACAAGAATAGTATGAAGGATATTATAGAAAAGTTGAAAGAATTAATAAATAGTTATCTAAATTTATTACAGCATTCTAAAATTGAAAAGAAGTTGGAAAGGTATGTAGAGAATATAGATATATTTTATAAAGGAATTGATAATAGTGATTTTGAGAAATGGGAGAAGTTTTGGGATGAAATAAAATCTCCATGTATTCGAGTAGCTAAAGCTATAACTTATACTTCATACTTTGATCTAGAGGACAAGGGTTACTTTGTAAAACATAAATTAATTCCCGAAGAAGTACTGGCTAGATTGAGAAAATTAGGAGTACATGAGAATGAAATAAACTGTTTTAAAAATATTGGCGGCTTATTGTCTAAACTAGACGAAATAAATATGGATTTTGAAATATTAACATCATTAATAGAAAATATCTCAAAGTTGGAAAATATTAATCTTAATCAATTTTTAGAAATAGAGTGGAAAGGATTGAGTTCAGGAGAATTGGCACTACTAAAAACTTTTTCTCGGTTGTATTCAGCGAAAAAAGCATTGGAGCGAAAAAAAAGTGTTGTAGAAAATAAAGAAAATTACTTGCTACTTTTAGATGAAGTAGATCTTGGATTGCATCCTAGATGGCAAAGGAAATGGATAAGTACAGCATTACCTATTATTGAAAAAATTTTTGAAGATAATCATCTGCAAATTATAATTACTACCCATTCACCAATTTTCTTATCAGATATCTTTGAAGAAAATATAATATTTCTTCCTGAAGAAAGTGGTGCACGTAATTATAGAACTTTTGCTCAAAATATATATTCACTTTTCAAAAACGCATTCTTTCTTAATGAAGATGAGTTTATAGGTGAATATGCTTATCAGAAAATTCAAGATACGATAGAATACTTAAGATTCAAAATTGATGGGAAATTAGAAAATCTTAATGATGAAAGTTTATACTCTAATTTAAATGATGATGAGGCAAAAAAAATAGTAAAAAGAATTATTGATTCAATAGGTGAGAAGATAATATCTAACCAACTTTATGAGCTATTTGACAAAGCTTTTCCCTCTGTTGATACAGAGATTAAAGATATAGAAAATCAAATTAAAAAGCTTGAAAATAAACTTCGTGAACTTAGAGGGGGAGAGAACTAATGATGCATTTGGAAATACCGAATTATCCACGAGAATTCATAGATGCTTATGTTAAATTTATGCTGTGTAAATACATAGATAAAACAGGTATAAGAGGTAAGGGAGGTAATAATAATTTATTCGCTAAAGTTTTATCAAATTATAAATCAGAACTCGATAGTACATTTGGGTATGGTCATATAACATTGATAAAATATCTAATTAAAGAATACTATCTTCAGGAAAATTATTATAAAGAAATATCTAGTATTGAGGATATCGGTAGTCTAAAAGATTTTATTAAGAAGAAATATGGTACTGTAAATCAAAAATTAATAGAAAAAATAAATAAACAAAAATTTAAGGATTATAAAGGAGAAGATTGGTATAAGGAATTTATAAAGGAAATGGATGAGGTCATAAAAAAAAGCAACAATATTATTAGTTTAGTTGAAATGATTGGGAATAGGAAATTCAGGACTTTCTTTGAGTATTTTGAAGAATTAATTTTAATGGAACCTGAGAATATGGAGAAATATGTTTGTCAGAATAAAAATAATAATACCGTGAATTGGGAATGTATAAAAAGTTTATATAACTTATCAGAAGAAATTAATGTAGCCGGGAAACTAGAAAAAATTAATACGTTTATTGTTCGAAATTTTATAGACTCTGGAGGCAAGGGATTACTTGTTTGTCCATACTGTAATAGAAATTATGTTAATAGTAGAGGAAAAGCTCTTGGTTCAGAAATGGATCATTTTTATAATAAAAAAAAATATCCTATGTTTGCAATTTCGTTATATAATTTTATTCCAAGTTGTAGTAGTTGTAATAGAATTAAAGGGACAAATGAATTGAAAATAAATCCATTTTTAAGGAATAATACAAATAGAATAAAATTTGATATAACTAAAGATGTTGATGGATATAAGATTGATTTTATACACGATTTAAATGACGATGTAGAGGGTAAAAATAATATAGAAGAATTAAAAAAAGATGTCATAGATATTTTGAGTTTAGATGAAGCTTATAAAATCCATGATATTGAAATAAAGGAGATGGTAGAGAGAGAACGAAAATTTGATTCTGAATATAGAGAATACTTAAAAAAAATATTTCCAGAAGAAGGTTCTGAACTTGAGAAAAAAATTGATGTATTAATTTATGGTGATGTAGTATTTACACCAGATGAAGAACTCGTAAATAAATCATTAGGTAAATTTAAAAAAAATGTCTACGAAAAAATAAAAAAATGGAAAAAACAAGAAATTTAAAGAGATAAAATCAAGAAAAGATAAACTACTAAGAGAGGTGTTTAAATGTCGATAGATAAATTAAAGAGTGTATTTAAAAATTTAACAACTTGTGAGGCTTGGTCGTTACAACTTCTACAAATAAAAAATTCAAAGAAAAATGGAACTTTGTATTATGGTAGAGAGATTACTTTGTCTCCGAAAGGTGCACTTAAAAATTTTCTAACTGAGATTTCTAGTATATATTGTTCTTCAGAAGGACGTCTGGAAGAAAAGTTTGAAGATGTAAGAGAGTATGATGGGTCTACTCTTTCTAATACGATATATAAGTTAAATAGTAATAATGAGTTAATTTCAACTGAATATACAGAACTAATTAAAGCAATCGGGAATCCAGATTCTGAGCTTGATCCGCTGGAATTTTCTACTAAGGCTTATATTCTTAAGGATATAGTTATTGTTGATAGTGAGGAATTATCTATAAAATTGATTTCAATGAAAAATCACATTACAGTAGACAATCATTCATTATCAGTTGAAGACGGTGTTGTTCGTAGTTTACATTTTCAAAGAGGAAATGCAGCGTAAACAAAGCTTATTCGTGTAGTGACTGGTGAAGTATTAGATGTGGTCGTAGATCTCAGAAAAGGCGGGCCAACCTATGGACAGTGGGAAAGTTTTATCCTTTCAGAGCATAACAGAAGACAACTTTTAATTCCTAGAGGATTTGCTCATGTTTTTGTGACATTAACACCTAATGTTAACTTCATGTATAAGTGTGATAATTATTATAATGCACAAGCAGATGCAGGTATAATATTTGATGATAAAGAACTTGGGATTGATTGGCAGATTGATTTATCAAAAGCGATTATTTCAGAGAAAGATAGAAACCTTCCTACGTTTAAAGAATTTGAAGAGAACAATAATTTTGTCTATGGGGAAGTGAAGTTATAATATTTTTCCAGGGGGCCCATTAAAATGAGAACTTTAAATACACAATAGTTTGTTGATAGCTAAATTTTCTTTGTAAGAGCTTTTTAGATATTTAATTAACTTTGTTGAGGTGACTTGACAATTAAAATCGTGATTTTTGAGCCACTACTATTTTATGAAAATCTATGTTGGAATACTTATAAGAATAAGTTCTTTTTACGAGTGTCGCAATTTATAGTTTAAAGAAATTTATTTTTTTCAACCTTTTCCGTAATAATTTTACTATATCAGTTAATGACTTTTATTGTATATCTAGTCTGGCTTTGTTATAATGAAGTTACGTGAGTAAAGTTAGTTATAGATATTAAAGTAAAAGTGTAAATAAATTTCAAGATACTAATCCTTAGGTTTATTATAAAAAAATTTGCTTATTCTTTTTTAGAGTTCTGCTACACTTACACTCAAATATTAGATATCGTTGAAAAATTACTAGGAAGTATTTAATGTACCGCATAAAGATAGCGTAACTAACTATTTAATAATTGAATTATTTATAAGATTAGAGAATTGATTGAAATAAATAGCCGATTGTTAAAAGTTTTAAAAGGAAAAGTAATAAAGAACCACAGCGCGTTCGAATAGGCGGTCGGATAAAAGCTTATAATAAAGCCGAAAAGTGAGCTTATTTTTCCATAGGCGGTCGAATAAACGAATAAATAGAAAGGACGGGTACTTATGATTAATGAAAAAAATATAAAAAAATATTTAGAATTAGGAGAAAATCAAAATTTAGAGTTCAAAGAATCCGAAAATAAGTTTCCAATAAATGCTCTAGAGACAATAAGTGCGTTTGCAAATACAGATGGAGGAATAATTATTTTAGGTGTTAGTGAAAAAGAAAAGAATATCATTTCTGGTGTTGTAAATCCTCAAAAACAAATAAAAGAATTATTTAATCATATGAACAATCCAAGAGAGATTAGTAGGAATGTATTAAGCAATGATGATGTTTATTCTGTCCAAATTCAAGATAAATCTATTATTGTTATCCATGTCGCTCCTGAGAATTATAAAAACAAACCAATATATTTAAAAGATAATCCTAATAAGACCTATATTAGACAAGGAGAAGGAGATTATTTAGCAACTGAAGAAATTATACAATCTATGACAAGAGATGCCTCTCGAGATAGTTATGATAATAAATTATTAGATGGATATACTATTGATGATTTAGATAACCTATCTATTCAAAAGTATAAAGATATTCTAATGAGAAATAATCCTGATCATCCATTCAACAATTTAACCACAATAGACTTTTTAAAAAAAATAAATGTTATACAGAAAAATAGAAAAAATAATGAGGAATATTTAACATTAGCAGGACTCTTAGTATTTGGGAAACATGAATCAATAAAAGAATATTTACCCCACTATAATGTAGAATACATTAGAAAATCTAGTAATATTGAAAATTCCTCTTATTCTGATAGATTAATATACGATGGGTATTGGGGAGAAGATAACTTGTTTAATTTCATGTTCTCGGCATTTGAGAAACTCAAATTAACTATTTCCGATAATTCGAAAATTTCAGCAGATTATTTGACTAGAGAAAGTAATTCTAAATTGATAATAGCAATAAGAGAAGCGTTAGCTAACTCTATAATTCACTGCGATTTTTTAAATCATAAAGGGGTTTTTATTATTAGATATCCAGATAGAATGATATTTATAAATGGAGGAAGCTTGAGAATTAGTAAAGAAGATTATTTTACAGGTGCTCATTCTACACCAAGAAATCACTATATACAAGAAATTTTCAGGTTAATCAACATATGTGAAAAAGCAGGGACCGGGGTTCCAAAAATCATGAATGCTGTTAAAGAATATCAATTAAAAAAACCGGAAGTTAAAGCAGAAATAGATTCTTTTGAACTTACTATATGGGACACGTCAATTATAGAAAACTTAAATATATCTAATGAAGTTGAAAAAGGAATTATTGAACTGATTATACGAAATAAATTTTGTAGTAGAGCAGAGATAGAAAAAGAATTAAAAATCTCGAAAACGACAACAATTAAATATTTAAATAGTTTAAAAGAAAAAAATATTCTCGTTTCATCAAAAATAGGGAAAGTACATGTGTATAAATTGAATGATACTGAACAACATCTAGAAAAGTACAATATGGTTAATACTTTATATTCTATTATTGAAGAAATTAAGTGTAACTAATTCATATATAAATGATTATTTAATATTTTAAAAATGAATTTTATAGATTTGATAATTTTGAAACTGAAGTGAATAAAATGGTATCCTCAAATCTCAAAATTTTAAAAGATTTAAATAAGAAGTTAAGGATGTAGTGATTTATTGATATCTAAATTCACTTTATAAAAGCATTTTAGATATCTGATGAATTTTGAGGGAGTAATTCGATAAAATCTATTTTTTCAAAAATAAGAGTTTTGAATCACTCTCATAAATATATTTCATAGAAAACCAATTGAGTTTAATCTCGTTTGGTTTTTTATTATTTATTTTTGGATAAATTTCCATTAGAAAAAAAGAATTAAATACAGTATAATTAAGAATGAAAAGAATTTGTCTAATCATGGAATAGGAGCAGTTTGTGATGAAAATTTTTGATGCAAAATTAAAAGATGTGAAGATAATAGAGTCTGATGTTTTTGAAGATGAGCGTGGTTTTTTCACGGAGAGTTATTCTGAAGAAAAGTATAAACAACTCGGTATAGATTTTAACTTTGTTCAAGACAATCATTCATTATCAGTTGAAGCTGGTGTCGTTCGTGGTTTACATTTTCAAAGAGGAAATGCTGCTCAAACAAAACTTATTCGTGTAGTGACTGGAGAAGTTTTAGATGTGGTCGTGGATCTTAGAAAAGGTAGCCCTACATATGGTCAGTGGGAGAGTTTTATCCTTTCAGAACACAATAGAAGACAACTTTTAGTTCCTAGAGGTTTTGCACATGGTTTTGTGACATTAACGCCAAATGTTAACTTCATGTATAAGTGTGATAATTATTATAATGCACAAGCAGATGCAG
>ERZ773263.2267-NODE-2267-length-10619-cov-16.975577_pt1 | contig 10619 bp, 10 predicted proteins | sample MGYA00511076_ERZ773263 | MGnify/ENA primary metagenome ERZ773263 (study PRJEB29015, sample SAMEA2738155) | human oral metagenome | biome: human oral; feature: human-associated habitat; material: saliva | place: China | collected 2195 ... | reverse complement strand
GATTCTTTTCCGTATGCGGTATCGGGAAAGAGGCGGGCGCTGATGTGGCTATAGAGAGCGCGGTCGGGATCTGACAGGGCACCCTTCATTTCATTAAAGACAACGCCGTTGTAGGACAAGGTTCCTTCATCGTCTGTCTCAAGATGCCAACCCTCTTGTTCAAAAATACGTTTACGCTGATAGATTGCAGGATGGAGAACCGCGTCGAGGTAAACACTCATAAGGTTTTCAAGATCGGTAACGTTTGTTGAGGCAACGGGATAGACCGTTTTATCAGGAAACGTCATGGCATTTAAGAACGTCTGCATGGAAGTCTTCAGCAGGTTTACAAATGGCTCTTTAACCGGATAAGCTTTTGATCCGCACAGTACGGAGTGCTCGAGAATATGAAAGACACCGGTGTCGTTTTGAGGGGGCGTCTTGAAGCCAATGGCAAATGAGCGGTTTTCATCGTCATTGGCAAGCCAGAGCAAGCGAGCCCCCGAGGGTACATGGGAAAAGACAAATGCGGTTCCGGATATCTCAGGTAACTTTTCGATGCCGGTAACAACGAAGTCACCGATATGGTCATTGACGTGGAGTTTTTGTGATGTATCTGTTGTCATGGAACGCTCCTTGAATTCTCGCGTGATTCTCGCGTATTACATAGGTTGAGTCGTGTATGGTTACCTATACGTTTAACTGTACCTGTTTGGCGCGCTATAGTATGGCTTGTGCGCCATTTGTAACGAAAGATTTATATCTCTATGACTTGTCCTTCTCCATCAGGTTCATCTTCCCTGTCTCATGCAGCCCCTCAATCTGACGCGTCTTCAGAGCGCGTGGTGCAAGAGACCTCTGAGGATGTTCAAACGTTTGAACAAGAGGCAGCCGAGGCTTCCATTGGTCTTGTATCAGATAGACATAAGGCACGCATTCACCGAGGTATGCTGTGTGTGCTTATTGGAGGCGCGGCATGGGGAGCTTTTGGTACGGCCGCAAAATATCTGCTGGACGTGTACCACGTTGAACCGCTTTGGCTCATTGACGTACGTGAGTTTTTCTCGGCATTGCTCTTTTTAGGAGCAGCGATTGTTGTTGATCGCAAACGTCTGACGCAAGCAATGCATGACAGGCAGGCTTTGGGTAAGATTTTTTCAGTAAGCTTTACGGCAATTCTTTTTTCACAGATTGCCTACATATATGCGGTTGATGCTACAAATTCAGCCACGGCAACTATCATGCAGGCACTCGGCATGCTCGGGGTCTTGTCCTTTGTGTGTTTTAAGGCACGCAGGGGACCTCGTAAGCGAGAAGTGCTTGGGATTGCCATGGCTCTTATCGGCACTTATCTGCTGGTTACAGGCGGAGATCTTTCTAGCTTACGTTTACCTTTGCGCGGCGTATTTTGGGGAGCTCTGTGTGCCTGCGCACAAACCGCACTGTCGATTCTGCCCAAAAAACTTATGGAACAGTGGGGCAACTTTGTCTTTAACGGGATTGCGTTCTTGTTTTCTTCAGTGTGTCTTGCCGTTGTATACCAACCGTGGAACCATATGCCACCGCTTGATTCTTTTGGTTGGATTCTTGTGGTTGTTGGTATTACCGTCGGTACTTTTTTAGCATACGGATTATATTTGCAAGGCGTTCAGGATGCGGGCTCCATGCGTGCGGTGCTCCTTGGAACCATTGAGCCGGTAATGGCTACGATTACGACCGTTATTGTCCTGGGGACTTCCTTTAGCGTGACCGATTTCATTGGGTTCGGGCTTATCTTAGGAATGGTTGTGCTGACGGCGTAGAAGCGGCCGTGTCGCAGCTTAGTCTTGGCATAGTTGCGCATATCAAATGTGTTAGGTGCTTCCTCAGTGCTGTCTTGGGATTTTGAGCAAAGCCGCAAAGTCGTTATGCTATAGTGCTTACAAGAAAAGACCCCCAGTATACGGGGGTTGGTATGTCTTTAATTCCGGCGTTTCATTACGTTTCTGATGGCGTATCCGAGCTTTTGTGGCAAACGCGTTGTGTGGCGTGTGACATGCCGGGAGAGCTTCTCTGTAAAGAATGCATCTCCAAGCTGCCGTGGATTGAACAAAGGTGGGCCTGTCCAAATTGCGGCGCTCCGTTTGGCTCTCTTGTCTGCTCTGAGTGTATAACCAGAAAAGAACCTCACGTGGTATGGGAGAGCAGAAGTACCGTTTGTGCGATGGGGTTTAAAGGACCTCCCGCATGCGTTGTAACCAATCTCAAAGATGCTCATGAACTCAGGCTTGCGCCTGTTGTGGCTGCCGCAATCTTGACTGCATTGGAGGAGGCGGCGCAGTGGGAAGCCCGTGACGGTCTGCCTCGATGGGACGTGGGAAGTATTGACGGAGTATGCTTTGTACCCGCTACGAAAAAGGCGTTTATCCGCCGCGGCTTTGACCATATGCACCTGGTATCTCAGGCATTTTGCCAACAATCACAGCTGCCGCTCATTGACGTACTTGCACGCCCGTCCGCACAAGATCAGCGAACTCTCAATGCGTACGATCGCGCCGCAAACTTACGCGGAACGATAACTTCAATTTCTGACGTGGAAGGTGCCCGTTTACTGCTGCTTGACGATGTTATTACAACAGGTTCATCAACGAGAGAGGCAACTCGTGTTTTGCTGGCTCACGGTGCGCAATCGGTAACGGTCGGGGCACTTGCGCGCGTTTGGTGAAAGTAAGGTATTCGGTCAACCTACGGACGCGTATGATGAGATACCTGCACGTATTTGGCGGGAGACGCTTGGTGCGCAAAGAGTATACTTGAGGAGCCTTTCCAGGTCTGTGGTTGCGAGCAGACGAGAATGCGTGATTGCAGGGATGTGTAAATACACAAACGACGTAAATGCGCAGGTGTCCGCTTTAGTCCAAGGCAGACGAGGTCAAAAGGATCCACGTAAGTTTGAAACCCAAGAGCGGTTCCAAACGAGCATGGCTCGTCCTAGAAGTAAGTCGCACCGCCTGATATGTTTGAGACAGGTAGTCTCACAGGCGAGAGAGCTTTCAGTGATAGTGTTTCTTGAGCAAACGCTCCGGTGCGCGAGTGTGGGGTCAAATACCAGGTCAGCTGGAAAGGCACTTTCATTTCCTGATGCAAAACGCTATATGAGTGTTGTGGGCATACGGGAAAACATGCGTCGATGTGGCAGATATAAGAGCATTGACAAAAGACGTCTGCCGAATATCCTCTCCCGTTTACCGTTATTTTGGTATCTACGGACACATCTGGGGTACTAATGGGTATCAAATGAGCAACAATCTTTGTATCAAAGATTGTGTTTGTCATCGATAGGAGGTCCGAATGGTCGATATCAAAATCTCCGGACGCAAGGTAACGGTTTCTGATGCACTGCGTTCTCATGTTGAAGAAAAAATTGGTGACGCATTAAAGGTTTTTGATATCCAACCTATGACGTGTGACGTTGTACTTCGTGTGGATAAAAACCCCTCAAATCTTGAACGTAAGTCGGTTGAGGTAACGGTATTTGTGAGAAACAGCGTTGTACGTGTGGTTTCAAGTGGCGATGATATGTATGGTGCCATTGATGAGGCTGCAGAAAAGGTTACGCGTCAGCTTCGTAAGTATAAGACGCGCATTGTCGATAAGCACCATCATGCCCAAAATACGCGCGGACGTGCGCTGTCTCAAGAAGAGCTGGCCAACCTCATTGAAACACCGGCTGAAGATCTTGACGACCAGCTTGTACGTGAGAAGTACATTGATCTGTTGCCTATGACAGAAGAGGAAGCACTCGTTCAGACAGATCTTCTCGGCCATGATTTTTACGTTTTTGTGAACTCTACAACAGGTTTGACGAATGTTATTTACCATCGTAAGAACGGTGGATACGGCATCATTAAACCAAGGATTGAGGAACAGAATGACTAAACACGTCGATGAGACGAGTGTACAAACTTCTGCAACCGAGCAGGTTACGGCTAACCAAAACCATACGCTCAGTACGGCCTACCATAAACCAAGCGGTGTCCACATTATTGTGGACTCAACCGCAGATTTTGCGCCAGGGGTTGCTGAACAGCTGGGAGTTGAGGTTATCCAGTTCCCATATACAGGACCTGATGGCGAGAAGTTCGACGATGGTTGGAAGAGTGCTTCCGCGCATGAGTTCTATGAAAGTATGCGCAAGAACAAGCAGCTTCACTATAAAACTTCCGCGGTAACCCCTGGTCATTACTTTGAGGTTTTTGAGCGTTCGGCAAAGGCCGGTATACCAACGGTGTATCTCTGTTTTCCGGCGGCTCTTTCCTCGTCGTTTTATGCGGCTCAGCAGGCAGCTCAGATGATTAAGGAGCAATATCCGGATTTTGAGTTATACGTGGTAGACAATGGTGCTCCGTCAGTAGCGGCAGAATTACTTGCTATCGAAGCGGTTCATCAGGCAAATTCCGGACTCACGGCACATGAGCTTGCCAAGTGGGCAAACGATGCTCATTACTTCTTGCATGGATATTTTACGCTTGAAACGCTTGACGCTCTTGCAGCGGGAGGTCGCATCCCGCCCGCTGCGGCAAATATTGGCGGCAAGCTGGATGTCAAACCTGAGATATCCTACGATGCTGCCGGAGCACTCTCGCTCAAGAGCATTTGTCGCGGTCGTAAAAAAGCACTTCGCGCTATTATCCAGGACTTTCGTGACAACTATTCATACGATCTCTCGCTTCCCGTGGCTATCGTCTCAGCAGACGCAAAGAAAGATGCCGAGTGGGTTGAGGTGCAGTTGAGAAAAGAGAAGGGCTGTGAGGGCATCACCATCATCCAGAGCACCGTTGGTCCGGTTATCGGCTCTCATGTTGGGCCCGGTATGGTTGCAGTTGTCTTTTGGGGTACCGATCGCCGCGAGAAGCTCTCTCTTGCCGATAAGATTGCAAGTAAGGTTCGCGGTAACAAGCAATAGTACGTAATTGTTTTATGCGGGTAAAAATGAATGGATTTACCATAAGCGGTTGCTTTGTATATGAAAGGGTTTGCGCATGGTGTTAGGCAAGAGTTCCAAAATCGCCTTTATTGGTACGGGAATAATGGGCGCGCCCATTGCAGAGCATATTCTTGATGCCGGATACGATGTGACGGTATACACAAGAACACGATCTAAGGCTGAGGAACTTCTCGCCAAGGGAGCTCATTGGGCTGACGGTGTTGTCAATGCCGTTACCGATGCCGATGTGATTTTTACTATGGTCGGGTATCCGAGCGACGTTGAGGATGTCTATCTCTCTTCTGACGGCATTCTTCGTGCGAGTAAACGTGGAGCTTGGATGATTGATTTGACAACTTCGTCTCCACAGTTGGCTCGCGATATTCATAATGCCGCAGAGATTGACGACAAGCACGCAATAGATTGTCCGGTTACCGGCGGTGAGGGCGGTGCAAAGTCCGGAACGCTCACGCTTATCGCCGGAGCTAAAGAGAAAGATATTGAGCCCATACGAGCGCTTCTTGAAACGTTTTCTGCAAAAATTTATTGCATGGGCAAAGCAGGTATGGGTCAGATTGCCAAATTGTGCAATCAGATTTCCCTTGCGTCTTGCATGATTGGCTATGCAGATGCGATGGCTCTCGCCCAGCAAGGAGGACTGGATGTCAGACAGACACTTGAGATGATTGCGTCCGGCATGGGCTCTTCTCGCGCACTTCAAGAACTTGCACCCAAGTCTCTCGAGGGTGATTTTACTCCCGGATTTTTGGCCGAGCACTTCCGCAAAGATATTGCGCTGGCACTTGCACAATCTGAGGATTTGGATATTACGCTTCCGGGTACCGAGACGGCATTTGCCCTCTTTGACATGCTGTGTCAAGTGGGAGGATCTCGTATGGGTACGCAAGCTCTTACCCTTTTGTATAGTGATGAACAAACGGGAACTGCCGCCGGGATTGATTGGTCGCTGCTTGATTCCGAAGAAGAGGAGTGCGGTCATCACCACGAGGATGGCGATTGCTGCGGCGAACATCATCATGAAGGCCACGATTGCTGTGGCGGTCATCACCATGAAGGCCACGATTGCTGCGGCGGTCACCACCATGACAGTCATGAGCACACCTGCGATCACCATCATAAACACTAGAAAGTAGCAACATTGAGCGATATAACAACCCCACAGAGTTCCATTGCGGTATTTATTGATTATGAAAATTTTCCGGTAGGTTCCAATGGGTCTCGAGATGCCTTAAAGCTTGTTTTTGAGCGGCTTGTTGACAAAGGACGAATTACCATAAAGCGCGCATACTGCGATTGGAGCCGTCACGAGGCGGTAAAGCCCGCTTTGCACGAGCTTGGCGTTGAGCTTATTGAGATCCCTGATAATTCTCAAAAAGGAAAAAACTCTGCCGATATTCATTTGGCTGTTGATGCACTGGAGGCATGTCTTACCAAAGATCACATTGATATCTTCGCTATCCTTTCAGGAGATTCGGATTTTTCTCCCTTGGTGGCAAAGCTCAAAGAGTATGACAAAACCGTTATTGGTATTGGGCGTAAAAAGGGAACGGCATCCCTGCTTGAAAATGTATGTGATGAGTTTATCTTTTATGAAGATATTGCGGAGAAAGAGAAATTTAGCGCAGTTACTCGTTTCCCAAGCTATAAGAATAAAGTCACAAAAGATAAACAGAGCTGCTATAAGCTCCTGTTCCAGACAATTGATTCGCTTCAAAGCGAAAATGACCAGGCAATTTATGCCTCACAACTCAAGCTGACTATGAAACGCAAGCGCCCCGATTTCTCTGAAACGACATATGGATATCGTACGTTTACTGCTTTACTTCAGGAAGCTTCGCGATTAGGATTTATTAAAATTCATAAGGATGAAAAAACCGGAACAATGGTAGACGGTTTTAGTGATGAGTAGGCCGAAGAGCAGAGAAAGGAATTGCTTCGATGGCTACCAAAAAAGAGACTGATAAGAAGGTCGTTGAGAAAGCCGACCATAAGGACGGCGAGAAGACCGATAAAAAGAGTAAGAAGGCCTCTGGGACTACTAAGAAGACTGCAGCCAAGAAGCCTGCTGCTAAGGGGTCCGCAGCCAAGAAGCCTGTTGCTAAGAAAGTTGCAGCTAAGAAGGCTCCCGCTAAGAAGGCTCCCGCTAAGAAGGCTACGGCTAAAAAGGCTTCCAAAGAAGAATCTTCTGCTTCGGTAAATCCCACAAAAAAGGATTCAAAATCAAAGGGTCTCACCGCCGCTCAGAAGAAAGAAATTGAGTCCTTTATTGAGAGTCTTTCAAACCCAAGCCGTCGCCGGCGTCAAGAAGCGGCTCATGAAATTGCAGAGATTGCACAAACAGCTCCCGAAGCATTTGAAGGTAGGGTTGAAGATCTTATTGATGCTCTGTATCGACCGGAAGCTCAGACCCGTTGGGAGATTCTTGCCGCTTTAGCAAACCTAAGCGAGCTCTATGGGAATGAAGTTATCAAGGCGTTTGACGGTGCGGAGGCATCACTTTTTGATGACACTTCATCAACGGTTCGTCTTGCGGCGTTTCTGTTTTTGACACGCTATGGTGCAACATCGCAAAAGCATTCCGATCAGGCATGGCCTCTTTTGAATGAGGCAATTCAGTGCTACCACGGTGATGCAGAATACTATGACATGCTTGTCGGAACTTTGAATTTTGCGAAAGGCGCCGTTTCTAAAGAGACGAAAGCAGCCCTTAAAGAGCGTTTTGCGTTCGACGCAGAAAATGCAACGGGGTATATACAGAAATTCTCTGCCGAGATTGTTGCGGCCTCTCAATAGCTTTATTTTGCTGCAAGAAGTTCTTCTCGCCACGGTGGGCGTAAGGAGAAGAGAGCATGTATATGTGAAGGAGAGTGTGCGTGAGGTACACAACCCTTCACAATAGGGTACACTTCTTACGGTTTCTTACGAAGTAAGTAATTGAAATACGCAATGTATGAGTATGAAAGGTTTGTTATGCCAAACGTAGATGTAAAGCACATGAACATCAAAATCGCGCTGCCTGTGGCGATTGTGGTTGCTCTCGTTATTGGAGTGGTAATTGGTCATTTCCTTCCCATTCCGGGAGGAGTCGGAGCCACTTCAGTACTTGGTAAGACCACTGTTTCCGAAGCTGAGCTTGATTCTCCTATTGGTTCATACACGGTTGACGGAAAGACTGAAAACATCACTGCTCGACAGGTTCTTGATTCCTCAACCGGCGTAGATAGCGCTAAGCAGAAAGACGGTACGTATGCGCTTCCGTCTATGGATAAGGCTTTTGCCTATGCCCGCAATCAGGTTATTCTCAAGGGAGCTGAGGCAGCTGGTTTTTCTGCATCCGACGATGAGATAAGCGAATACGCCAAGAAGAACCTTCAGACCGATGACTATGAGGCTATCGGTAAGCAGTATGGATTTTCAGCTGATGCTACCAAGGAACTTCTCCGCCAGGCGGTAGTCATACAGAAGTATCGCGAGTCCGTTATTACCACCAAACTTCCTGCTACTCCTACCATGCCAACCGCACCATCCGACGGCAAGCAAGATACGGCAAACGCGGATTATGCCAAGTACATTATCGATCTTGCAGGCGATGAGTGGAGTGCCGATAAGAACACGTGGGCTTCTACCGATGGTCCTTATTACAAGGCGCTGAATGGCTATTCCATTTCTAACGATTCTGCAACGTATGAGGCAGCTTTGGCAGCTTACAAGGTCGCCGGCAGCAACTACCAGCAGGTGGCAGCTCAGGCAACTGCAGAGTGGCGCAACGCGGCAAATAAATTGCTCGAAAAGTCCTCCGTGTCTATTTACTCTCTCGCACTATAGTCTGAGTTTTGGTGGTTTATGCTCTGCGATGTGTGTCGTGTAATTTTTAGGGCAAAATCATGTAGCTACTAATCCATAAAACCTGTAATCAGTACCATGATTACAGGTTTTATTTTGGAGATGGGAAGCGTGATGAAGGTTGTAATAAGCGCGTGTCTGCTTGGCTTTCCCGTTCGATATGACGGCGGTGCAAAAACATCCCGTGCGGTTCAGGAGTTTGCTTCAAAAGTTGAAGCAATGCACTTGTGTCCGGAGGTTCGCTCCGGACTGCCAACTCCACGTCCGCCTGCAGAACAGCGGGATGGCCGTATATGGCTTAAGGATGGCACTGAGGTTACTGACAGCTTTCAGAAAGGAGCGCTCTGCTCCCTTGCCACCGCTCAAGAATTTGGAGCAACGCTTGCCGTTTTGAAGGCTAAAAGCCCGTCTTGCGGCGTACATGAGGTCTATGATGGTACATATTCAGGAAGACTCATTCCCGGTGAGGGTATTTTTGCCCGTCACTTAGAAGAGGAGGGGATTTGTGTGGTTACCGAGAAGACCGTTGAAGAGATAAAGCCATCAGTTGAGCATCCTGTTGCTCTTGTGTTGGGAACCGGTTTTGGACATTTAGCAAACCTCGTAAAGCCGGTGCGTCGCATTGATTACCGTGATATTGAGGGGTTTCCGGTAGATGCCCAGCCGGTTACCGGACATAGCTTTGAGGCTACCATAGGAACCATCGACGGCGTGCCCGTTGTGGTATATCCGGGTCGCGTACATCTATACCAGGGATATTCCGCAGCCGAAGTAACGGCGTTAGTGCAGCACGCACATCATTTGGGCTGTCGCGATATCATTTTTGCAGGTGCCACGGGAGCCGTTCCGGGAAATGCCGGCACCGGTCTTGGCATTATTACCGACCAGATTAACCTTACCGGCACCAATCCTCTTGCTGAGTGGGCCGGTCTCAAGAATGTTGAAACTCCCTTTGTTGATATGAATGATGCGTATTCTCCCTATCTCCGTACGCTTGCACGAGGCGTGGCCGACGATCTGGGTATTACGGTAGAGGAAGGGATTTTTGCCGGTCTTCTCGGTCCTAACTTTGAGACACCGGCAGAAGTGAATATGTTACGAGCCATGAATGTCTCATACACAGGCGTTTCAACGGCGCTTGAAGTTATTATGGCTCGCGCTCTGAACATGAATGTGTTGGGGCTTACACTGGCTGCCAATCCCGCCGGTGCTCGGGGTACTACGCACAAGAGCGTTCTTGAAGCAGCAGAGCACTACGCGGATGATTTTGAGCGGCTTGTGAGGGGTATTTTGCGTCTTCTCTAAATTATGGCTTGAAATGCGCCGGTGTTCCCCGTATAGTTGTTAGCCGCACATGCTTGTATGGTTTGCCTTAAGAGACCTTACAACGTATCGTGTGCCAGCTTAGCTCAGTTGGTAGAGCACCGCTCTCGTAAAGCGGGGGTCACCAGTTCAAGTCTGGTAGCTGGCTCCATGAAATCGCAGGTAGTCGCTTTGTGGCGGCTACCTTTTTTTGTGCGAGATACCTGAAGCTCTTTGCTTGCCTTAGTGCTGTCGGAATGGCGCTGCCAAGTTGGTGCTGCCAAAAATGCGCTAAGTTGGTACTGCCGGAACAGCGCTGCTAAACTTGGCGCATTTTTGGCAGCCCTCGGCACTATGACCATGCTCGTAAGGTCTTCTCGCTTTACTTGCCATAATCGTTGAAATTGCGTATCAACGGCTGTCTGTAAATCCGCAGGCAGCCGTCTTGCTTTAGTTGTGCTTTTCATATGAGACAACGGATTGGTACCAAACTGGATGTTTACGGGTG
>ERZ773263.2264-NODE-2264-length-10624-cov-5.714543_pt1 | contig 10624 bp, 7 predicted proteins | sample MGYA00511076_ERZ773263 | MGnify/ENA primary metagenome ERZ773263 (study PRJEB29015, sample SAMEA2738155) | human oral metagenome | biome: human oral; feature: human-associated habitat; material: saliva | place: China | collected 2195 ... | reverse complement strand
TATAGAACCCAACGTAGTCATAGCAATCGATTTCCTCAGGATCTAAGTTCATTTGTTCAATGATTTGACCTAAGATTGAGCTGTCCGCTGCTAAGACTTGTCCTTGGAAAGCAAAGAATGTCCCTAAGCCACCAAGTACTAAAACTGTTTTAGCAATGTTGCGCATCTTATTTGATTTCACTAAGTACAGACCACCTGCTACTAATACAACTGCAAAGACTGCTGAAACAGTGTTTGCTACTGTACCAGTATTTGGTAATTCTGGTCCTCGTTTCGGAATTGATACGCCACATGTATTATTCTTTCTATAAACATAAACCGCGTGCGATCCGTTTTGAAGATCTGCTTCTGTCGGTTTACCTTGTTTGATTTCTTTTTTTATGTTTTCAGTTGTTTTATCGTAATCGACATAATGTACTGTCGCTGCTTGTGCAGTCGAAGATACAGTCACACCAATGATAAAAGTTAATAAAGTTGCTACTAATACTTTACCCAATTTTTTCAAACTATGCATTCCTCCCTTATCCATAATAGCCCCTTATTCTACTATATGTAATTTCAGATTGCAAAAGTGCTAGCTTGAATTTCGGTTCAATTTTTGTCACTTAAGAGGAAATTTTTGGAAATTTTCTAAACTTTAATGGCTCTTAAAAATGATTGGTAGCCACTACCGTATACGTTAGAACTGTAGTTGGTTCTTTTTGTAGTTGTTACACTCGCAGTTACTTCCGTCGTTTTCAATGCTTATAATGACGCGGTTTTCAGAAAGAACCAATCGTTTTCTTTACCATTAAATGAGCTCCCTATTTTTCGCGTATCAAAAACACATGTATATTTCATCTATATTTTCAATTCTTTTTCAGTATCCTATTTTTCCAAAAATTTCAAACAAAAAGGAAGTAACCATTCGTTACTTCCTTTAGTCAAATCTATCTTCTTTTTTATCCTAAATAATCTGTTGGTGCCACTGTGAGTGTTTCAGAAGAAGTAGTTGCTTCCGTACTACTCTCAGTTGTCGTAGTCGTTTCCGTCGTAGATTCCGTTGTTGACTCAGTCGTCGATTCAGTTGTCACTTCCGTTTGAACCGTTGTCTCTACAGAAGTATTCTCTACTGTTGTGGTTTCTTTTCCTTCACGAATATAGCCGACATACTTGTAGCAAGTATTATTCTCAAGTGATTCATTAGCAGAAACGATAGTCGTACCTGCAGCAAATCCTGAAACAACAAGACCTACCATGAGGACCATTTTCTTACCCTTCTTGTTGGTTATTAAGAAATACGCTGAACCTGTTAACATCAAAGTTCCAGCTACTGCAATCAGTGTAGTGGAGCCAGTGCCTGTATTAGGCAAAACTGGTGACAACGGGCACGCCTTTTGATCATAGGCATACACAAACAATATCCGTTCATCCTCTTTAGCTGGTGCTGTTAAATCACCGGATTGGATGGAGTCTTTTTGTACTTTCGTCAGTTCATCAATGGTCACTCTTATCACTTCTGGTGCGGTTGCCTTTACAACTCCACTAGAAAATAATCCTATTACACTAAATAGCGTTAAGACCATCAAAATTTGTTTTTTTAGCTTATTCATTGCTTACTTCCTATTTCCATTTTTGTATAAGTGTAACACACCCTTTTCGAATACTCAACTTTCAATGATAAAAACAACTTCTCTATGACAAACGAAACTAACGAACGAACTTTGGTTTTCATAAGCCACACAGAATTCACTTCGAACATTTCTTCAAAACAAAAAAGGATTAAATCTACGTTTTAAACGTGATTTAATCCCTTTAACCGTTAGTGATTCTTTATAAGTTAATTTTATAAGTGATCATTAGGATAGACTTCGGCACCACCAATTGTAGTTTCTTCTGTCGTAGTAGTCGTAGTTGATTCTGTAGTAGTTGTTGACTCTGTAGTAGTTGTTGACTCTGTTGTTGTAGTAGACTCTGTTGTTGTAGTAGACTCTGTTGTTGTAGTAGACTCTGTTGTTGATTCAGTAGTCTCTTCTGTAGTTGTAGTTGCTTCAGTTGATTCTGCTGTTGTAGCTTCTGTAGTCGCTTCAGTTGAAGTTGTTGACTCAGTTGTTGTTTCACCAGACTCACGAAGGAATCCTACATATTTGTAACAGCTATCGTCCGATAAGTTTTCATTTGCAGATACAACTGATGTTGCTGCAAATGCTCCTGATAATACAAGACCTGTCATTAATACCATCTTCTTACCATTTTTGTTTGATACTAAGAAGTATGCACCACCTGTTAACGCTACGATTCCAGCAACCATCATCAATGCTTGCGAACCAGTACCAGTTTCTGGTAATGCTGGTGCTAATTGACATGCATTTTTGTCGTACGCATATACTAATAAAGTACGTTCGCCTTCTTTTGCTGGAGTAGGTTGACCTGGTTGAATCGCTTCACGTTGTTCTTTTGTTAAATCAGCGATATTTACAGTAACTACTTCTGGAGCTGCCGCTTGCGCTACTGTATTTGAGAATAGTCCTACAAGACCTAATAAAGTTACAATAACTAATAATTTTGCAGATAGTTTTTTCATTTATCTCTTCCTTTCATTTTTGACTGCCGGAACATAGTAACATACCCAAAAAATGATTGCAAATAATTTCCTCACTCAGGCATTAATTTACATTTTCACAATGTTTAACATAGATTACAAACGTCGAATCCATCTGTAATTAAGCCCTTTCAACTTATTTTTTTGAAAATAATTCACCGAATTCACAAGCGACACCTTCTACTTTTCCATTTGGATACAACTATATAAAGTCAAATCACATTTCATTTATACAAAAGAAAAAGAGACCTTCGGATTGAAATACATCCAAATATAGTCTCTTTTCTAGTGCCTTTATTCGCACTACAACTATACACAGCACAAATCTATCGCTAAATAAAAAATACTGCGCCCTTTCGGACTTTATAATAGCAGTAATGGGAAAGAGCAACCGATGTGAATTAGAGGGAGTAAGGAATTTATTCCCTACTCCCTCTTTGAAGCACGGTAGTGATTGAGACCATAGGCTCAATCCGGAGCCTCATTACAGCTATTATAAAAACGCCCACAGCTCCTCTAGTTTTTTCTCATACTACAACTATACATAGGCTTCATAACTTTATTTACAAAAAGAAAAAGAGACCTTCGGATTTTATAGTAATAACAATAGCGAGTGTAATTGATTCGAATTACGGACGCTAAGGATTATAATCCCTAGCATCCGTTTGAGAATCGATAGGAAGTGAGACTCAAGGCTCACTCCGGTACAGCTATTGTAGTTACTATAAAAATATCCGAAGGATCTCTTTTCTATTATTTGTGCACTAATCGAGTTCGATTTGGCCTGTGTATAGTTTGTAGTAGATTCCGCGTTTTTCCATAAGACTCTCATGGTCTCCGCGTTCGATAATCTCACCGTGATCCATTACCATAATCACATCTGAATTACGAATCGTAGATAAACGGTGGGCAATTACAAATGAAGTACGACCTTCCATCAATTGGTCCATACCACGTGAAATTAACGCTTCAGTATGGCTATCGATTGAACTTGTTGCTTCATCAAGAATCAATACTTTAGGGTTCGCAACGGCAGCACGCCCAATCGCAAGTAATTGACGTTGACCTTGTGACAAGCCTTCTCCGTCCCCTGTAATTTCTGTTTGGTACCCTTGAGGAAGACGTTTGATAAAGCTGTGGGCGTTGGCAAGTTTCGCCGCCTTAATGACTTCATCATCCGTCGCGTCTAAATTACCGTAGCGAATATTATCCGCAATTGTTCCAGTAAATAAATGCGTGTCTTGCAATACAATCGAAATTGTCTTACGTAAGTCATCTTTCTTAATCTTCGTTACTGGAATCTCGTCAAATGTAATGACCCCAGAATCGATTTCGTAGAAACGGTTGATTAAGTTTGTGATGGTTGTTTTACCAGCACCAGTCGCCCCTACAAAGGCTACTTTTAATCCTGGTTCAGCCCAAACATTGATATCTTTTAAGATACGCACCCCTGGCACATAGCCAAAGTCAACATTGTGCAATTGGATGTTTCCGACAACCGGAATACGTTTATCACCATCCACCCAGTACCATTGGTTTGGATCGCGTTGGTCCAGAGTAACCGTTCCTTCGTCGACTTCAGGTTCTTCACGAAGAATGGCAAAGATACGTTCTGCCCCAGCCATCGCACTAAGAAGTACGTTCATTTGTTGAGACATTTGACCAAGAGGTTGCGCGAATGTTCTTGAGAATTGTAGGAATGAGGCAAGTCCCCCGATATCCATCGCGTTAATAATTACCAAGTATCCACCAACTGCTGCAGTAATCGCATAGTTCACGTAACTGATGTTTCCTAAGATTGGGAACATAATACTTGAATAGAATTGTGCGTTATTAGCAGCCTCTTGAAGTTCAGTGTTCAACTTATCGAATTCATCCAGCACTTTATGTTCGTGGTTAAATACTTTCACGACTTTTTGTCCTTCAATATGCTCTTCCACGAATCCATTCACTTGTCCAAGAATCGCTTGTTGCGCAGCGAATTGTTTTCCTGATTTTACCCCTAGTTTCTTCACGATTTGGAACATCAAGAATACCATTGCAATTAAAAGCACTGTTAAGATTGGTGAAAGAATAATCATCATCACAAATGTCAATACTAATTGAAGGATTGAGCTGATAATCATTAACATACTGTTGTTAAACGCATTTTGAATGTTTTCAAAATCGTTTGTAAAACGAGACATTAGGTCCCCGTGCTTATTCGTATCAAAGAAACGAATTGGCAAACTTTGAATATGGTTGAATAAATCTGCACGCATTTTTTCGATGGTATTTTGTCCCACCGTTACCATTAAACGTGCTGAGAAGTAGCTGGCTGTTGCGCCAAGTACATAGACAATCGCGATAAAGCCAAGCATTTTCGCTAATCCGGCTAAATCTCCTGTTTCAATAAAATCATTGATTAACGGACGAATCGCATAAGTCCCGATAATTCCGGATGCACTTGAAACGATTAAGCAGACGACAACAACTGCAAGAGTCCATTTACTCTTCCATAAATAACCCCATAAGTCTGCCAAAGTTTGTTTCATATTTTCTGGACGTTTTGGCCCTTTATTTCTATTCATCTCCTTTGGCTCCTTTCATTTGGGTTTCGTAAATATCACGGTATAAGTCGTTTGTTTCCATTAACTCTTCGTGTGTTCCGAGTCCATTCACTTTACCATCATCTAATACAAGAATATTGTCTGCTCCTTGGATAGATGAAATACGTTGGGCAATAATGATGACCGTTGTATCTGGTAAATGGTTGAAGAACGCTTCACGGATTTTCGAGTCAGTCGCTGTATCGACCGCTGAAGTTGAATCGTCTAAGATTAACACGGCTGGTTTTCGTAGCATTGCACGTGCAATTGTAAGACGTTGTTTTTGTCCACCAGAGAAGTTTGAACCACCTTGTTCTACACGAGTGTCATAACCATCTGGCATTTCCATAATGAAGTCATGCGCTTGTGCATGTTTGGCCGCTTGAATCATCTCTTCTTCTGTGGCATCTGGATTTCCCCATAAGAGGTTCTCACGAATTGTTCCAGAGAATAACGTATTCTTTTGTAATACCATAGATACGTTTTGACGAAGGTCTGCGAAACGATACTCTCGTACATCATGACCACCCACACGAACCGTTCCTGCTGTAGTGTCATAAAGTCGAGGAATCAATTGTACAAGGGAAGATTTCCCTGAACCAGTTGGCCCGATAATCCCGAACACTTCACCTGGTTTAATTTTGAAGTTGATGTCGCTAAGCACTTCTTCGTCTTGTTGTTTTCCATAAGAGAAATGAACATGGTCGAATTCTACTTCGCCATAGACTTTGTCCACAGTGATTGGATATTCTGGTTCTTCGACATCGATATTTGTATCTAATACTTCGAAGATACGGTCCATCGATGCTTTTGTCATTGTTAACATGACGAATACGAATGAAATCATCATGAGTGACATCAAGATTTGTGTGATATAAGAAATGAAACTGATAAGGTCCCCTGTTGTCATCGTTCCACTAATAACGAGTCCACCACCGAACCACATCACCGCAATCGTTACCGCATAAACCGTTAATTGCATAATTGGGTTGTTCCACATTACGACATACATCGCATGTAAGGCGCGTTCTCTAAAGGTAGAGTTTTCTTTACCGAATTTTTTCTTCTCGAATGTTTCACGTACGAATGATTTTACAACGCGAATTCCGATAAAGTTTTCTTGTAATGTACGGTTGATACCGTCTGTTGCTTGTTGTAATTTTCTAAAGCGAGGAAAGGCTGTAGAAATGATGAGCGCTAATGAGAGCACTAAGATTGGAACTGCAACCATGAAGACAAGTGATAATTGTGCGTTGATGCTTACCGCAAAGAAAATCGCAAAGATAAACATCATTGGTGCACGCGCTAAAATACGCATCGTCATAATGGCTGTATTTTGAATGTTGTTCACGTCACTCGTCATACGCGTAATTAAGGAAGCATTTGAGAAGTGATCGATGTTCTTAAATGAGAAGGCTTGAATTTTCTTCATCTCAGCAGAACGTAATTCTGCGGCTACCCCAGTACCGGCAATCGATGCAAATTTCGCACCAAGGACACCGGCTGAAAGAGACACAATCGCAACTAGAACCATAATCAATCCTTGTTGCACAATAAAGCCTAAGTCTTTATTTGGAATCCCTTCGTCGATAATTTGCTTCATAATAATCGGTTGCGCTACTTCACAGAGCACCTCGATTAAGATGGCAAAAAACGCTAAGAAAGGATATTTTTTATACTTACTAAAAAACGGAATAATCTGTTTTAGCATTTTTTCACTCCTTTTTAATGATTTTAGATAATAAAAAACTGCCCTTGAGTTCCTCTCAAAGACAAGCAATTAGCTACGAATTACTATAAATAGTTTAACAATCTTTTTTTGGGTTTTCAATAGATTGCCCTTCAAAATTTAATTGAATTTTCATTTTTACTTTACAATCTTTTCTGCTTAAAAAAAGAATATCAGCTTCAACTTTTACACTTCGAATGTGCCTGTGTTTTGTGTTTAGACCGCGATTTATGGTACAATGAGCGCAACGAAATTTTAGAAAGCGAGGGACTCAAGTGTCCACAATTCAATACATTAGTACACGAGACACAAACAACCGCGTTACAGCTTCGCAAGCCATTTTAAAAGGAATTGCTGAAGACGGTGGTTTATATGTACCAACTGCCCTCCCAGAAGTGACTCTGGACTGGGAAGTGTTAAAAACTCAAAGCTATCAAGAAATTGCCATTGAAATTTTATCTGCATTTTTAACAGATTTTACAAAAGAAGAAATTACAAACTGCGTGCATTCCGCATATGATACAACATTTGATACAAAAGAAATCGCACCAGTGAAGAAAGTTGGCGACCGTCATTTCATGGAACTCTTCCACGGAAGAACTATCGCCTTCAAGGATATGGCGCTATCCATCTTGCCATACTTACTTACAACTGCAGCAAAGAAAAACAAATCTGACAAAGAAATCGTGATTCTAACAGCGACATCAGGAGACACTGGTAAAGCTGCCCTTGCAGGATTTGCGGACGTACCTCATACAAACATCATCGTCTTCTATCCAAAAGGCGGCGTAAGTACCATCCAAGAACGCCAAATGGTCACACAAGCTGGCGACAATACATTCGTCTACGGTGTAGAAGGAAACTTCGATGACGCACAAACAAAAGTTAAAGAATTATTCGCGGATAAAGAGTTAAACGCAACACTTGCAGAAAAAGGATTCCAATTCTCTTCTGCTAACTCAATTAATATCGGACGTCTTTGCCCACAAATCGTATACTACGTATTCGCGTACGCACAATTAGTCAAAGACGGTACACTTAAAATCGGCGACCCAATGAACGTTGTCGTTCCAACGGGTAACTTCGGTAACATCCTAGCAGCCTACTATGCAAAAGGCATCGGTGTGCCAATCAATAAACTCATCTGTGCTTCAAACGAAAACGATGTGCTGGTTGATTTCTTCCAAACAGGAACATACAACCGACTACGTGAATTTAAATTAACAAGTTCTCCAAGTATGGATATTCTTGTTTCAAGTAACCTTGAGCGTTTCGTCTTTGAATTAACAGGACGTAGCTCGCAGGAAACAAATGCACTCATGACTTCCCTAAAAGAAAACGGAAGCTACTCTGTTCCAAATACAGATACAGCTCTATTCCAACAATTTTATGGGAACCGTGCAAGCCAAGAAGAAACGGCTCAAACGATTCATGATGTATTCACGAACGAGCATTATTTATTAGATCCACACACTGCGGTTGCGGATGCTGTGTATACGAAATATAAGAAAGAAACAGGAGACGAAACTCCTACAGTGGTCGTATCGACAGCAAGTCCATACAAATTCCCACAAAGTGTTCTTTCAGCACTAAACGTGGATACAAACCAAACAGATGCTAAATTGATGGAAGCTATTCAACAAGAAAGTGGCATTGCCATTCCAACAGCTGTCACAAGCGTATTGGATGCGCCAATCCGTCATACAAAAGTTCTTTCAATCGAAGGCATGAAACAATCAGTACTTGATTCATTAAACATCCAATAAAACAAATAAAGACAAGAAGTAGTTTCGTCAACTATTTCTTGTCTTCTTTTTATTCTTCTGTTAGGAAGCCTTGTGCTTTTAATACATCGAGCATTTCAGCGCGTTTAGCCCCAAGCGTATGGTATTTTGTAGACACTTGTTTTGTAAAGGCATCTACACGACGGTTCGCATCGCGAAGGTCATAGTATTCTGTCACTGTCGCATCATACTCTTTCAACTCTTCTAATGGATTCTCAAGTTCACGGTATCCATTTTCCATATGAATCACTTCTTTTGGAAGGCGTGGTTTTAATTGTGGCTCTTGCGCTGGCCAACCTACCGCTAATCCGATTGCTGAGTAAGTGTATTTTGGTAAATTTAGTAACTCAACAATTTTTGCTGTATCGTTAAAGAAACTACCGAGGTAAACAGCCCCCATTCCTAGAGATTCTGCTGCCACAACTACGTTTTGAGCTGCAATCACCGCATCCGTTAATCCAGATACGAAACGGTCTGCGCTACCTTGAACGCCGACTTCTTGTCCTAGCGCTTTAGTAATCTCCGTATTACGACGTTGGTCAACTACAAACACGAATAAATGTCCGCTAGTCGCCACATAAGGTTGTCCACTAACAGCCGCTAATGCTTTCTTCAACTCTGGGTCTGTCACACTAATAATCGAATAGGCTTGTAAGTACATGCTTGTTGATGTTCTTTGCGCCACTTCTACTAGTAAATCCACTTCCTCTTTTGTCAGCGGTTGGTCTTTAAACGCACGAATCGTACGGTGATTTAATTGTGTTTTGATAGTTTCATTCATTTTGATTACTCCTTTGTATCAAAAAAAGAGTCGACTGCTCAACTCTTTTTGGTTTTTAGAAATATTGTTTGCCTGTTTCCAAGGCAGCTTCCGGCATAATGACTTCGCCGTATTCTTTCAAGACTTCCCATGAAATTCTTGAGAACTCTGCATACTCGCGAACAAGTGCCATTTTCGCAGCAACTTCTTCTGGTCTTTCCACTTGATGGAAAACATGTAAGAAGTAATGTCCGCTATAACGGTAAAGAACTGATTGGTCGAACTCACCAGCTGTTTCTTTTGCCATTGAGACGAAATCTTCGAAGTCTTCAAAGACAACTGTCACATCAATTGGTTTCAATGTTGAAGATTTATCTTCCGTATTAATGACTGGTTTTGGAGAAATTTTTCCTTCTTCTTTATCCTCTTTACGCTTCTTCCCAATACGGTCTGTTAGAGAATGTTGAATCGTATCGACGATATTGCGCACCATACGCTCGTCTGTCGATTCATCTCCCATGTCCACAATACGTGTGACATAGAGTTCTAAGCCGTCTGGATTTGGCATGATTTGGAAACTCAATCCGTCTGAATCTTCGAATTGATTCAAGACGCCCATCTCCTCTAAAATACTATGGAAAAAGCCTTCGATTTCGCCTGGATTTCCAAGTAATTCAGGTATTGATGTACCACGGTCGATTAGATCTTGGTTCTCGATACGCAACAAGAATGTATCGTCGTTAATGCGTTCCATTTCCATAATATTCACCCCTTTTTACCTTATCTAACTATTTTAGACCAAACCTGACAAAAATAAAAGAAATACGATTGGTTTGTGCTTAGTGCTTTTGTAGAAACATCTTGGAGGGGCAAATTGAACTTGCGTTCAAATATACTAAAAAAAGATTACTGCGAATCCTTGTGGATTCTCTTTATAATCGCTGTTACGGGGCACCGGTGCAAGCCTGTAGTCTTGCACCTTCGAAGCTTCAAACGCGGAGTACGGGACACGTCCCTACTCCGCCTAATTCACATTCGATGCGATTCCCCGTTACTGCGATTATAAAATCCGCAAGCTTCTTCGAAATCATCTATGTAGAAAGCTGGAAATCCAACTGAATTCGGTAATTTTTACCGCTACACGATGGTTTTAGTTTTTCTTCTTATATTTTTTTGCGTGCA
>ERZ773263.2261-NODE-2261-length-10627-cov-3.681801_pt1 | contig 10627 bp, 11 predicted proteins | sample MGYA00511076_ERZ773263 | MGnify/ENA primary metagenome ERZ773263 (study PRJEB29015, sample SAMEA2738155) | human oral metagenome | biome: human oral; feature: human-associated habitat; material: saliva | place: China | collected 2195 ... | reverse complement strand
AAGTTTTAACGTTTACTAAATTGTGATGCTTTACGAGCTTTTTTCAAGCCTGGTTTGAAAAGTCTGGATTTCAGTTGAATTAAAAACACCGTAATATCAAGGATTTTCGGAACTATATCTAATGATTAATTTCATAAAAGATGAATCAATATTTTTAAATGGGGGAATAGTTTAGTTCTGTAAAAATTAACTTCTACACCTACAAAGCTTATTCTGAAAAACTTTATGACTATTTATGGAAAAAAGGTAGAGAAAAAGGTAGAGACTGAAAGAATTCTAGACATTCATGAAGCAAATTTAATAATTTCTCTATTTTAATCACCAATATTAACAAACAATTCCTCTCATTCAGTCTCCTCAACACTACATAACAATAAAAAGATGGAGAACAGACTATCTAATATTCACTACTAAAGAAAAGTTAAAGTTTAGTTTAGAAAAATCTTATAGGAACTAGGAACTAGCTTAAATGAGTCATCCGTAATTGGTCCATCATAAATCTTAAGTTTACATTTTTTCGATTCCACATTTAGATCATAAATGAAGTAGATTTTATACGGATATCCATCTCGGGATGCTTCTACTTCATTAGAACTCATTTCAAAACCATCCGAAAACTTTAATTTTGATGCTTTAACTTCAATATGAATTTCTTCCCCATTTTTATCCCAAAAACGAATATCATAACCAAGACCATCACCTTCAGTTTTGGAAACATGCTCTGGTTGTTTCAAGCTTTTTTCCTTAGCTTCCTGAGATAAAATATTAAAGACAATCTCTTCTCCAACTAAACCAGTCATCTTTTTCGATTGATTTACACGTTCCCAATTAATTTTACGCCCAGTAGATTTACGTTTCTTAATATTGATGGTACGACTATGAATCTCTTCATCAATAAGTACTGTGAAATCTTTTGCATTTTCAAATTTATCTAATTCAACAACAGTTAGGTCAGAATCAATTGGTGTAATATTCATAGAATCAATCGGAACGATTGGACGATCATCTAACAATGATACAAAATCATCATACAAAATTTCATTCATGCCATACTGATCCCAAAAGTGAGACCATGAATTTGGTTTTTTACGCTTCTTCTTGCTTGGTGTTTTCCATTTATAATTTTCAATAAAAGAATCACCCTGTCTAATCGGAGGTTCAATCTTAAAAGCATGTGAAATTACTGCAACAACATTTCCTTCCTCATCTGGTTCAGAAATACTCTCAACATAACCTCCCCCATATATTTCCCATTTACGATCTTTTGTAATTTTGCCAGGATGACGGTTTAAAACAACGGCACCCTCTTTTAATTTGCCATATTGATGAACATTCCATCCATAACTAGTTGCATCATCTGCATATTTCAATTGACCATCATCTTCTATTTTCCCATGATCCAAAATAAAAGCTTTTTGTCCTTCAATGGCTGGCGGTAATAATTCTGAAATAGTATACATATTCTACCTCTTTCTTTTCTCGATCGAGACATTTTTTTGTCCTGATCTTATGATACCAAAAAAATCTAACATTAGCAACCGGTACACTTTTTTGTCCTGATCTAGATTTATTTAATGTCGTTCAGGTTGATTTTTTAACATTTGAGAATTTTTTCTCATCTTTAAAATTATCTTTGTTACAATATAACTATGAAAAATATTAAAGAAAACAATATACGCAAGACATTATGGCATATTAAGCGCCATTGCAAAAATATAGAGAATAATCCTGAAAGTGAATACAGTAAAACTGAGTTATTTCACTTACAATTTAGCATCGAAGTACTAAATCGAATTTTAAACAATGAAAAACCCTATCCAAACTTGGACAGGGAGGAAGTATTTTAAATCAAAAAACTAAAAAACATAACTCAAAATTTCTTCAAAACATTTTTCCGAAAAATCATCATTTTCTCGAAAAATGTAGAATAATAGTCAGTGATGTAATGTTAAACTTTCAATATTTATCTGATATAATTTGGAGATGTGAAAACAAGATGAAAAAATTAATTTCATTTTATTTAGAACGATATAGACAATATTATATTAGTACTTGTTTCGAGAGGGCTTGCTTTAATAAACGTCCCTCTATTTATAATATTAGTTTAAGTTTCATTACTTTTCGCATTAAAAGTAGTTAATATCTTTGCTATAATCTTCTCAAATTCTAAATTCAAATACTTGAGATTTTGATCAACTACCTCTTTGTTCTTAAACGCTCTTAGATTATGGTACAAGATATTTCTTAGCTTATATAATTGATTATAAGTCTGTCGTTTTTTATTTTTAGTTTTGTCTTGAGTATCATCTTGAGTATCATCTTGAGACTCTTCACTCTCATCAAATAAGTCTATTCCAATCAAAATTTTTCTGTATATATCATAAAAGTTATCTTTATCTCTATCACTTAAACCCGATGAATAAACCGTAAATAATTTTTGTATTCGATGTTTTTCAGTTAATATTGTGTTAATCTCAGACTTTAAATCAACAAGATTTTTATCATCCTTTTCCCTCAGAACATTATCTAACATTTTATGCGCTAGAAAACTAATAAAAATTTCAATATATTGGTAGAGAACTGAAAATTTTATATACTCAATATTATAGGATTGGTAATAAAACTCTGGTAAGACTTCTGTCATAAATAATAAATCTTCACTATCAATATCATCACTTATAGATTTAATAATTATATGTTGTAAATCACTTTCAAAACTATCATCCTCTTCACCAATATTATCATTCTTTAATTCCAAGTGCTTTTGTGAGGCGTAGAATTCATTTGTATCATTTATAGCAAAAAAATGGCGTTCTAACATCATCAAAATTTTCATGTGCTCGCTATTAAATCTATTATTCTCAGCGTCTCTAGTATCCTCAATGAAAATAATCAATGGAAAATCCCGATTCCTTTTGAATTCTTCAAAGCTCTCTATACCAATAAAATTACCTCTGTTAAAATTTAAATAAGATTTAAATTTTAAAATTTCATCAATTCTAACTTTATCGAATTCTTCATTCAAATCTAAATAAGAATAATATTTTTCAATTACAGACTTTTCAGAATTAAAGAAAACCTCTCTTGCTGCGTCCATATATGCTTCAAAATATTTCTGATTTCTCTCATTCTCCATTTCAATGTTATTTGAATGTAGTCTTTCAACAGAAAAAATATAGCCAATAGCGTTTGAATTCTCACGTTTATTTGAGTAACATCTATACACTTCTTTTTCTAGATAGCCATCAGAATAATAATAATGAATTTTAAAATCATCAATCGATTTGTCCGGCCGAATAAATTCTTTTTTTGTGTTATATGGAAATTCTATTATATCTTTATTCATTATCCCATTTTATTCAAATATACTTCCATAGCAACTTTTGCTGCTTCATATAAGTTCAAAAAATAATTTCCAGATTCATCAAAAAGTAGTCTAAAAAATTCACTAAAGTACATACGTTGTGAATTACCAATTTTTGAAGAAGTTTGTTTAATATGATCTAAATTATTATTTAGTTCCAAAAACCAGTCATATGTATATTCACCGCCAATTTCTATACCATTAATATACTCTAATACCCTGGTTATAGAATCAATTTTCTTTTTATTTTTCAACGAAGACAATCCTGCACCGAACCCAGCCATTACTTGTGGTTTAGCCATTAGCGCAAGTATATTATCTGCAAATAAGAATGATTTTAACGTTTCTTCATTATGTCTATCTGAAGCCTCTTCGATTAAATAAAGTTTCATCTCTTCGATGTCCCCTTCTTTTAGTAAACTATCCATCTTCTTTGATAACAAGTAGTAACTATTCACAAAAGTCTTAAATAGATCTTCATCAATATTCTCATTTGATATTGTCTCAAGTGTTTTAATTATTTCTAAAACTGTAGATCTAGTTATCGGAAGATAACTAGACTGTAAATAAGAAATAAATCCTTCTATAATATCTTGAAACTTATATTCACCAATTTTAGTAGGATTTTTCCCTTGTACTTCTTTTAAAAGAGTTACATCTTCTATACGTATATTGTAATCGCTATATAATATTTCTATTTGATGTCTTAGCGTCATTGGGGTCTGACCGGTATTAAGTGTTAACATCCTATATAGAAGACCAAAACGATTTATTCCACCATAAACTTCTGCACGTAATTTATTTTTCAAAAAATTTGAAGTGTCTACACCTTCTCTAGTGAGTTCTTCGTAAGCATCTAACATAGTATATGTTCTTTGTAATCCATCTAAGATTAGAGATTTTTTTAAAACTTCTATGATGTTACTATCATCTAAACCATCGGATGGCATATCATTTTCATCAATGGCTAAAACCACTGGTGGAATTATACAACCAGATTTTAAATCTTCTTTCAGTTGAGAATATATACTCATAGATGACCGAACTCTTTTCCGTTGATATTTATTATTTGCTATTATATCCCTTGCAAATCCTAAATATTCCTTAAAGGTTAGTTCGATTAAATAGTTAGGTGTATTTATCTTCTCATCTATTGTTTGACTAAAAAACTGTACCATTATTAAGCCCCTTATGTTTTTTACATAATTATATCATTTTTTATTTCTTTGCAGTAGAATTTACAAAAAGATAATGGAGAATAATTTTGCTTTTAAAAAGTTAATAAGGTATTACTAATAAAGATTTATTCTCCGTGTAATTTTGTAATTAAATACTCCAACACTATTTAATAATATTCTAGTTCTTCAAAAAATCCCCGAGCTTGTCTCTAAAATTACGAATAACAAATTTATATTCTGTAACTATCAGCACTTTTATTTAAACTATCTACAACATTTTTTGATATAATATTTCACATATGGAGGAATTAATGCCTAGTTTTAAAAATTACAAAAGAGTATATAACAAAGAGTGGAATTTTGAAGATTATAGTATGAGTGAATATACTCACACAATCCACTCTTATCCCGCTATGATGATGCCAAGAATTGCAAGAAATTTTATTCAGCAATATGCGTCCAAAGATTCAGTTGTTCTTGATCCGTATATGGGGTCAGGAACAACTTTACTTGAAGGTGTTGTTGAAAATGTCAAAAAGGTTATTGGTTTTGATTTGAATCCTTTAGCAGTTCTGATTGCCAAAACAAAAACTACAAAATTTGATCTTGCTGAAATAAAAAAAGAAATAGATAACCTTGACTATAATTTATCTAAATTGGTCAGTTATAGTCGTCCAACTTTTAACATTCTTAACTCATGGTTCACAGAAGATTCAATAGAAAATTTATCGAAACTAAAAACAGTTATAAATAGTATCGAAGATGAAAAAACCAGATTATTTTTCACGCTTGTGTTTTCAGAAACAGTTCGCTTCGTATCTTATACCCGTAATGGAGAATTTAAACTATATCGAATAGCAGAATCTAAAAGAGAATCTCATAATCCAGATGTGATCGATACCTTTTTCCAAAAATTAATATCGACTTATGAAACTGTAAAAAACTTTTATGAAAATACAAATTTCTTAGAATCGAATACAGAAATACAGATAATTAATAATGCACTGACAAACTCAGATATAGAACCAAATTCAATTGATTTAGTAGTTACCTCACCTCCGTATGGAGATAGTGGCACAACTGTCGCATATGGTCAATTTTCAAGACTTGCTAACGAATGGTTAGACTTCCCTGAACCTATAAAAGTCGATAGTAAATTAATGGGTGGTACCAGAGTAAAAGATGAGATTAAATTTGATATCCCAGAATTAGACGATGCAATTGCTAAAATTAAAGAACTTGAATCCGAAGAGAAATCTAAGCGTCTTCCATCTGTAATTTCTTTTTACAAAGATTATGAAGAATCGATTAAAAAAGTTGCAGAAGTAGTTAAATCAAATGGAACAATCATTTATGTAGTTGGGAATAGACGAGTAAGAAATGTTGAACTTCCGACTGATATCATTACTGCAAAAATGTTTGAGCGATTAGGTTTTACTCATGAGAAAACAATTGTTAGAGATATTATTAATAAACGCATGCCTAGCAAAACTTCCCCCTCTAATAACAGAGGTCAAAAAACTTCAACTATGACTTATGAATATATTGTCGTACTACATAAAAAATAAAAGAGGATAATATATCCTCTTTTTAAATAGCAATTACGTCAGCATATTTTATCAAGTTAGAGTCTGAAATTCGAAATCCAGTCCCATGATCATGTGTTTGACCCATTTTAGATCCGGTTCGATAGACTCCTATACGAATGTCAATTTTTAAATCACCATTTTCAATGGCAAGAATTAGATTATCAATATTCAATCCTGTGACTAGTTGAACCTGATTGTACTTATAATAGACTTTCCCAGATTCTTCTTTTTTATTTCCAGAAACAAGTGCTATCTTTTTGAGTTTCTTTTCCAACTGTTTTTGTAAATCTTCAAAACTCCAAAAAATATGATTATCAATTAATTCGCCTGATTTATTAAAGACACAGACATTGACTCTTCGATTTGACCTATCAACCTCTACACTGAAATCAAAATCAAACAACTGACTATTTGTCTTTTGTTTTGCAGAAACTGTTTGATGTAAAGTCTTTAGACCGTCCTCGTTCAGTGCTCCGTAACTTTCACGCAAATATTTATTTGCACCTCTCGGATTAGTTGGACTTTTAGTAAAAAGAGTTATCAGAGAGTTAGAATCTTCATCGTGAGTTTTAACTTCTATATCAAAAAGATCCGGTTCAGCAAGATTATCCTCTTCCTTTTCTAGTAAATCTTCAAAAGTTTTACCAATTCCAGTATTACCCCTTCTTCTGCTCTCATGCCAACCAGCTTCCTTTATTTCTTGAAAAATTTCTAAAAGACGTTGTGTTGTATCAAAGTTATACATTATAGTTGCTTCCTTTCATATTTGAAATCAAATTATTTATAAATTCAGTAAGTTCTTTCTCTGAAAGTTCTTTAAAGGCTGTTAATTGTCTCAAGGTCTTCTGAGAAGGTAAAAAAACATTAATATCAATCTTCCATACTAAAGACAATATGTATAAGTGTTCAAAAGTATAATGTCTTTTTACCGAAGGAGCATTCATTTTTCTAACATGTCCTTCATCAATATTTAAGATAGCTGACAGATCTTTTAATGAATACCCACGATTTTTTCTCTCAAAATCAACTAACATATCAACTAGTTCATAAAAAGAGAATCCATCTGATGAAAAATCCCTCATAAATTACATCCTCCAATTCTAAAAGTTGATTGATAATCAGAAAGTTCCAGTGTATATTTGTTTTTCTTCATATCATCACCTTTCTATTCGGTTTCCAAATTAAGTATAAAACAAAACAAAAAGGAAAAGGTTATCTTAAAGAGAACTTTTTCCTTTTTTCTATATACCGTGCAAGAAGTGGATTGTTTTCTAATAATAAATATGATTGCGGAGCTACAAAGTCTGGAATATTTTTTCTTAATTCTTCCAATGTAATTGGTTCTATTTCTTTAAAACCTATTATATCGACTCCAAACCTATAACTATCTAGATTATTTTCTATTTGAGCCAGCATGTCAGGATCGTTTTTATAAATGACTTTTAATTCATTTAAAGTATGTTTTTCACCAAAGTAGATAATTCCTTTAATAGCTTTTATTGGTTTTGCTACATACATATATGCAAAACTATTCTCTTTAGGAAATACTCTCCTAAACTCAATTGTCTTTTCTCCGCTCCGTATTCTTTCATAAACACTTGGCCAAAAACTCATAACTGATGACATACTTAATCTCCTTATTTTTATTTAATTATATCATTTTTAAGGTGAGAATTTTTTTAAAACGATTTATGGATTATTCTCACATTAATATTAATTGCAATTCTGCTTTCTTTCTCGCCTCTTTATCTGAAAACTTAGTTCTATCCCATACATAAGCTATAGATTTTCCTTGATCATAAATTAACCATATTTTTAAGTTCTGATTTCCTTCCTTAAGATCTTTCCATTTTTTTTGATCAAGTAAATCAGGAAAATCTGTACTAGATGCAAATCCTTCCTGATTCACACAATTTTCAATCTGTTTTTTAAAACAAGGTTTATATTGATTAAATTCCTCAATTAGCTGTTCCTTTATTTCAGAAAACAAGTGAACAAGTGCTACATTTTGTCCAATTATATAACTTTCAATAGCTTGTTTATTTCTATCTTCATTATTTGGAAAGTATTCTCGCAATAAATCTAATAAACGAAAATAAAGAGCTTGTTTTGAGACTTCTAAGCTCTCTTGTACTTTCTGAAAGCTATCACAACTGTAATAAATTTTGGCTAATAAAACAATGTCAGGCATTAGTATTATAGCTGAAAAAATATTGGCTTCTCTCTCTAATAAACTCTCTTGATTATCAGCAGACTCTGTAAAACAAGTGCCACTATGCTTAAGAATAAAGTGCCCTAGTTCATGACACAAGGTGAAGTTCTGCTTTACTTTCGGATTATTTCTTTCATAAGAAAAACTAATACCTAATTCATCAATAACCGTCAGTCCTTCAATTTTATGATTTGAGAAGTGGTGACTAATCACTTGAATGTGAAATCTTTGAATACAATGTTGAAAGAAGTAATTGAAATTATAATTTAGTAATGAAATATCGTTATCCTTCATGTAATGGTATAACACATTTTTTGTAGACTTACTTATTCTTGTATATAATTCATCCAAAGAATGTTACCTCCTTTAAGTATGAATCACAAAACTAAACCAATTAGGTTGAGTTTTGTGTGTAAAAATAGTGGACGAATGTCCACCTTATTAAGGATATCAATCTATTTTATTACCCTTTTTAAAATAATCGATTAAATTATTTAGTACTTCTAGTTGTTCCTTAGTTAATTTTTGTAAATGTAGGAAACCATCCTGATTAATACCTTTGTACGGTACATCTCGTAAAATAATATAATATTCATAAATCAGAGGACTATCATATAAATCGCTAAATGACAATGACATTGAACGTATAAAAGATTGAACATAAACTTTTACATCTTTAAATATTGTTTTATAAAAGAACCCTGATTGTTCATCATTCATATCAAATTTAGTATTTAAAATATCCATAACTGCTTCGCTCATAGCTTCTGTGCAATAATAAAACCTCACTTCATTAGGTGGATGCTTTTTTGATTTTAATTTATCTATATTTTCAGGGGAAAGCACATCCTGCATATCCTGTAAATGAAATTCTAAAGCAAAAACTAACCAAGTAAATATCATCGATCTTCTGAGAAGACTCATAAATTTTTCACCATATCCATCATCACTAGTTTCTAGCATTTCAACTTGTTCTAAATTCGAAAATATTAGGCTAAAAAATTTCTTGATGCTTAACCAATCAGCTACCATTTCTTTCTCTTGACAATCTAAATTTCCATTTCCATTAGAAGAGAATTCGCTGTATAATGAATTTTCCCCAAGATGATTAGCTACAACATGCCCCATTTCATGAAAAATAACCGCTAAAAAAATGGAAGAGGCAAATAAATTCTTTAAATCATATAAAACTCTCTCTTTTTCTGATTCAGGCGTATTAAAATCAAATATCTTCAAAAAATCTAGATATTGAAAATTTTGAAACCATTTTCTATCATTATCATCAAAACTACTCAATTTATCATGTATCAAATTTTGAATATTATTTATTAACCCACTATATATTCTAACTATATATTCTCCACTAAAATACTCAACTCTTGCATTTACTACATCCGTATTATCAATAACAACTTCACACTTTATATCTTCAAGGATAAACAAATCATAAATTAACGTTTTTAAACTCTCTAAATTATTTTTTCTCTCAGTGGTCATATTTTTATTTTCTCCAATAAGCGAAGGAAGGTCCTTCATTAATCTTTAGCTAGCTATTTTCTTCATTAGATCATGCTCAATTCAAAATACAATTTCATCATTTTCTTTTACCAAATGCCTTCTTTCGTTTTTCCATAAACTCTATCAATTCTTTTTTGAAGATTTCTTTTTCTTCATCAGATAGTCCTTTTGAGTTCATACGAAAAAGTAACTCAATATTATCTAATTTATCCACTGTATAATCCGAATTACCAACTAAGTAATCTACTGACACGTTCAAAATCTGTGCGATTTTAACTAGATTTTCTTGTGTTGGTTTTTTAATCCCACGTTCCCATGAAGCGTAAGCAGGTTGTGAAATTCCTAGTTTTTCAGCAACATCAACTTGGGTTAATTGTACTTGTTTTCTTAGAGTTTTTAAGCGTTCCGAAAATTCCATTCTATTCCTCTTAAAATTTTTTAAAGAATTTTTCAAAAATCTATTGACAATTATAACTAATGGTTATATAATATAAATATAGCTGTTAGTTATAACTGCTGTAAAAATAATAATGCTTAACTCTCAGCATCACGATCTTTGAAAATTTAATAAAAAGTGCGTCTGACAACCAGAAGACTGACTGCCAAACAAACACTAAACTTCGTACCTTTATTGTAAATGTTTTGAAAAGAAAAGTCAAGTCTATTTATGGTTGAAGTGAAGATATAAAACATTTTTGTGGGCTTCCACGCATTTCGGACTTTCGCACTTTTCCGTATAGTAAAGTGAACTGGCTTCGCCAAAGGG
>ERZ773263.2260-NODE-2260-length-10628-cov-5.986286_pt1 | contig 10628 bp, 8 predicted proteins | sample MGYA00511076_ERZ773263 | MGnify/ENA primary metagenome ERZ773263 (study PRJEB29015, sample SAMEA2738155) | human oral metagenome | biome: human oral; feature: human-associated habitat; material: saliva | place: China | collected 2195 ... | reverse complement strand
GAGCTTCCGCATATCCGTCTATGTGCAGCATGAACCAGGAATCCTCAAAAGCAGCATTATGAGCCATAAACGGAACTTTTTTCATTGTTGTAAGAAGTGCTTTTTGAGCGGCTTTATCTGAGCGAAACGTTGGTTTGCCGTCAAGGTCTTTCCAAGTAATATGATGGATTTCGCTCAAGGGAACGCCCTTCTCGCGATAGAGCTCTGGCATGCCAAAATACGCAGCGTGAGCACCTACCGGAGTGGTCTTTGGACCGAGATTCCAGAACTCAAAACCTATATTGATGATGTAGCCTTGATCAGGGAAGCGAGAAGTTGTCTCAATGTCGATGCCCAAAATCGTGCCTGAAAGTGGTTTTTCGTGATAGGCGAGGGCTAAATCAGCAAGCGTAGGACCTGCCGTTTTCATGACCGCAGCTTCGCGCCTGTGCTGTAATTTTGCTACTCCTCGCGCGGTGTCTTCGATGGTAAGTCCGCGCGCAAGCGACACTCCATTGACGTTGCGCAGGCGCTCGGAACCATAGAGGTCACAAACCTCGCGGTTACGGTCGGCAAGCTGGCGTATTAAATCAAAAGAAAACGGAAGACTGTCTTTTGGAGCAGCATTCCAGGCATCAAGTAGTGTCTTGAGAGCGTCTTCGTTTTTAAGACGCTCCGCCATGAGCGTGGCATCGTCGTTCAAAAATCCCGGTATCAGATATGCACTCGCATGTTCTATTGCCTGACTGAGTTCCATAGCACCTGCCTTACGATACGAGTGACGCATGAGCACTTATTGCGCATGGGCACTTATTTTGCTCCGGCACAAATTCTTTTTCAAATACTAGGGTAGTGCATTGCCACGGGAGAAATGTATGAGCTTCACGAATTTCTTTTCCTCTCACGTAAAAGGTATGATTGCGTGCTAGGCTTAACGCAAATATCAAAATGCTAAGGAGTGATTTAGTGATGTCTGTGGGTATTGGCATAGATACCGTGGATATTACGGAATTTAGGAGGCTTTGTGCTGATTGGGCAGACCCTTTTGTGCAGAGGTCCTTCTCGCCGGCTGAGCGTGATGAGGCGTGTCTTCATGCTGATCCTGTTGAGTGTCTCGCAGGAAAGTTTGCCGTGAAAGAAGCGGTATTTAAGGCACTTGGGCATCTTAGTGCTGAAGGCGGCTTTGACTTTAGGATTGTTGAGACACTTGAAGATGACCACGGCTGTCCTCATGTTACGTGCGAAGGTCCTTTAGCGGGTATATTGGCTCAATCCGGCGCACGCGAGATTCTTGTATCCATTACCAATGAGCGTGATTTTGCTACGGCAATAGCACTGGTTCAATAAGGAGCAAATAATGGCGCGAGAAGAACAACAAGACGTTAGACAGCGTATTGAAGACGCGGTTTTTGGACTAATGAAAACAATTGATATTCCCGATATACGAATCGAACAAGTGGTAAAACTGGCAAGCACTTCTCGCTCTACGTTTTACCGGTATTTTAGAAGCGTTGACGCAGTCGTTAAAAAATTTGAAGATGCATTGCTGGAGAATATGCAGGGGATCAATGATTTAGCACTCAAGGGGAGGTTTGGTACGTCAGAGCTGGTTCCGACGCACTCTATGATTGCACGCATGGAGCTTTTACGGCATAACCGAGACAAGGTCATTGTCTTAAACGGTCCTCACGGAGACCCTGCCTTTGTACGTAAGGCAACCGTGTTTATGCATAGTTATTTCAGGGAGCGTATTAAAGATGTTGAAGGGGATGCCCTTTCAAAGGATTTCTATTTGTCATTTGTCATTGCCGGGCACCATAACCTTATTCAGTACTGGCTTGAAGAGCGTCCCGAGATAGAACCTGAAACCGTTGCAGCCATGCTGAATCGCCTCTATTATGCACCCTTCTTCGTTGACGATAACATCCACATTAAAACACCTCGGCTTTCGAGCGCCAAACGGAATACATAGGAATTCATGTAAATGTCTGCCAGCATGCCTTTACGTGAGAATTGCCAACTGTGCGCTGCTTTTGTGCGCTTACTGAGCAAAACGGGAAGATTCTTGATTCATGTGAGTTTCTTTCCTGCATTTATATTGTTACCATGCGAGAATACAAGAAATAATGCAATGGACGTAATATATCCAATAAGCACCAGCCAGAGGTAGGTTTGACTCCAGGCATCAAGCATGAGATCACGGCCAACTTGTGTATACGCCATAGTCAGCGAAATAATGGTAACGAAGATAAGATTTTCAATGAAAATTTGAATAAAAACTTTATATGGACGATCGTCTAGAAACTGTATCAGTGTTTTAGCAATCAAGCTCGTTGGAATAACCAGTTGAGCGATGATGTTGGTTCCAAGTGCTGCACAGGTAAAGGGATACCATGTTGTCCAAGCAAGAGGAGCACCCGAAAGAAGCGTTGCAGAGGTATTGATGACTATAGCAAGGACAAGATCTTGAAGTATAGTTTGTATGTTCCAAGTACACATAGTTCTCCGTATTGGTTGCAGATTATGATAATTAAGCTGTTATTGTATGAATGTGTTCAGAAAAATCCCATGGATTAGGCTTCAAAATAATCGTTTATGGTTTGGTGGAGTTTGTGCAACCGCACAATCCTTCCATTCGGTCTACGTTGATTCCTTTATACTAAAGACCTACTATGGGAGGAGGATCAGCGATGAAATTAAGAACAGTCATTGATGAGCTTCAGTGCTTATCATGGAAAGCGTCGCGAGAAGAGCTGCTTGGTGCAGAGGTTCTTTTGACTCCTGAGTATGATGTTTCCGCAACTTTGAATATGAAATATGTGCGCCTTTGCCAGCAAGAAGACTTTGAATTGGGCAAGGTAAAGGCGTTAGAGGGACAGATTTTACTGGTTCATACAGGTTTAGAGATTCCTTCGAGCTTGAAACTTACAGGTGCTGTTGTAGCTATTTCACATAAGGGCAGCTACAACGATCTTCGCATGGCCTTCGTTGATCTTCCTAGTAAAGTGGCTGTATTGGCGCTCAGAAAAAACCGCATTTTTGAAGCGTATCTCAGCTCATATAACCTTACACAATTTGCCGAGCGTGCTTCGGAGGTCTTAGGAAATCCCGTTATTATTACCAATGCTGACCAGCGCCTTTTAGCTTCGGTAGGTACATTTCCTGAGGACCTTGATGAAGTTCAAGAGATCTTGGCACAAGGATATGTTTCAGATACTGTTGCGGCAGAGATGGAAGAAGATGGAGTTCTAGCCTCTGTGAGAACGGCTCATCATTCGCTTGTGTCGTTCAATGCTCGAAGAGGCAACCGCTGGGTAGTAGCGATTATTTACTACCATCATCTTGAGATGGGTCGTTTTGATGTTTTAGAGTTCAATGCTCCTATTACAGGGTTTGATCTAGAGCTTGTTGACTTTGCAGGACAGCTTGCGGGTGTCATGATTGATCGCCTCGGTGCTGCCGGTGAGCGTGTAGGTTTTGGTTCATCTGCACTCGATGATCTTATCTCAGGTTCCTTTGTAAACGAAAAGATCATGCACTCTCAACTCATGCTTACCAACCTTACCTTAGATGTCTCTTATGTCATGATGGTCTTTCTTGGTATACAAGGGGCGGATCGCGATTATCATGCCCGTGTTGGAAACATCGTTTTTCGTGCCATTCGAAACAGTCTTTGGTGTGTGCATGAAAACCGACTTTGCGTGCTGGTTCCTATTGGAAAAAACGAGACTGTTGGCTATGACGATTATGAGCGTACCATTCGTACGCTCAATGAGAACACAGCGTTTATTGCCATGCTTGAGCATAATAACCTTCGTGCTTTTGTAAGTGAACCGTTTACAGATCTTTCTCTGTCACCAGGGCGCTTTAGGCAGTGTGTGGCGCTTGTAGATGCAGAAGAGAGCAAAGAACAGACCCATGCAGCCAGAAGTGCTTCTGTTTCAAGAGATTCTATGAGGCCACTTACCCGTCTTGCGGACGGAAATGAAGAACATCAAGCAAGGAATCGTCTTATTTTTTTCTGGGAACATCGATTTTCTATCTTAGCATCTACCGCAGGATCATTTGACCAAGTAGAAATGATGCTTGATAAGCGTGTGGTTGCAATGGCAGCTTATGATAGGCAGCATGGTACGAGCTATCTTGAAACGGCTATTATGTCCGTTCGTTTTCCCGGCAGTCCGGCAGAGGCTGCAGCAGCCTTGAATGTCCATAGGAATACCTACTTTTATCGCATGAATAAGGTTCGCAAACTCTTTTTTCTTGATTTGCGTGACGGAGACGATCGCTTGGAAGTGGCTTTTTCGACCCGTATTATGGAAGGCATGGGAGAGACTCCGCTTTTCAAACTTACATAATCTAGCCGTGGGACGACCACAGGAGTGACCCCTTGTCTTTGGTCAGTTGCACATACATAAATATATAAAAATCATATTCCGTCTAGACTCGCGTCCAATGATATTTTGCTTTTTTGCCCGTACTCTTATAAGCAGTGAAGGTAGGTGTGTGCTGCGCATAGTACAGAGATGCGCATAAGTACAATTTAGGAGAGGAAGGGGAGCGCCATGACAAAGATTGTTGGCGTTTCGTTCGGCACCAAAAACGGTAACAATGATTCTATCTGCAAAGAAGCTTTGATGGGTGCAAAAGAAGCGGGTTGCGAGATTGAATTTATCCGTGCGATGGATTTGGATATAAAACACTGTACCGGCTGTATTACCTGCGTAAAGATGTTGATGAGCGGTCGAGGCAATATGTGTATCCATCACGATGATTTTGACTGGCTGGCATTTAAGATGTTTAATGCTGACGGAGTTATCATGGTTGACCCCATCTTTGAAACAGGTGCAACTGGTCTCTTTCATACTATTATGGATCGCTTTGGGCCGCGCATGGATACCGGTAACAATTTCATCTCAACTAAAATTGCCGAGGCAAATATCGCTCAGGGAAAGCCTGGCAAAGTACCTGATCCTGTTATCATGAGCCCTAAGGTTGTTTCCTATATTGGCATTGGTGGCTCTGACTGGGGTACCCATATTCAGTCTGATCACCAAATCCAGTCTATGACGCCTACCTGGAAAGTTATTGATAATGAATGGGTTCCCTGGTCCAAAGATGCTCTCATGAAAGATGACGTAGTTACCCGTGCTCATCAGATTGGCATCAATTTGGCAGAGGCTGCCAAGGACATTGAACATGCAGAATATAAGGGAGCCGCGGGTGTCTGTCCTCATTGTCATTGTAATGATTTCTATCTTGTGCCTGGTGGAAACCGTGCAATTTGCACGGTATGTGGTTTGGAAGGAACTGTCTCTCTTGAGGACGGTGTTGTAAAGATCACCTATAAAGAAGAGGATCTGCACAAGGCCCACGACACACTTTCCGGAAAAGAAATCCATGGCCGCGACATTCAGGAAAATGAAGCGCGCCTTGCAAGCTTCCAGAAATCTGATGAATATAAGGCTCGCGTTAAGAAATATTGCGAGTTTATTCAACCTTCTATGCCTGTACGTGACTAGTAGATTAGCTATACGTAGACGTGTAAAAGCACGGAATAAAATTCAACAAGGAGGAGTCTATGAAGGAACTCGAAACAGACGTTGTTGTGGTGGCTGCCGGCCTTTCCGGACTTGCGGCCTCAGTTGCTGCGGCTGAGAGTGGCGCACGCGTTATTACGTTGGAGAAGTCATCTAATACCGGTGGTGCGGCAAATATGGGTATGGGGCCTGCCGCTGCAGGTTCTCCGGTGCAGAAGGCATCTATGATTGAGGTCACTCCGGGTGAGCTGTTCCGTCGTCACATGTTTTACACTCACTATCAGGTAGATGCTCGTCTCGTACGTGATTACTACTTCAAAAGTGGCGACACTATTGCTTGGCTTCAGGATATGGGTGTCGAATTCAACAGCGTTCGTCCTGCCTTCCGTGCTCGTGAGCGTACCCGTGCTTATGCAGATGGCGAGTATACTTGGCACGTTGTTCAGCCAGAGGATGGCTCTGAGCCTGGTCCTCGCGCAGCGACTACAATGACCAAGCGTCTGACAGAGCGCGCGCTTGATTTGGGCGTTGAATTTCTTTTTGAAACTCCTGGCAGGGAACTCATCGTGAGTGATGAGGGCGCTGTAGTAGGCGTTAAGGCTGTCGATAAAGACGGCGAAGAAGTAAGTATTTCCTGTTCTTCTGTGATCGTTGCTACCGGCGGCTTTGGCGCCAATGCAAAGATGATCAAGGAGCACATGGGCTTTGATTGGGGAGAAAACCTCTTCAGTTTTGCCATTCCAGGCATGGACGGTGATGGTTTTAATATGTGCCATGCCATTGGAGGTGGTCATACGCCGGTGAGCATGGAGATTATGTATCAGTTACCTGATAACATGAACCACTTCTATGTTGAGGGAGCGTTCCGTCAGCCAACCTTCTGGTGCAACCGTCTTGGCGAGCGCTTTATGCCAGAAGATGAGATTTTTAATACCACCTTTGTGGGCAACGCTATTAACCATCTTCCTGGTAAGATTGCCTTCGCTATTTTTGATTCTAAGATGCTCAAACGCTGGAAGAAGTATGGTCCTGATATCGTCTCCCATGTTCATCCGCAGGATCTTTATGAGGGATTTGATGAGCAGTGGGAGCGCGATCTTGCTGAGGGCTATGAACCGATTGCTCAGGCAGATACGCTTGAGGATCTTGCAGAAAAGATAGGGATAGATGTCGATGGACTTCTTGCTAATGTAGAAGAATACAACCAGATGTGCGCAGAGGGATTTGATTCGCTTTTTGAGAAGGAGCGCGAATTCATGCAGCCGTTGGAGAATGGTCCCTTCTACGTTTGTAAGCAGTATATCGGCGCCTACGGTACACTCGGCGGAGTGCTGGTAAATCACAATCTTGAAGTTATGACCGATGATTACAAGGTCATTCCTGGTCTGTATTGCGTTGGAACTGACGCGTGCACCATTTACGGTGATTCGTACAACTATTGCATTCCCGGTAACACTATGGGCTTCTGTTTGAACTCTGGTCGTATTGCTGGCGAGAATGCGGCTGCTCGGCTGTTTGAATACTAAGTTTTAGATAGTTTTAAGCAAGGACTCGCAATTTCTGGTGAGTTTCATGCGTGTCGCAAAGAGGTGTCTGGCGAGAAGAACTTCTCGCCAGCATAGCGACTGATGAGGGAGAGTATATCGTGAAGCTGACGATCGACGGCCAACATATTGAAGCCCAGGAGGGCCAGTCTGTCTTGGACGCTGCCCTTGCTGCTGGCATTTTTATTCCACACTTATGTAAACATCCGGATCTTGAAGCCGTAGGCGGATGTCGTCTGTGCATGATTGAAGTTGATGGTGAGCATGAACCTGTCTGTGCCTGCAAAACTGATGTGCGCGACGGTATGCAGGTAAAGATAAATGGCAAAGAGGCTGAGCGTGTCCGCAGGCTTGCTATGGAGCTCATCTTGGCAACACATCCCACTGACTGTACCGGGTGCCCCAAGTTTGGCCAATGCGAACTGCAATCTATGTATCAATATATGGGGGTCTCGCCGACTCGTTGGCGGGTTAAGACCCGTGTAGTGACAACTGATCAGTCAAACCCGTTGATTACGCATATGTTTACTAGGTGCGTGCGCTGCGGGCGCTGTATCAGGGCGTGTCGAGATCTGCGTGGTGCTAACGTTTTAGACTATCAGCATACCGAGGAAGGTATTCGGATTGGTACCGACGGCCATATCTCACTCGAGCAGGCTGGCTGCCGCTTCTGCGGTGCCTGTATCGAGGTTTGTCCCACAGGATCTATTGTTGATACATTGGGCGTTAATCTGGTGAGTCGTAGTCGTGAGGATAACATTGTACCGTGCCGTTCAGGATGTCCTGCGCACATTGATATTCCTCGTTATCTGCGACACATCAGAGATGGAGAGTGGGAGCGCGCAACAGCCGTTGTCCGTGAAAAAGTTCCATTTCCCGAAACACTTGGCTCTATTTGCAACCACGCGTGCGAGTCCGAGTGCAAGCGCACAGCTCTCAAAACACCTCTTTCCGTGTGCCGTCTGAAACGAGCTGCTGCGGTGAGAGATACCTACGAATGGAAATCGCGTGTGCGCCATGAGGAGTCCACCGGTAAAACGGTTGGCATTGTTGGCGCAGGTCCTTCTGGCCTTACCGCTGCACTCTATCTTGCTGAGAAGGGTCACAAGGTTGTGGTCTTTGAGGCAAATGCAAAGGTGGGAGGTCAACTGCGCTACGGCATTCCGGCGTATCGACTCCCTGATTCTGTTTTCGATCATGAAGTTGCACTCATTGAAGAGATCTCACAAGGAAGCGATGCGGACCCTCGAATTGAACTTCGCTGTAATGAACGTATTACTCATCCTAGGGAACTTTTGAACAAAGGTTTTGATGCCGTCCTTGTCTCTATAGGCACTCATGTAGGTACACGTCTTAAAATGAAAGGTTCAGAACTCGATGGTGTCTATGTCAATACTGATTTTTTGAAGCGTGCTCGTGAGGGGTCTCCGCTTCCTGTTGATGGACGTGTAGTGGTACTCGGCGGTGGAAACGTTGCCTACGATTGTGCTCGCACGGCAGTCCGCCTTGGTGCTACAAATGTTCACGTTGCTTGTCTTGAGTCACTTGATCGTATGACTTCCACACCCGAGGAGCGTCAAGAGGCATCGGAGGAAGGTGTCATCCTCCATGACGGTTTTGCTTTTACATCGATTAATGAATCCGAGCCAGGTAGTGGCAAAGTCGGATCGGTTGCCATCCATAAGATCAAAAAGTTCTATTTTGATGAGGATCACCGTCCTGTCACCGAACTTGTTGAAGGAGGAGAGGTGAGCATTGCTGCTGATTATGTTATTTTTGCTGTCGGACAACACCCCGAGGGAACCGATGCTATGGACCTCAAGCTTACTCACGGTTCCTATATTGCAGCCAATGATGAGCTTGCAACAAGCGCAGAGGGTATATGGGCTGCGGGAGATTGTGTAACCGGAACTAAATCTGTTATTGCAGCTATTGAACAAGGTCGTGAAGCAGCCGTATCAATCGATATCTATTTGGGCGGCGATGGAAACATCCAATCCGAGCTTACCGAAGGTGAGTCTCCTTGCCAAAAAATCGGCCCGGCCTTTCCTGGGTTTTATAACGATCGGGTTGAACCGAAGTTTATTGAAGGAAGTGCTCGCGCAAAGAACTTCGATGTCTTTGAACTTCCGTATACGGAAGAAGAGGCAAAATGTGAAGCGTCACGTTGCTTGCAGTGTGATTTGCGCCTGACCATCCACAAACCGAAACTTTGGAATGAATATTCAGGAAAGGAGTTGTCATGACTACAATCATCAATTTTGTACCTGCCTATAAAGACAGACCGGTAGCCCTAGAACTCCTTAAAAAAGACGTTTCTGCAGCTGCTGAGGTTATCAAAGGGGTGATCAAAGACACTGATGGCGCCGTTATTATGCCCTCCGGTGTTCCTGAGTTGACAGAGCAGCTGAGCGTTCAGCTTGAAGGAGTGGCTCGTGTCGTAGAAGAAACACTCCCTAATCTTGGATTTGTCTATAGCAACGATACTGCGGCACTACGGGTGTTGAATGGCGAGAAACCCTTGCCATCTGAGGTGACAGGTAAAAGTAAAGAGTTCTTACTTGTTGATGGAGGAAACCTGCTCTCGTCAGACGGTAAGCGTGCCGTATGGTTTAAGGAGGCAGATGCGCCAGTAGAGTTACCGGCTAAGATATGCATTGGAGATCTAGTGGCGGCTTCTGGAGTAACCGATGCCAAAGCGGTATATGTGGGATATCCAGTCGGTGAGTTCTTCTCGACATCTGATCTCTTGCAGGAAGTTGAGCTCAACACCGATTACGTAGACGTATACGATAACAAAAAGTGTATGGCACAAGCGTTGAATGAAGTATGTCAGATGTATCGACACGAGACTTGTGGACGCTGCGTATACGGACATGAGGGAGGATACCAGACAGCAACGATCATTGCTGATATCTGTCGTAACAAAGGGAAATCTTCTGATGTGGAGCTTCTTAAAGATCTTTGTCCAACCATGGAGACACAGTGTCTGTGTGAGATGGGTCGTGTGATGGGACATACGGTCACATCAGCGCTTGCTTCCTTTGGTCCTGAAATTGAAGCTCACTTTACTAAGCACGTCTGTTCTGCTGGCGAATGCAGCGCCTATATGACCTACCACATACTTCCCAATCTGTGCTCTGGGTGTGGGGAGTGTCTTGATGTTTGCGAAGAGGATGCCATTTTAGGTAAGTCACGTTTTGTACATGTTATCGACCAAAAAGCTTGTACAAAATGCGGTCAGTGTCTGCCTATCTGCGAGGAAAAGGCGATTATCATGGCCGGTGCAGATAAACCCCGTACGCCTCCGCGGCCGATTCCCATTCGTCGGCGCTGATGTGATACCTATATTCCACCTCGTTATCAAGCTGGCAGCTATGTCTGTCGTTAAGTGATGTATGTAGCTTTTTGAGCTTTTGTAAAAACTCCAAGTGCCTTAAGGTGCCTGGAGTTTTCTTTTACGGTAGCTTGTTACCTATTGTGCAGTTTGCCCAGCGTGCATTCCTGAGCGCAAAAAGAGCCAAGATCAAGCAGCTGAGCATGAGGGCAAAACCAAGGCCAAACA
>ERZ773263.2259-NODE-2259-length-10631-cov-20.064391_pt1 | contig 10631 bp, 8 predicted proteins | sample MGYA00511076_ERZ773263 | MGnify/ENA primary metagenome ERZ773263 (study PRJEB29015, sample SAMEA2738155) | human oral metagenome | biome: human oral; feature: human-associated habitat; material: saliva | place: China | collected 2195 ... | reverse complement strand
GTCTTCGTCCCGTGAATCCGCGCGCCATGTGGTGCCCTGCTTGCTGAATGAAACGATTCACAATAGAATAGACACAACCAATTCCCGTTCAACGATGAAGGAATTTCCCATGAGCGATACCCCATCGCTGACCCGCACTCTCGCCACGACGAGCCAAACGAGCCCCCACCGAGCCTGCTTCCTCCTGCGTGTCCGCCCCGAGAAACTCGCCGAATACGCCGACGTGCACCAGCGTGTCTGGGACGAGATGCGCCAAGCCCTGAGCGATGCAGGGTGGCGCCACTACTCCCTGTTCCTCGACCCGGACACCGGCCTCGTCGTCGGCTACTACGAGGCAGACGATGCTCGAGAGGCCGCCGCATCCATGGAAAACCTCGAGGTCAACACGCGCTGGCAGTCCGAGATGGCCCAGTACTTCCAACCGGATGGGGGCGGCAGCGCCCACTTTCTCAGCCAGTACTTCTACCTTGCCTAATCGCCCACCGAGGCCGACTCGCAAGGGGTCACCCCGGCCTCGTCAACCTACATCCCACATGTCGAAGGAGACGCCATGACTATCCACCTGTCCGACCTGCCCGAAAGCTCCCGCACCCTCCTGCGCGAGCAGACAATCGAGCTCCCGAGCTGGGCTTTCGGTAACTCCGGGACTCGCTTCAAGGTATTCCCGAGCCCCGGTGCCCCGCGTAACGCATACGAAAAGATCGACGACGCGGCTCAGGTCCATCGCTTCACCGGCGTCACCCCGCGGGTGTCGCTACATATCCCGTGGGACGTGGTCGATGACTTCGCTGACCTCGCGGAGCACGCGCGCTCGCAGCGCATCACGCTGGGCACCATCAACTCGAACGTCTTCCAGGATGACGACTACAAGTTCGGCTCCCTGACGAACTCCGACGAGGCCATCCGACGCAAGGCAATCGACGCGCACCTGCGCTGCATCGACGTCATGAACGCGACCGGGTCCGACACACTCAAGATCTGGCTCGGCGACGGAACGAACTACCCGGGTCAGGACTCGATCGCCGCGCGCCAGGAACGCCTCGCTGACTCACTGTCCGTTATCTACGAGAACCTGGCTCCGCAGCAGCGTTTACTTCTGGAATACAAGTTCTTTGAACCTGCCTTCTACCACACCGACGTCCCGGACTGGGGCACGGCCCTGGCGCATGTGACGGCGCTCGGCGACCGCGCTGTCGTCTGCCTCGACACCGGCCACCACGCGCCCGGCACCAACATCGAGTTTATCGTCGTCCAGCTGCTGCGCGCCGGCCGCCTCGGCGCCTTCGACTTCAACTCGCGCTTCTACGCGGACGACGACCTGATCGTGGGCGCCGCCGACCCGTTCCAGCTCTTCCGCATCATGCACGAGATCGTCTCCTTCGGCGCCCTCGCACCCACCTCCGGCGTGAACTTCATGCTCGACCAGTGCCACAACCTCGAAGAGAAAATCCCCGGCGAAATCCGCTCCGCAATGAACGTTCAGGAGGCGACCGCGAAGGCGCTCCTCGTCGACCGTGACGCGCTGGCGACGGCGCAGGCCGAGCACGACGTGCTGGCCGCCAACCAGGTGCTCATGGACGCCTTCTCCTCCGACGTGCGCCCGCTCCTCGGCGAGCTCCGTGAGGAGCAGGGCCTCGACCCCGACCCGCTCGCGGCCTACGCGGCCTCGGGCTACTTCGAGCGCATCTGCGAGCAGCGGGTGGGTGGCCAGCAGGCCTCGTGGGGCGCATGATGGCGACCGTCGTCGCTATCGACCTCGGGGCCTCCTCGGGGCGCGTCCTACGGGGCGTGTTCGACGGCGAGCGCCTGACCCTCGAGGAGTGCTCCCGCTTCCCGAACGGGCCGGTCGCCCTCCCCGGGCCTCCTCGCGCGGGCGGGGCAGGCGCGGGTAAACCGGGCGGGGGAGGCGCCGACGGATCCGAGCGCTCCGAGAACGAGACCGTCGTGGCCTACGAGTGGGACATCCTCGCGCTGTGGCGCGGAATCCTCGATGGCCTGCGCGAGGCCAGCCTGCGAGGTAGCTTGGACGCTATCGGAATCGACACGTGGGCCGTGGACTACGGGCTGCTGGACGAGGATGGCCGGCTGATTGGCAACCCCGCGTCCTATCGCTCGGCGCGCTGCGGCCTCGGCGCCTCCGAGGTGCTCGACCGATGGGACTCCTCCTGGCTGTATGCGCGCAATGGGCTGCAATTCCAGCCTTTCAACACGCTGTTCCAGCGCGTGGCGGACCGGAGGGAGGCGCGCGCGGACTGCGCGCGCACGGCACTCCTGATTCCCGACCTCCTGGCGTACTGGCTCACGGGTCAGGCGCGAAGCGAGCTGACGAACGCGTCGACGACCGGCCTCGTCAACGCCGCGCTGCGCGACTGGGATCCCGAGATTCAGATACGGCTACGCGACGACTTCGGGGTGGAGCACATCTTCCCGCCGCTCATCTCACCGGGGGAGGTCATCGGTGAGGCCCACGTTGAGGGGCTCGACTTGCGCACCTCAACGGGTGAGCGCACCCCGGTTGTCGCCGTCGGGTCCCACGACACCGCGTCGGCGGTCGCGGGTGTGCCCGCCCGGACCGGGTCGTTCGCGTACATCTCGAGCGGCACCTGGTCGCTCGTCGGAACCGAGCTGAGCGCCCCCGTGCTCTCCGACGAGGCTCGGGCAGCCAATTTCACGAACGAGCTGGGCGTGGATGGCACGGTCCGTTTCCTCGCTAACATCATGGGCATGTGGGTACAGCAGGAATGCCTGCGCGAGTGGGCGGCCCTGGGGGACGAGGCGTCGGGCGCTTCAGGCCGGGTCGACTGGCCTCTCCTCGACGCACAGACCGAGGCGGCCCAGCCCGCGCGCTACCTCCTCGACATGTCCTCGCCCGAGCTGATGGCTCCGGGCGGCATGGTGGAGCGCGTGCGTTCGCTGTGGTTCCCGGGCCCGGGCGCCTCCTCGGCGGCTTCGTCGGACGACTCCTCTTCGTCGGACGACTCCTCTTCGGCGGACGACTCCTCCTCGTCGGACGAGGCCGGGGCCGGGTCAGGTGATCAGCAGGCCTCGGGCGTCGACCCGACTGAGCGCGCAACCGTCCTGCGTGCGATCACTGATTCGCTGGCGCTGGCGTACCGCCGGGCGATCCGACGGACGAGTGAGCTCAGCGGCACCCGCCCTGAAGCGATTCATCTCGTCGGAGGCGGGTCGAAGAATCGCCTGCTGGCGCAGGAGACCGCCGACGCGACGGGCATCCCGGTCATTGCGGGACCCGTCGAGGCAACGGCCCTGGGAAACATGCTCGTCTCCCTGCGCGCCATTGGCGCCGCCAGTGGGACGCTGATGGACCTTCGCGCCATTTCCCAAGCCTCGTGGGTGCTCGAGACCTACGAGCCGCGCGCCTCCCACGCGCGCCTCTGGGACGAGGCCGATGCGCGCCTCGGGTCCGGTGATGCCCTGTCGTAGCTGATGTGTGCTGACGTGGGCCGCGGCTCGAACGGTCGTTCGAGCCGCGGCCCACGTGTGTATGAGCATGATGCGCGCGCCATTGATCCTGTCGATTGCTGATTGACGGTTGTGTGCGGATGCTGCGCGTGGGAGCGTCTCAGTGTATGCATGCCGACAAGAGTCATGGGATACGTCGGCCAACACGCCCTCAACGCTCTTATAGCGAACAGTATGTTCAGATGTTCACCAGGGTGTCACGACCCCCGAGTGGCAGCTACCTTCTGGCGATACGACTCAGCTTCCCAGTTCTCGATGAAGCCGCGCTCACGCTCGTCCATGACGCGTACACGCCCGAGCAGGTTCGCGTCCCGTGCCACGCGCAACGCGTCCAGGAAGGTGTGCAACGCGTTATCCGAGGCCTCGTTCGTGCATCCCACAGCCGCCACCGCGAGTCCGGGAATGACGGCGACAATGGGGCTGCGCCCGTGCTGCGCGCGGTGCAGCGACACTTTCGCGGCCACGATGTCCTCCGTGTCGGTCGCCTCCAGGACGACGGGGAAAGATCCTGCGTACACGATCTGGTCGGGGATTAGCGGCCCTCCAGGTGCCGACGCGAGCGCCGAGAGGCCGTCCGTCGACAGCGCGACGCTCGGCGCGTCCACCGCGCGACGGAACGCCTCGGCCACCCGGGAAGGCGAACCCGAGAAGGCAGTCTCGGCCTCGTCGATCGCTGCGCGAATCGAGGACGTGAGGAACGCGATGCGCTCGAAGATCGCATCCTTCGTCGGGCCCGACACGATGATGCCGTGATTGCCGAGGAGCGTGATCGCCGGCAGGGGTACGTTGCGTGTGGCCGTGAAGGCGCGGCGACGCTCGTCGATGAGGCGTGCCAGCGGGATGCCCGGATCCGTGTAGTCGACCCACAGCGCCTGGTCGCCCAGGATGCGTTCGCACAGCTCCTCTCCGCGCGTGTTGCACGTAATCGCGTTGGCTGTCAGCGGGTGCAGGTGGATGACGAGCGGATCGGGAATCAGCGCGTGAAAGAGGAGCTCGACGCTGGGGCGACGCTCGAACGCGCCGCGCTGTGCGAGCTGGGCAGCCGCGCGAACGGGGTCTTCGTTACTGGGGAGTTCCTCTGGATGATGGAAGGCGTGGAGAAGGGTTGGAATGTCGAGCGGGACCAAGTCTTCCTCGCGCAGGGTCGCGAGCGGAACCCCGCTGGGCTTGATGAGGAGGGTATCTCCGATCTTTGCGGACGAGTTCCCGCCCCCCGAGCGCGTGTATTCCGTGTCCGCGCCGATCTGGTTGGACAGCTCGATGAGGTGGGCGACGAGGTTGTGAGATGAAGCGGTCATTGCTCCTCCGCGATGAGGATGAATCGTTTCATCTAAGGATAAGGAGGAGGTAGGGTTCTGTCAAGGTGGTGGCCATTGGCCGCTCTCGTGGGGTGTTCAGTGCTTGTTCGCATGAGGTGTGCAGGAGGTCGATGGTGCTGTACACCCTGTGCATGTGTCCGCGCCTTTCCGTGCGAGGTGCACAGGCTCCTTGAGTGAGGGGGTGCGGTTCCCGGTTGGGAGCCCCACCGGTGTGACGGGGGTGTTGTGGCCGGGGGCAACCGTTCCTCCCCGAAAACTCGCACGCCCCTAAAATGTCGCACGTAATTTCCCTCGGTCAGTTTTTGATATGCCCTGAAAACGTTGGAATTGCAACGGTCAGATTTCAAAGTTTGAATAACGTGGAGGGGAATTACGTGCGACATTTGTGGGCAACCGTGCGGGCGAGCCATGTTCACCACCTCACTTGTGCACCGGCGGGCTGCTTCCGAAGGGTGCAGAAAGGCTCGGTGTTCATGATCTGACGCTACCAGGAGTGTGACGGAGGCATCAAGCATGAGCGCATGAAGCGACCCCGGCCTCGTCGAAATGAACGGCGCGTCACGACGAGGCCGGGGCACAGCCAGCCACAACCGCGGCAGTCAGCGGACCGACGCGAGCGCCACCCGGGCGACCTCCTCGAAGGTGAGCGGGTCGCGGCCCGTCACGTCGCGCACGGTCGTGGACACGACGTCCATCTCGCCGCGGGCGATCGACGTGTAGGTCGACACCCACGAGTCGTACTCCCACTGGGCGGCCGGCCACTTCTTGCGCGACTCGTACGCCTCCTCGACGGTTTCGCGCACGTACGTGACGGGACGACCCCACACGCGGGTGAGGATCTGCGTGATCTCGTCGAGGGTGAGGGCCTCCGGACCCGTCACGTCAAGGGTCTGATTCTCGAAGCTTCCCGGGTCGGCGAGGACCTCGGCGGCCACACGCCCCGCGTCCTCGCGCGCGACCACGCCGACTCGCCCGTCGCCCGCAGGCCCGAGGATGCGGCCCTCCTCGTCGGGCAGCGCCACGAAAAAGTCCGCGTAGAAGTTATCGCGCAAGAACGTGTACGTCATGCCGGACGCCTTGATGCGCTCCTCCGTGTGGAAGTGTGTGCGCGCCAGCGTGAACGTTGCATCGGGCGCCGCGTTCATAAACGACAAATACACGATGTGGCGCACCCCGGAAGCCGCCGCCGCGTCGACGAACGCGATGTGCTTGTCCAGGCGGTCCTCGCTCTCGGGGGCGGACACCATGAAGAGGACGTCAACGCCCGTGAGGGCCTCGCGCGAGGCCGGGGTGTCCTCATACGAGCACTGGACGGTGTGCGCGCCGGGCAGCTTGGGTGCGCGCGACGGCGTGTTCGCGAGCAGGCGCAGGGGTAGGCCGCGCTCGGATAGGAGTCGGGCGACCACACCGCCGACGTTTCCGGATGCGCCGGTGATCGCGAGGGGCGGGAGGAACGAGGCCTGGGCTGGCTCGTTCGTGCGGGCTGTGGGAGCGGGGGCGTCGGTCATGTGTGTAGTGTGCCACCGGCGTTGTGGCGTGTGTGTACGCCACGCGAGGTTTGGGCTGTGGGCGTACCGGAGGTTGCCGCCGACGCGGGGCCTGCAGGGCCTGGCCGGGCTTCGAGATCGACCACTCCGAGCCGAAGGCTCGCGTGTGGCGATCTCGCGGGCGGGCAGGCTCCGCGTCGGCGGGAAAACGGGTCTCGTCGGTCGATAAAGCCAGGCCCCGCGTCCGAAGGAACGCGGGGGAGGCCACTGAGTTGATGGCCGACTTGATGCTGGAGGCCCCGCGTCCGTAGGGACGCGGGGCCTCGCACGCAGCAGGGATGCAGCTACACCCCGTAGCGCCTCGAGAAGTCGTGTTCGAACTGCTCCAGGGAGATGCCCCGGGTCTCGGGCACGATAAACAGGTAGAAGCACAGGGCTACGACGTTGATGACACCGAAAGTCAGGTAGGTCCACGTGGCACCCAGATGGCCGATCATGATGGGGAACAGCCATGTGACGACCGCGTTCATCATCCAGCCGCAGCCCACGGCAAAGCCCTGGGCGACGCCGCGGATGCGGGCGGGGAAGATCTCGGAGACCAGCACCCAGTTGACGGTGCCGGACTGCTTGGCGAACACGAACAGGGACACGAGGACGAGGACCAGCCACGGCAGATAAGAAGGAATCTCGGGCGAAATGCTCCCGTCGGCCAGCGTGTAGGGACCGATGCCGAGTCCGAAGATGAGGGCGAGGGCGAACAGGGACAGGGTGACGCCCGTTTCCTGGTAGATGCCGACGTGGCGGCGAGCAAGCTTCGACACGAGGTATAGGCCAAATCCCGCGCCGATGCACGCGACGGCTCCCGTAATGACGTTCAGGGTGATGGAGTCGGCGGAGCTGAAACCGGCGGCCGCCAGGATCTTGGGCAGGTAGTACATGGCGGTGTTGATGCCGGTCAGCTGGTCGAAACACGCCAGGCCGATACCGATAAACAGGAGCCGCCTGGTCCACGCGACCGACGCGGTGCGCCGCAGTGTCCAGTGCCCCTGGCTGGCTTCGGCGGCGTGCAGGGCCACAATCTCGCTGATCTCGGCGGCGACGTCGTCGCGCTGGGGGTCACGGATCCGCTTGAGGGCACCCACGGCCTCGTAATAACGAGCCTTCGACGCGTACCAGCGCCCCGACTCGGGCATGAGGCGCATCCCGACCCACAGGAGCACCGCGGGGACCGTGGCGAGCACGAGCATCCACCGCCACGCTGAGCCGTCACCCTCGGAGACGACGGCGGTCGCGACGCGGGAGACCTCGTCCCACGAGTACCACTGGCCGGGCGTGAGCGTGCCCGACGGGTCGGCGCTCACGAGGACGCGCGGGCCGCCGTGCGCGTGGGAAAGCGCCGCGTTCATCGAGTAGGCGAGGAGCTGGCCGAACACGATCATGAACTGGTCGAGCGCCACCAGGGCACCGCGCATGCGCGTGGGCGCCGACTCGGACAGGTAGATCGGCACGGTCGCCGACGCGCCACCGACCGCCAGGCCGAGCACGAAACGGAACAGGTACAGCACCCAGACGTTCGGCGCGAACGTGCACCCGAGCGTGCCGACGATGAACACGAGGGCGAGGAGGAGAATGTTGTGCCGTCGCCCGTTGCGGTCCGACAGCCGCCCGGCGGCAATCGCGCCGATCGCTGCGCCGATGGCGAGGACGCCGCCGACGAGGCCCTCCTCGATTTCGTTGATCCCGAGTCCGCCGGCCGTGTGCGGCATATACATGTACGGCAGCGCGCCCGCGATGACGCCCGTGTCGTAGCCGAAGAGGAGGGAGCCGAAGGTCGCGATGGCGGCCAGGAGTTTCACGGAACGCGCTGGCCCCGAGGCCGGGGTTTCCTCCGTGAGTGTGCGCAGTTCTTGGTCAGTGGGGGCACCGATGGCCCCAGGTCGGGTGCTCATAGGTTACATTGTGCGCCAGCGCACGCCATGGTGCGCGGGTGAGTTTAATATTCAGGATTTTCCCAGGAAAGTCATAAGGCACAAATGAGGTGTTCATAGGTTTTTCATAGGGTTGCGTGGGGAAATAGGGGCATCGACAAAAGGAGACACCAATGACCGCCCTGATCCTGATTGCCATTGACCTGGTCGCCATGGCCGCTCTCGTGTTCGGCCTCTACTTCCCACGGCACCGCCGCGCCGACCTGGTCGCAGCCTTCCTCGGTGTGAATGTCGGCGTCCTCGCCGTTACGATCATCCTCGCGAACTCGACCGTGAGCGCGGGCCTCGGCCTCGGCCTCTTCGGTGTTCTCTCAATCATCCGACTGCGGTCCGACCAGATCTCGCAGACGGAAATCGCCTACTACTTCGCGTCGCTGGCCCTCGGCCTGCTGACGGGCATGTCCTCGGCGGTGACCCCGCTGCTGGGAGGCCTCATCGCGCTGATCCTCGCGGCATTGGCCTTCGGTGACTCGAAGCTGGTCTTCGGCCGCTACACCTCGCAGACCGTCCAGCTGGACCGCGCGATCGCCGACCCGGCCGAGCTGAAGGCCGCCCTCGAGCAGCGCCTGGGTGCGTCCGTCGCGTCGGTGAATGTCGTCAAGCTCGACCTCGTGAACGACCTGACTCTCGTGGACGTGCGCTCGAAGGTCGCCTGACCCGCCAGCCCGGCTCACCAGCCCGCCGGCCCGCCAGGCCTGGACACAACGCCAGCCGCCACAACCGCCACCCCACAGACCGCCAATACCAAGGAAACGACTCATGAACGCCACCCTGAACTCGATTCTCGCCGACCTCGACGCGATCGGCCTCGATGAACTGAATAAGCGCGCGGCGATGCTGACCCGAGTGGACCGCAAGTACGCGCTGGACGCGGCCACGGCCTTGGCGATTCTGAGCCACCTCCCTGAGGACACAAAGGTTCTGCAGATTGACGGCCAGGTGTCCCAGGGCTACGCCTCCACCTACTACGACACCCCCGACATGGATTCGTACCTGCTGACTGCGCTCAAGCGCCGCCGCCGCTTCAAGGTCCGCACCCGCTCCTACCTCTCGTCGGGCGCGTCCTTCCTGGAGGTTAAGACCCGCGGCCCGCGCGGCGTGACCGTCAAGAAGCGCATGCCGATCTCTTGGGACGAGGCCGGGGCCCCTCTCGCGGGTGAGCGCCGCACGTGGGTGGCCGGCAAGGTTGAGAAGACGGGATACGGCCATCTGGTGCCTGCCCTCGAGCCGGTGCTCGCCGGGTCCTATGAGCGCAACACCCTGCTCCTGCCTGGCGGCGTGGGACGCGCGACGGTGGACACGAACCTGTCATGGCGCTCGCTGCGCACAGACGGCACAGAGGTTGCTCGCCCCGACCTGGTCATCATCGAAACGAAGTCGGGCGCGACTCCTTCGATCGTCGACCACCTCCTGTGGGAGGGTGGCGTGCGGCCCGTGAAGATCTCCAAGTACGGGACCGCGATGGCCGCCATGCACCACCTGCCGGCGAACAAGTGGCACCGCACGCTCGACCGTTACTTTCACGAATACGTGGAGGTCCCCGAGATCGCGCACGACGTGCCCCTCGCGATGGCGGCCTGACAGACCTAACACCGGCGCCCGTGGTTTCGACAGCACACGAAACGAAAGCGCTGAGCATAAGAAACACAAGCTTTAACTGCACGAAAGAGACGAATCAATGAAAGCCCTGAAGAAGATCATGACCCCCGCCCGGACGATCGGCGCGATCGCCCTCGTTGGAACGCTGGCACTGGGCGCCTGCGGTGCCTCGGGCGTGACTTCCTCCGGCTCCGGCTCCACCACGGCCACCGCGACCGTCGCAGCCTCCGGAACCAACGGCGACACGACCGCGCCGCCCACCGCGGCCGACGCCCTGGCCTCGAACGCGAAGGCCTCCTACGTGGAGGACAGCGACTGGAAGGCTTCGGACGCCGTTGACGTGACGCTCAGCGGCACGACCGCGACCTCCTCGTCCGACGCCGTGAGCGTGAGCGACGGCGTGCTGACCATCTCCAAGGCCGGCGTCTACAAGCTCAGCGGATCCTTCACTGGCAAGGTCGTCGTAGCCGCAGGAGCTGAGGATCAGGTCATCCTGATCCTCGACAATGCGACCATCACCTCGCCTGCGGGCGCCGCGATCGAGGCGACCAGCGGCGACGACCTCGTCCTGTCCCTCGAAGGCACATCGACGATCACCGACGGCACCTACACGGGGACCGAGGATGCGAACGCCGCGATCTACGCCGACATGGACCTGACGATCACCGGGTCGGGCACGCTCAACGTGACCTCCGGCGCGTCGGACGCGATCACCTCCAAGGACGACCTGTACGTCCTGAGCGGCACGATCAACG
>ERZ773263.2258-NODE-2258-length-10633-cov-9.867272_pt1 | contig 10633 bp, 8 predicted proteins | sample MGYA00511076_ERZ773263 | MGnify/ENA primary metagenome ERZ773263 (study PRJEB29015, sample SAMEA2738155) | human oral metagenome | biome: human oral; feature: human-associated habitat; material: saliva | place: China | collected 2195 ... | reverse complement strand
TTCATCCCTACATGGTGGGAGTTTGTCTCAACGAGCATGCACGATATGCCGCTCGATGAAGCATCGTAAAGTTCGTAAATTTTCGGCGAGAGTCAGAGAATTTCAGTGAGCGCCCACAACACAGGGGTGGTCTTTCAGAAACTTACCCGAAGACCAACCCCGCATTTCTCACAAGATTTACTAGGAGTTCTCAAGCTCCGCACCGTTAGATGCGATCACTCGACGGTACCAATCAAAAGACTTCTTACGGTAACGGGAGAGTGACCCCGAACCGTCGTCATGACGATCTACATAGACGAAACCGTAGCGTTTCGACATCTGCGCTGTAGACGCCGAAACCATGTCGATACAGCCCCACGTAGTGTAACCGAGTAGCTGCACGCCATCGGCAATAGCTTCGCGCACCTGTTCCAGGTGTGCCCGCAGATAATCGATACGGTAATCGTCGATCACAGTCATTTCACCATCGGCCTCAACAAGTTCGTCGCGTGCGCCTAAGCCGTTCTCGACGATGAAAAGAGGTTTCTGCCAGCGGTCCCAGTACTGGTTGAGTACAATACGCAGCCCAACAGGATCGATCTGCCATCCCCACTCGGAAGCGGTCAATGTTGGGTTAGACACTCCACCGAGAATATTCCCTTCGCTGCTTTCGCCGCGGCTTGGGTCGCTGCTGGCACAGGTGGACATGTAGTAGCTGAACGAGACAAAATCGACTGTATTTTTGAGGTCTTCCCGATCTCGTTCGGTAATGTTGAGCTCGATACCTTTTTCGTGGAGCATGCGTAGGAAATATCCGGGGTAGGTTCCACGAACGTGCACGTCGCCGAAGGCAAAGTTCGCGTGTTCGGCGTGCAGGGTGGCGAGCGCATCCTGGGGTGATGGTGTGAGCGGATAGGTGGGCATTGCTAAAATCATGCAGCCAATCTGGGCTTGAGGTACGAGCTCACGGGCAGCACGGGTAGCGCGCGCTGAGGCGACAAGCTCATGATGAATTGCTTGGTAGAGGTCTTGCTCACTCAGCTGTTCTTTGGGGGTGTTAATACCGCCAGACATAAACGGTAAGTGCAGTACCGAATTGATTTCGTTGAAGGTGAGCCAGTATTTTACGCGGTGGCCGTAGCGTTCAAAGAGTACCCGGCAGTATCGTTCGTAGAAGTCGATAAGATCGCGACTTACCCAGCCGTTGTATTGTTCTGCAAGGTAAAGCGGTGTTTCGTAGTGGCTGATAGTGATGAGCGGTTCGATGCCGTATTTTTCAAGTTCATCAAGCACACGGTCGTAGAAGGCGAGACCTTCCTCATTCGGTTTTGTTTCATCACCGTTTGGGAAGACACGTGACCAAGCGATGGAGAACCGGAATACTTTGAACCCCATTTCCGCAAGGAGAGCGATGTCTTCGGGGTAGCGGTGGTAGAAATCGGTGCCCTCAAGTTTGAGGTTATCGGGTGTGGGCGCGGCACTTCGTGGGCTCAGCCCTCCGTGAGGGAGTACATCCTGAATACTGGGACCCTTGCCGCCTTCATCCCAGGCACCTTCACACTGGTTGGCTGCGGAAGCGCCTCCCCACAGAAAATTTGGGGGAAACGCACCGTGCAGGTGGGGTTTGATGATGGGCAGCGATTGGGTGTCATGCGTGAAATGCTGGTCTTGATGCATGGGGCTCTCCCGTAGATGGCGGACAGTTAATGCTTAGATGGGGAATACGTATATGGCGGATGGAACACATCGCCGTTGTTGTACAACAACCCTAACAGTTTTAGCGCATATTCCTGCAGAGATGAGCAGTAAGATTACGGAAGATGGCTTAAGTTTCAACGCTAGAACCCTGGTGTATCGGCTTTGTTTACGCCGCGCTGTATCGGGCGCTTTTTGGGTGTGCAGGCAGCATGCAGAATGTCGGTAGAAATAAAAAGCCCCGGGCGTGAACCCTTTTCTAGGATTCAGCGCCCGGAGCTTATGTGGCTGAATAGACCGGAAGAGCTTAGCGAGCGCTCACTAGGGTGTAGCGTATCCGAGAGCGAATAGCCACGCGGTGCCCACAACACCCCAAATAATTATATTTACGAGCGAAGACAGGAAGCCCAGCTTGAACCATTCACCCACACTGAAATACCCCGATCCGTAGTACACCCCTGCCGGTCCAGAGGCATAGTGAGTGATACCGCCGATAAGGTTGCCGGTAAAGCCGAGGAAAAGTGCGGCGAACATTGGGGGAGTACCCGCCGAAATTGCTGCCCCCAGGAATACAGCATAGAGGGCGACAATCTGCGCGGTGTTAGAAGCAAACATGTAGTGAATGTAGAAGTACACCAGAATCAGAATGCCGAAGGCAAGCGGCCAGGACATACCCGCGACGCTGTGTGCAGCGCGGTCACCTACCCAATCAACAACCTTGAGTTTCTTGAGCTGATCTGCCATACCCACAAGCACCGCGAAGAAAATGAGAGTGGACCAAGCACTGGAGTTATTCGCCATATCTTTCCAGGTGAGCACCTTAGTCACGAGAAGAATTGCGATGCCGAAGAAGGCTGCACTGGTCGCGCTAATACCCCAGGACGTGCCGCCAATCCATAGGGCTAACAGCAGTACGAAGGTACCGAGCATAATCCACTCCGGCACGCTTAAGGGGCCCATCTCGGCAAGCTCTTTGCGCGCATGGTCGGGAGCATCAGGGGTGTGCTTGATAGTCGGCGGGTATACCTTCGAGATAAACCAAGGCATAATAGCAAGGGCAATCAGGCCGGGGGCTAACGCGGCAAGTGCCCAAGTGCCCCAGTCCAGGTGCAGACCTTTTTCTTGAGCAAATTTTTGAGCCAGCGGGTTACCAGCCATTGCCGTCACGAACATTGCGGCGGTGATGGTATTGACCTGCGCCTCGGTCATGAGCAGATAAGAGCCTAGCTTGCGGCGTTTCTCGGGGGTCTCGTTGGTAGAGCCATTCACCTCAGCAAGAGAGCGAATAATCGGGTAAATCACGCCACCCGCGCGAGCCGTATTTGAAGGAGTAGCCGGTGCAAGCACGAGATCTGTGATCGCCATACCGTAAGAAAGCCCGAGAGAAGACTTACCGAGCATGCGCACAAACAATAGGGCGATGCGCTTTCCTAACCCGGTAATGAGGAACCCATCGGCAATGAAGAACGCGGCAACAATAATCCAGATTGAGTCGTTGCCGAAGCCTTTAAGCGCTTCTTCTTTCGCGTTCATGGTACCGGTGATCATTGCAGCGCCGAGACCAATAAGCGCCACCGATGGGGTTGGCAGCGGCTGGAAGATAAGACCTAGGATAGTACCGGCAAAGATAGCGAGCATATGCATACCGCGTGGTTCCACCCCTGGAGGTACGGGAATAAACCAGATGGCTATAGTAATGGCGAGAATCACCGCAACTTTGACGATGAGAGCAGTATTAGTCTGCTTGGGTTTTTCGGGAGGTTGCGATTGCTCATTGCGAGCGGTGGCATCGGGTTCGGATGTCGAGGACGATTGGCTCATGTCCGTACTCCTTTGAAACGAAACTTGATAGGCGCACACGTACAGTGTGCATACGGTTTCGTCAGCGTTCTTATGCTGTGAATGTGTTGGTATCTGATGGCTTATGTGGGAATACCGTTCAGACGTTTTAAGTTTACGTCTAGACTCACCTTTCAGAAAAGGGTTTGCCCACAAAAACACAGGGCTGCTTTGGTTTCCCTTACTTTCGCTGAACAGTCGGGAATGATGCGCCAACCCGGTAGAATAAAATCCGTGGAAATCCTTCGTGAACAAGGCCCAAAATCCGGTGAACTTCTGATGCACCACGACGATACCGTGGCAATGCTGCGCGAGGTCGCAGCGGGAAAACGCACCGCAACCCTGCGTATCTACCAACCGAACCCTACCGTCGCTTTCGGTCGTCGCGATGAGCTCAATCCAGGATTTACCGCCGCCGCGCAGGCATGCCGTGATCTCGGGTACGACATACTCGTGCGTAAAGTAGGCGGTCACGCGGCCGCCTACCACACCGGCTGCCTCGTCATCGATCATTTTCAGCCCGCCGAAGACGCAAAAACCGGCAACAACCTGCGTTACAAACTCTTCGGAGAAATGTACGCTCAAGCCCTGCAACTCGTCGGGGTGGATGCGGCGGTCGGTGAAATCCCCTTAGAATACTGCCCGGGTGAATATTCCGTATACGCCCGACTAGGCGGCGAACATGCTGGGGAACGCATCAAACTTGTGGGGACCGCACAGCGCGTTATTCAGGGTGGCTGGTGGTTCAGCACCGGAATCGTTGTATATAACTCGGCATCTCTACGCGAAATTACCTCGCGAGTATACGATGCTCTCGGCATGCCCCTTAACCCTGCAACTGTAGGTGCCGCCGAAGACGCAAACCCCGCTCTGCTCATGGAAGACCTGGAAGACGCGATTTTAGAGATTTATGCACAGAACGGCTTCAAATAGCCGTTATGCACCAAGGCGGCGTTCCCGCCTTATGACTAGCTAAGACAGCCGGCGGTTCCCACATAATCCATGCAGCTGCACGGCACCCCTAGCGAGACAATAAAGACAAGTTCACCGTAGACTGGTAATACGACCGCCCTCACACCTCAAGGAGAGCATATGCGCTGGGGACAAATCCAAGACGACAAAGGCCGCCGCGCCGTCTGCATGCACGAAGAAACCATCTATGAACTCCCCGCAAAACTCTCACCCCTACTCCAGTTTTACAGCCGTTACCGCACCAATTTCGGCGATCCTGCCAACGCGGTGAGCATCCTCCGCGAAAACGGTGCTACAACTCTAGGACATGGCGAAGAACTCTGGAATACCCTACCTTTCGTACGACCGCTGGACCGCCCTGGAAAAGTCCTTTGTGCCGGGCTCAACTACCGCGATCATGCCGAAGAAATGGGACTCGAAATCCCAAAATATCCCACCATCTTCACGAAATATCCGAATGCGCTCATCGGCCCCAATGAAGAAATTCAAATGCCTTCTGCAAACGAAACCGGAAGCACAAAAATAGACTGGGAGGTCGAACTTTGCCTTGTTATTGGGCAAAAGATGCGCCGGGTAGACGAAGAAGAAGCGCTCGCTGGACTGCTGGGGTACACCATCCTCAACGATGTTTCGGTGCGCGACTGGCAGGGACGTACCAGCGAATGGTTTCAAGGTAAAAACTGGGATAGCATGACACCGTTTGGTCCCTATATTGTTGCGACGGACGAACTTGACCCTACCCGCGGACTTGAGCTTATCTGCGAAGTTGATGGTGAGGTACGTCAGCACGGTAATACCTCTGACATGATTTTTACTTCTGCACAGCTTATCTCATATATTTCGCAGTTCATGACCCTAGAACCCGGCGACCTCATCGCTACCGGAACTCCCGCCGGAGTAGGGCTTTCACTGCACCCACGGAACTGGCTTAAGCCTGGGCAGACTCTCGTAACCCGCATTGAAGGAATTGGCGCTATCAGTAACAGGTGCTCGCAGCCTTATAGCGGATAACACAAGGTTTATTCAGATGGCTGGGTAAACGCTGCAAAAAAGTGCAGTACCGTATGGTCTGCGCGTTCGTTCCTGGCTTTGTATTTAAGGTGCCTGCATTCTCACCCATACAAAGGAGAGGATGCAGGTACTTTTGTTGATCTGAACCTTTGTGCGCGATAAGGGGGTGTTAGGAAACGTAACCTAAGGTTTGACGGAGAAGGGGGCCTGCTAGAGTGAGAATAAACGGAAACGATGGGGCACATAGTCTAAGAGGACTGTGAGGTTTTGGGCAGTCCATATTTCATGTAAAGGAGGAAAACGCCTAGTCAGTACGTTAATGTCACAATTTGGTGAGAAGTTTGTAGCGTATTGACCTATAAAAAGGCGTTTATATAAAATTATGTTTATGGATAACGGTTCAGGTCAGACGGAACCACGAGACTGGGAACAAGAATTCGGTGCATCCGTAGCAATTTTCTCAGCACTCGCTAATCCGTTAAGACTTGCGATTGCACACCATTTGGTGGAGCGTCCACATAGTGTGAGCGAACTGCATACCTGCTTGGGTATTTCGCAGCCGCTCGCCTCGCATCATTTGCGCATCCTTCGAGAGGCGCATGTTGTTGAAGGGGAGCAGCACGGCAGAACCACTATCTACAAATTGTTAGACCACCACATCAGTCACATTGTGAAGGATGTGCACGAACACACGAAACACACCGGCGATTAGCTCGGTTTATCTGAGGAGAGATCATGACCACCGTTGCACCCCACCGTCATTCCGAAAGCCATGCACATACGCACGGACCTGCATGTGGTCACCAGGCAGTCATTCACTTAGATCACGTAGACTACCTGCATGACGGGCACGCACACCGCGAGCACGAAGGACACTACGATGAGTGCAACGCATGCTCATGTGGTAACTGCTCTGACCTGTGCGTCAATTGCACCTGCGATAACTGCACCTGCCCTACGTGTAACCATGCGGTTTGCGAATGCGCACACTGCAATGATTCTTGCGCCAACTGCGCATGTGATGACTGCGCATGCCCCACATGCCAGCACGCAGCATAAGCAATTTTTAGACTATAAACCCGCCCGGCGTACTCTATGAGGAGGCGCTGGGCGGGTTTTGTATAAGGGTCTCTGTTCTATTCAAAATGTATAGGTGCAATTCTTAGGGGTAGTTCTGTGTGGAAGTTGAGTTTTTAAATGTAAACTCGAAAGTCTAATATCTTTAATGTTTTGAATAAAATCCACAGAGTTGTTTATTAATAAATGGTTATATATATATCGAGGGTAAATCGCTAAATATTTTGAATCATCGTAGAGTAATAGATATGACTTCTTCTGATTCCATTTAGTACGTGCGAATAAGCTGTTCCATCGGAGGAATGGCGCATGGAACGTGTGGTTTTCAGACTTGGTCTTATCTTATTCACCCAGCCACAATTTTTTTGAGGATGTGTTCACCGATGAATACTCGTATCCCTGTTTTGTCTCGCCGTGCCCTTATGAGCGCTTTGGGCGTTTCTGGGTTTGCTGTGTTGCTATCTGCGTGTGAGGAAGATGCAAAACCCGCTGCCACGTCTGTTGAGAGCCCTAGTTCTTTCTCTTCTGCGACTGCCTTTGCCTCTGCTTCGTCCAGTGATGGCCCATCACCGTCGTCGAGTGTGTCGCCGCATTATTCGGGGAACTCGAAAGCTCCGGAGGGGGAGTATCGTCCTGCGGATTTTTATGGTCCTGTGCAGAATGTTCCGAAGCCAAAGACGGAGGAGGGGTATACGAACGCTTCCTTAGAAGGGATGCGCAAGACGGTGCAGGCCTGGACTGAATGGCGTAACTACGGCATGCAAACCGGAGACTACAGCGAGGCAAAAAAACTCATTAGTAAAGACTTTACCAATGAGAAAAAATCCTATGATTTCGACTCTGGCCTTTATAAGAAAGGGGGATGGATCATGGGTGGAGACAGTCACAAGTATGAATTCCACGGCGAACCTATCAACCAGGGCAACGGCAAATACGAGTGGAAATTCTTTCTAGTATGGTCTCATGTTATATACGTTGAAGCGAACGGGAAAGATTACCGGGAAGTATCAAATAAAGACTATGAAGATAATTGGTACACTCTCTCACTTCATCATGATGGTAATCGTTGGCTTATTGATAACGTCTTCCCTATCGAGTTGGATAAGAAGTAGGTTCAAGGAATCATGAGAACTAGAGCTTTTCCGCTCCTAACAGCCTTCATCCTGCTCTGTGCACCTTTGGATTTCTACACATTAGCTGTAGCTGATGTTGTGTGTGGTAATTCAAATACATACTGGTGTTCTGAACAAGAGGAGACTTACACGTATCGGTGGAATAAACATGGGCAGAATGCTCAGCCTGTTGATAATTCCCATCAAGGTGACGAGAGTATACAGATGGACCAAGGAGAACTGGCCAGGCGAGAAGAAGAACATCAGCGGTGGTATCGGGAGCATCATCATGGGAATCTTGGGTTCGCTCAAGATAAAAGTGGTGCTAATAAGTCGTTTAGATTTGATGTTGCCAATGATGGTTCGTACTGTGTTAGTCGGGATGGGCGTGTGGGGCAGTATAAAGAATTTACTGATGATGGTCAGGCTAAACCTGTTGGGGAGACGATTACGAATCATCTGTTCGGTGATACCTGCACCCTGAACGACCCGGAAGCAGCACAGCAAGCCCAAAGCGAGTACGAGCGGATTATCACCGAGATGCACACCCATTTGCTGGAGTTGATCCCGGCGCACCCACACCTGATCTTGGATAGTGCGCATCCACCACATACGAGTAAGGGTGAGGAAACGAATTTCTACACCACTCTAGAGGGCAGCAGCAATATTTTTGAGGGGGACTTACCGATTGGACGCACTAGGATTCGGGCGGTGCCGGTGGCGTACCGGTATGAGTATGGAGACGGGCACGACCTAAAAACACATAGTGCTGGTAGCCCGGTGTCTTCACAGCATTCTGGTCAATCCTCGCATGAGACGTCGACGAGTTATGCGTATCCGATGGTGGGGAATTTTCATGCTTATGTCACGGTGAGGTATGCGGGTCAGTACAGTATTGATGGTGGGCCGTGGCAGTTTTTCGGAACCGAGATCACTCGTATCAGTGAGCCGGTGCTGGTGCGGGTGTGGGAGTCTGAGGTGCATTCGGTGGGCAAGACCTGTACTGAGGACCCGGGTGCGCGGGGGTGTGTGGGTCATGCGGAGGAGCCTGATGTTGGGAATCCGAATCCGCAGTTGCGTAAGGTGGATGTGTATACGGGTCAGCGGTGGCATTTGGATGATGTGGGGGTGGGGGATAGTGAGGGTCGGTTGCACCCGACCTGGCCCAACATGTAAACAGATTGTCAGTATATAAAGAGTAATACCTCACATATAAAAACTGTTTTATTGTACAGGAGAAAGTCTCGTATACTCCCTGTCGTAAAAATTAGTATGACACTACCAAAATGTTGATAAAAGGTTGAACTTTTCGCTAAACATAAAGATTTGGTTACAATTTCCGAATATCTTTGAAGTTCGCTTACAGATAAGGCTAATGTTAGAAGTGAGGTAGTTCTGAAGGGTTACCTTGGGCAACAAAACTTCCGGGTTGCTCTTATATCGCACCGCACAACACGATTATTAGCGATTTCGCTAAAAACGCTATGTCCTGAAGATTTAGCTCTGACGCTAGGAACAGGACATAGCGTTTTTGTATATCCGGGGGAAGCAGAATATAAACTGGCCTCCTGAGCTGTTGAAATAAGAAGTATTATAAACGTAGGGCTGTGGGCAACAGCATCCTACGATGTCGTCCCACAGCCCTACGATTCTAACGGAGTAAAGCTTTACCGAGTGGCCCGCTCTAGAAGCTGCAGTACGTTCTGGAAGGTATGTCCAGTTGCTTCGGTCATACCCTGCTCACAGGTTCGGTTTGAGGAAGCATACGCGGCGAACTCGTGTTCGTTTAGCTCAGCAGTTTCGGCACGGGTAGCGCTCTGCGTGAGCTCGGGGTGCAGCATACCGCGGTCACCCGCGTAACCACAGCACCCCCAATTCTTGGGAACGTACACCTGCTCACTCATAGCGTTTGCAATCTTCTCAAATGCTGGCTGCACGCCCAAGTGAGTCATCGAGCAGGTAGGGTGCAGCGCCAGCGACGGCAGGGGAGCCGATACCGTGAGCTTAGGCAACAGCGTATCGGCGGCGAACTGTACCGAGTCAATAAGCTTCAATTGAGCGTAATCAGCCTCGCCTGCCCCTAAACCTTGCGTGATTTTATGCTCCACAGCGGCTGCAACTTTCGCGCGCATCACCTCAAGACCTTCGGTGCACGATGAAGCATCGCACACGATCGGGATGCGCCCGCCGTCGGTCGCCTGCCACAGCGCTTTGAGCACGCGGTCACTCATAATCGAGTAGCCGTCTGTGTACCCCTTGGACTTCCACGGCGTGCCACAGCACATTTGGTCGATACCTTCGGGAACCCGGTATTTCACACCCGCACGTTCACAGAGGCGAATAAACGCCTGAGTCGCATTCACCGGGTCGTGCTTACCTTCACCATCAACACCGCCGAACATGGCATTCACACAGGCAGGGAAGAACACGATATCGGGGGTTGCTTCCGCATGAGGAACGCGTGGCGCGCCACCGGCAGAAAGCCCCTTCTTATAGGCGGGCACCATATCGTCACCGAAGAGTTTACGACCAATATCGGTGGCTCCGCGTACCACCGGGAACGGCAGCATTTTTGCGACCGTGAGAGCCTTACCCGCCACTTTATCGACCGCACCCCAGTGTTTCGAGGCGAATTTCCACCCGGCGGCACCGAGGGCATCCTGGTTCTCGGCACGCAGACGGCGCACCAAGTCACCCGTGTTGATCAGTACCGGGCAGCGCGTAACGCACATGCCATCTACCGCGCAGGTATCCACACCGTAGTATTCGTATTCTTGGCGTAGGCGTTCGGCAAGTTTAGTATCACCATTAGCCTCTGCTGCAGCAATTTCGCGGCGTAGCACAATGCGCTGGCGCGGGGTCAGCGTCAAATCCTTAGACGGGCACACCGGTTCGCAGTACCCGCATTCCACACACCGATCGACTTCTTCTTCAACGGTTTCGGCAAC
>ERZ773263.2257-NODE-2257-length-10636-cov-4.050279_pt1 | contig 10636 bp, 11 predicted proteins | sample MGYA00511076_ERZ773263 | MGnify/ENA primary metagenome ERZ773263 (study PRJEB29015, sample SAMEA2738155) | human oral metagenome | biome: human oral; feature: human-associated habitat; material: saliva | place: China | collected 2195 ... | reverse complement strand
GAGCACCTGCCTCTTAAGCAGGGTGTCGAGGGTTCGAGCCCCTCCTGGCCCTCCAAAAAATAACCTCACACGAAGTGAGGATTTTTTATTTAGATAAATGGATTATACCCACGAGAAGGCGGCTCACGAAAAACCGTCTGCGAACTTGCCGCATTAAATGATTGGCGAGAATTTGCCAAAGATTCGCCACCACCCCTCCCCAAAGCGGTACTATTAATCTGACGATTTCCGCCAGCTAGACTTGGGCTACTATTACTATTCACGCCAGATCCAGATACCGCCCCTATTTCTGCACCAAACCGTCTTATACCAGCCGAACTATTAGCCACCATAGAAGCTCGGTAGTTTTTGACATATCGCCGATCTAAATTCGTTTGGCGATTAGCTTTTAAGCTCCGCTCCGTCAAACCATACGCTTTAAATCCATCAATTGACCCATTCCTGGGACCAGATAATCTCATTACCATTTCCCGCGTCATTTGCGGTTTCCGACTTGCATCCATATACCCCCTATTGTTATATGAAATGGCGCCCCGAGTAGGATTCGAACCTACGACCTTAGGCTTAGAAGTCCTCTGCTCTATCCAGCTGAGCTATCAGGGCGTATTCACATTATATCATCTTTCTGCTATAATCATACAAGCTTGCGGGTGTAGTACAGCGGTTAGTATGCAAGTTTTCCAAACTTGAGATCGGAGTTCGATTCTCCGCACCCGCACCAATTTTAAGATAATTCCCATCCATAAAGGGCATCATGGATCCATATTTTTACACAGAAAAACCAAGGTACCGACCACACGACATCGAAGATGCCTCTGAGTTCTATGACATCATTGAACGTAGTAGCTTGACTCATCAACTGTCTAACTCCAGGCCGTACATCTACTGGACGATGGAAATTTACGACAAAGCCAATGGCATCAAAGGTGGCGGTGGTTTGGGCGTGTTGGCAGCAGACACGCGGCGAGTGGCCGAAAAATTAGACGTGCCATTTGTGGTGGTTACGCCATTTTACCGCAGTGAATCGCACCAAAAAATCACCAACCTCGAGCAGGAAGAATTTTCAGAAACTGTTTCACCGCAAGATTTTGGTTTTGAGTACATTGACGAAGTGTCCATTAGCTCACGCGGTTTTCCCGATGCCAGTTTGAGTATTTTCAAAAAGGTACTCGGCTCAACGCAATTTGTCACCATCTCAGAGCCAAACTTTGGACAATTGTACGAAGGTGAAGGCTCGGGCGATCACCGGCTATACCAAGAAGTCGCGCTCGGGTTTGGCGGCTATAAAGCCCTAAAGCTGCTCGGCATCAAACCAGCCGTCATCCAACTCAACGAAACCGCGACCATTTTTGCGGCATTGGCTCGACTGGACGAACTATGCGTTAACGGTATGAATTTGTACGAAGCAATCGTCTACGTACGCAAACACACGCTCTATACCAACCACACCCTACTCCAGGCAGCTGAACCAGAATTTCACCGCTCGCAATTTGAAAAATTAGTACTGCCAAACCTCAAAAGCAACGCCGTGCGCTGCTGGCTGATGGAGCAATTTCGTAATGATCGCTTGCGGCCGAATTTGCTGGCAATTGAGCTGACCGAAGCCAAAAATGGCGTCAGCAAACTGCACGCACGAGTGGCAAATTTCCGCGACCGCAACAACGACAAAGTCAAATTTCACGCCATCACCAACGGCATCGACCTGGAAACATGGACGCTGCCAGAGATTCTTCAGACATATCACAATAACAATATCATAGATAAATTTGGCCTACCTACAGATGATTTTTCTCAGAGACTGAATCTCATTCACAGTGCCGATATAAGATATCTAAAAAAGCTGGGACGTAAAGAGCTCAATAGAGTTTTATTAAAACGCCAGGATCAATACAACAAATCCATCCAGATTCCAGAAAATGCAATATTATTTGACTTTAAGCGACGATTCGCCAATTATAAACGACCCTACATGCCATTCGAAAACCCCGACGCACTAAGGCAAATTCTCATCAATAACAACGCACACTACATACTGACAGGGAAAGTCCACCAGGGCGACGTGACTATGTACCAAAAACTATTAGAGGTCCTAAAGTTAATCGATCAAGATCCAGTTCTGCGTGAGCGAGTTCATTACATCCAAGATTACGATGAAGAATTAGGACGAGCCTTAGCAATCGGATCTGACATCGCAATAAACATACCTATTGTTGGACTAGAGGCCTGCGGAACATCATGGGAAAAAGACATTACTAACCTAAAAATACTTATTTCTACGAACGACGGCGGCGTAGCAGATATTCAACCAATTGCCTGCTTGGAAGTGTCTGGTAAAAATTATGAGGCTGAGGTCTCATCGCTATACGTTAATATGCATAAAGCTGCAGCCATAGTGAAAAATGATCAGCTGCTGGAAAAACATGTACGTCACCAGTTAAATAATTACTTACCAATCATTTCTGGCGCCAGGATGATAAAGGATTATCTAAAATTTATATTTCCCAAAGCACAAGCTCAGCCTAAAAAAGAGCCCTCTGTTAAGCGAATTGTTATTCAATAACTACTTCAATTTCAGCGCCCAAAGAATTTAAGCGAGCAGCCAGTTCTTCGTAGCCACGGTTAATTGAATACACATCCCTTAGAATAGACACGCCTGGCGCAGCCAGCATCGCAAGCAATATAACAACAGACGGACGAAGCGCTGGTGGAGCAACAACATCAGCAGACTTCCATTTTGTTGGACCAGTGATATAAACGCGGTGCGGATCGACTAGCTCAATTTGCGCGTTCAACTTGCTAAGCTCGGTGAAATAAAGTGCTCGGTTTTCATAGCTCCAATCGTGCACCAGTGTGCGGCCTTTAGCAACAGTTGCAATAAGCCCCAGAAACGGCAGATTATCCATATTAATTCCAGGAAACGGCAAAGCGTGTAGCTTGTCTTTGGCGGCCTGGAGCTTGGAGCGATGCAGCATAATGTCCACCAAACGAGTCTGCCCATTGTCGGCCAGATATTCCTCGCTCAGCTCAAATTTAAGACCCATCTCTGCTAACGTAGCTAACTCAATTTCCAAAAACTCAATTGGCGCACGACGAATAGTAATTTCTGAATCTGTCACGACGCCAGCCGCAATAAAACTCATCGCCTCAATTGGATCTTCACTTGGATAATAATCCAAGTTTTTGCTAATTCGTTTACGTCCTGTAATCTTTAGAGTCGTCGTGCCAATTCCCTCTATTTTTACACCCAACTTCTTTAAGAAGAAACAAACATCCTGAACCATGTAATTTGGACTAGCATTGCGAATGATAGTTGTATCTGGAGAAAGCGCTGCCGCCATAATAATATTTTCAGTTACTGTATCACCACGCTCCGTTAAAAGAATCGTCCGATTGCCAGAATGGACATTGGTTTTTGTATGATAATAATCAGTTTCTGCCGTTACACTCATGCCAAAATGCCTTAGACCACTCAAGTGAGGCTCCACTGTGCGCTTACCCAAGTTACAGCCGCCCGCAAATGGCAGCTTAAAGTCCTCATATTGGTAAAGTAGCGGACCCAGGAACATAATTACCGTACGCGTACGCTTAGCAGCGGCGATATCCATATCCTCCAGCTTTAGCCTAGTAGGGGGAATAATCTCCAAATCACTACCGTTCAACCAGCGAGTTTTAACACCAATTGAATTTAGAACCTCAATAATCCGATTAACTTCCTCAATTCGCGCCACCTTTCTGAGGGTGGTCTTACCCTTATTCAGCAAGCTGGCACAAAGGAGTCCCACTGCAGCATTCTTGCTCGTCTTAACCCGTATCTCACCAGACAGTTTTTTGCCGCCAGACACTCTAAAATTCATTTTTCCAGAATGATTTACAGTCACGATATTATTATTAAGCACTTCACTAATACGAGCAATCATCTCAATACTAATATTCTGACCACCGTTTTCAATCCGGTTAATGGCACTCTGAGATGTGCCAATTGCTTCAGCCAACTGCGTCTGCGTTAACCCTTGCTTTTGGCGATTTTCAGCAATTAAACTGCCGATTTTTTGAAGATACTTATCTTTTATCATGCGTAGATTATATCACTAATGATATATACAGGCAATGATATAATGGATATTATTGGAGGCGCATACATGAAAGATAAGCAAATTGAGCAACTTATAAAAGCAGAAAAAATCCGCCAAACAGACGGACTGGAATTAATTCCTAGTGAAAATTATGTGTCATCAGACGTTCTGAAAGCGCTAGGTAGCGTTTTTACCAACAAATACTCTGAGGGCTATCCTGGACGCCGCTATTACGGTGGACAAGAAAACACTGACCAAATTGAACAAATTGCAATCGACCGCGCCAAGCAATTATTCGGAGCTGATCACGCTAATGTTCAGCCACATTCTGGAGCCCAGGCCAACGAAGCCGTCTATTACGCGTGGTGTGAGCCAGGCGACACCATTCTGGCGATGGACTTGGCACATGGCGGACACTTGACGCACGGCGCGTCAGTAACTCGTAGTGCGCGCGAGTATAATTTCATTCGATACGGCATTAAGGATATAGAAACTGGTGAAATTGATTATGAAGAGATTCGGCAATTAGCGTTAAAGCATAAACCAAAAATTATCTTAGCTGGCTTTTCAGCGTACCCCCGAGAATTAGACTATGAAAAATTCGCCGAAATTGGCAATGAGATTGGCGCCATGCTGATGGCGGATATGAGTCACATTGCCGGGCTGATTGTCGGTGGCGTTGCTAAAAACCCGTTCGACTATGGCTTTCATGTTATTACCACCACCACACATAAAACCTTACGCGGTCCGCGTGGCGGTTTAATCCTCAGCCGTGGCGTTGTCGGCAACCCACTGAAAAAGCCAGAAAAAACTCTCGAGAATCTACCAACGTTGATTGATAGAGCTGTATTCCCCGGCACCCAAGGCGGCCCACACATGCACACCATCGCCGCTAAAGCCGTCGCGTTTGGCGAGGCGCTGCAGCCAGAATTCAAAGATTACGCTGAGCAAATTATTAAGAACGCAAAAAAGCTAGCAGAAGAGTTGCAAAAACGAGATTTTAAACTGGTTACTGGCGGTACCAGCAACCATCTTATTTTGGCGGATATTTACAATAGTTTTGGAATTGACGGTAAAGAAGCGGAAATTGCTATGGATAAGATAGGCCTAACCCTAAACGCCAACGCTATACCAAATGACAGTTTGACACGCTTTCGGCCAAGCGGCATTCGCCTAGGGACTCCCGCCGTTACCACACGCGGGGCCAAAGATGCAGATATGGAAAAAATAGCCGAATGGATGAAACGGGCAATCAATCATCGTGACAGTGAAGAAAAGCTGGTCAAACTCCGCCAAGAAGTCAAACATTTCTGTCAAACATTAAGCGCTATTTAATTCCTGAAACATAATAAAACTCCGGCACTATGACCGGAGTTTTTTATTACCTATACCGAATTACGGAGCACAAGTACCAACTACGCGAGTCTCGATATTATTCTTACTGTAGTCATAGTATGAAATCTTTGCACCTGTCGGATCACCAGTACCGCACTTTTCGTATTTCACAGTTGTAGTTGGAGTACTTGAACCAAAAGTACCAGTACCCAATTCAGTAACATTGGCTGGAGCAATGTAGTAAGACTTCTTTGTGTCTGCACCAGTCAAGTCTGAAACCTGAGCTGGATACTTACCCTCTTCGGTGTTGTACAGTTCAGCTTTCTTAGCAACTGAGTCAACTGTTGATTTAGCAGCTGATGTCTTTGCCTGGTTCTGCAAACCGTTGTATGCAACCAAAGAAACAACTGTCAAAATCGCGATAATCACGATAACAATCAAAAGCTCAACGAGCGTAAAACCTTGATTTTTAATATTCTTTGTAGTCACGATAATGTGCCCCCTAAATTGTGTTAGTTTGATTTGTAATCTGATAATACTACAACGTATTTAAAAGCGCAAGCATTTTTAATATATATATTTTAATATATATATCGATTCTGGACTGGACGAAGGAATAATGACTCTGTTGGACTAAACCTATTATTCTCACTACCTGAAGTTCCGTCACCAATCTGCCCATTATCATTCAATCCCCAACAGTAAGAACGCTTATTTGTCATAATTGCACAACCGCGGTTTGCTCCCGCCGCAATGTCCACTACCGACTCTGTTGGCGGCAATCCACCAATACCAACATAAACAGGCTTCGGACTGGTAGAAAATTGTGGAGTATTAGAATTAATCCCCAGCTGACCAAGCTTATTATCACCCCAGCAATATACCTTCTTATTGCCATGATCGTTCACTAAGGCACAAGAGTGAGCAATCCCAACCTCAATTCTCAGAGGAACTCCTGGTAGTCCACTAACCTGTACTGGCTGAAAATGCGCACCAAAGGCGCCATGGCCCAGAGGACCAGACTGCCCGCGACCAGCACCACCCCAACAATACACCTTACCTGAGGCAATAGCGCAGGTATGAGATACGTAGGCATGATCTGACGCCCAAGTATAACCATCTTGAGATATATCAGTCACATTTTCTAAATCCTTAACTCGAGTAGCGTAACTGTAGTGATTACCAGATATTGGACCAATACCCATCTGGCCAAACCTGGCTAGACCCCAACAATAAGCCCTTTTTTCAGTAGTTATAGTACACATCGTTTGCGAGCGTGATCCACCGGTTGCCAACTTAGTCGCAAAATAATTGCTAGGGAGTCTATTATGTCCGCCTGAGTTAATCTGCACTGGCGTAGCACGAAATCCAGGGTTTCCAGGATTTCCGAAGCCCAATTGGCCCATATTGTTCAGACCCCAGCAGTAAATTTTACCAGACACAATAGCACAGGAGACGTCACCAGTTCCGCCAATTGACGTAACGTCTTTACCGGCGAGAGCGCCACCAACCTCAACCGGAACACTAGAATAATTACCCGCCCCAGATGACCCATTGCCTAGCTGACCGTCTTTATTGCTACCCCAACAATATACTTTTTTATTACTACCCAACTGGGTTAAAACGCAGCTGTGGTGCTGTGCTGTAAATATATCAATAATCTTTCCATATTTCATGTCACCAACAGAACGAACTTTTACTGGAATATTAGAGTCGTTGGTAGTGCCATCACCTAATTGACCCTTATCATTTCTACCCCAACACCATATATTATTCGATAATATCGCGCAAGTACGATTAGTACCACTCACTGTACGCGTTGCGTCGATATCAGCCGGCCAAGTCACAGACTTTTTAACAATAACTGTATAGGTCTTTATTACTCTGCTACCGCTCATCACTTCAGTTCTACCAATAGCGGAAATCTGAGCAGTAGCGGCTGACAGTGCTGACGCTTTAGTCGAAGCCTCTAATTTACCAACCTCAAAATTTGTTCGCAATTTACCATTTTCAAATACATATTTATTCCCACTAAACTTTACCGCCCCCAAACAGTCAGTTTCCGGGCGAAGCGGGCCTGCACTGCCGGCAGCTGGAGTCCATGATTGCTCTGCGTTATTAGCATCCAGACAGGCGTTGGCATATGCTGTACCCGCCTCACCAGCTTCTTGGGCTAACTTATAATAATATTCCTCTTGAGAGTAGATATATGACTGCGTCACAACTCTCATAGCACCCGCCAAAACCACTAATATAAAGGTACTCATAAGCACGATTAGCACCAAGGAGTAGCCATCTTTTTTTCGCATCATAAGTTATTAATCTTTCGTATAGTTAATGTTTGTGATTCAGAAATCTGCTTACTTGGCGACTGTAATTTTAAAGTAACTACTACATTATCAGCAGAATCAAGTATCCCTGGGTAGCTTTTAACTGCATCATATTGATCAGAGATTTTCGTTTTCCCCTCGTAATACTCAACTTCGAATTCAGAAACACCGGTTGCTAAAATTGAATCTTGATGAACCTTCATGGCTCGGTCTTTAAACTTATTAGCCTCTGCATTATTCATACAGAAATAATTACCAGCAGAACCCGAATATGGATGTCCATACGGGTCAATCATGTCATTATAGATAGTACGCCTATGCAATTCTCCGTTATTTAAGAAATATATTATTATTTTTTTATACTTAGGCTGCTGAGTCTTCTTAGTTGCACAGTCGCCGCCTGGAGTTCTTAGATAAACAATCTGCCTCGAGTCTGCACCATGTCCCATAGTGGTCGCATATTGTAGCAATATCAGGACCCTATTTGTCCCGTTGACGTATGGTGTATTCATGTAGCTCCAGCTATGCCCAGCTCCAGAAAAACTCCTGTCTACGGCGAACGTGTCATAACCGTCATAGCCACTGGCTTTAAATCGCACTGCCTGCCGCACATCAGTTTCAATTGCATCCATGGAGTTGTGAAGATTACGATTAATATCAACCCTAGCCCGACTAATAGAAGCGCTTTGATTTGACGAGACCAGCATCTGACTAAAGACACCGACGACCATAGCAATAATTACCATCACTAATACTAATTCGGTTATTGTGAATCCATTTTCTTTAGAATGCTGCATATGTTGCATGCGTTACCTTTCTTCCACTGCCAGACCCAGAAGACGGCAATCCATATTCTACTATTGACTCTACTTTAACCGGCATACCTAGGCTAGACTTGCCGCCACCACTACTAGCATCCTTACACCCATACGGCGCCGAAGCATACACCTCCTGCCTCACCATACCTGGCAAACCATCAATATTCTCCGTTATTTCCATCACTTTATATCTAGTACCAGATGAACCAGTGTTACACTTAAACCATGACGGCGGAGAGTCGTTCGCGTAACGACGCATATTATTGTAGGCCAGAAAACTTGCCTTAGTTTGCTGCGCGCTCAATACTGAAATTGTACTGACCTGAGCTTGCATGCTTAATATGACAACCATAAAAATACCAATAACAACCAACGTCACTGCTACTTCAACTATTGTAAAGCCCTCGCTTTTATTTACTAGTCGCGCCATATGCTATCCACCTTTTTTTCTGCCCCAGTGGACAAATCTTTATACGTGATACTGTACCTGACGCAAGTTGCTGCAACTATATCAGATGGCGTGCCAGATGCCGGCTTAGTGCAGTCATGTCCATCAATATTTGAGGCTTCATATAATATTTCACCGTTACTTCCGCCAGCCCAGTCGCTACGACTACACTTTATCATTTCCTTTTTCAAAGAATCGCCTCCTACAATTGACGAAAAATTCCTGGTTAAATCACCACACGACGGATATTCATGCCCGATGCCGCTTGTATTGTTATATTTATAATACCTCTCCAGCTTTAGTGATAGCTCGGAAATATTAGCTCGCTGTTTTTCTCTTTTAATGAGATTTGAAAATCTTTCACCACCAACAAAGGTGAGGCCCGCTAAAATTGACACGACTACAATGACTACCGCTAACTCAACTATCGTATAACCACCCATCCTACGATTCATATTCAATATTGTAGCGCAGTTTTACAAAAAAGCCTATGCTTATTACAAAGAAAGTTCCAACGGTTCTTGTTCAATTCTTATACCAAATTTATCATACACCGTTTGAATAATTTGCTCACGAATTGCCGCCAAATCGCCATAGCCCGCTGCCGACTCATTGACCAGCACAAGAGCATTTTTTTCATAAACCCTCATGCCATGGCTAGCAAAACCTTTCAGTCCAGCTCTATCAATCAGCCAGCCCGTTGGCACTTTATATCTTCCGTCAGACATAGCATAATTTGGCACATCGCTATACTCTTTTTGCAGTTGCTCCAATTGCCATTTTTCGATCAAAGCGTTCTTGAAAAAAGAACCTGCACTGGGTATCTCAGCCGGATCTGGCAATTTTTCCGAGCGAATATTAAGCACCGCCACACGAATTACCGACAAGTTAACTTCACGAATGTCATTATCTTCAATATATTTTTGCAGCGAAGCGTAATATGGCGGCCTTGGTTCTGCTTTATTTAATCTTAGAGTAATATTTAAAATACAGTAACGACCCTTTTGACTATCACGAAAAATACTATTGCGATAAGAGAAATCACATTCATCAGCAGGAATCGTCACAATTAAATCAGTTTTCGAATCGTATGCTTCTAAACTAACTAAAGTATCGGCAATCTCTTGTCCGTAAGCGCCAACATTCTGAACGGGTGCAGCACCGGCAGTTCCCGGAATTCCCGACATAGCCTCAATCCCCTGAAGTCCCAGGCCAACAGCCCGCTCAACAACTTCATCCCAAACTTCGCCCGCACCAATCTTGATATCTGTCGTATCGTCATTATCAGCAACAACCTCAAACCCTTTGATCTTATTCAACAGAACGATTCCCTCAAATGTTTCGTCGCGTGTGATGACATTACTGCCGCCACCCAACACAAAGATGGGTAAATTTTCCTTTCGGGCGTTCCGATACAAAGTTACAACATCGCTGTCAGAATCTACGACCACCATATAGCGCGCTGCGCCGCCTAATTTCATAGTCGTATACTGCTTCAATGGTACGTTCGTCATGACATCCATGTGTATATTATATCATTTTACTCGGTCGCCATCTATGCTATAATACCTCTGTATGCACCCGTAGCTCAGCGGATTAGAGTACTTGGCTTCGAACCAAGGGGTCGCAAGT